>Ga0126333_1000170_pt1 | contig 13912 bp, 14 predicted proteins | sample InaspJWI54metaG_FD_94488 | JGI IMG/M metagenome (GOLD analysis project Ga0126333, IMG submission 94488) | Marine gutless worms symbiont microbial communities from Oahu, Hawaii - Inanidrilus sp. 2 OAHU.JWI-54 metaG | ecosystem: Host-associated > Annelida > Digestive system > Unclassified | place...
ATAAAAATATTGAAACAATGGGTAACGCCGTGCCAGGCGACCGGACCCCACCGGCCACCGCTAAAATGTGGGAGCCAGGGTCGTCAACTAGGGGGCGCTGGATGGGTCTGTGGGCTCCCAATGATTGTGAGATGAGAATTTTTTGCACAGCTCCGAAAGCTGAAAAAAGCCAATGAACTGTGAAATACGATATTTCTTGATTTTTCAAGCCTCGAAATGCATCAAAACCACATCCCGGAGCTTCGCCCAGAACCATGGGCGACCTTACATGCAGCGCTCTCCCAGGCCCTTTAGCTGGTAGGGAGGGGGCTTGCTGCCCCTCCCAAGAACCCTACCCTACCCACGCTGTCAATCCATTCTGGCGTTAGACTTTATTTTCGGGCGTCGTTTCACAGAGTTGCCTGGATAGACCCCCAATTACTGACTGAAACGACACCTCTGATGGGATCTACTAAGGCAACGATCTCCCTCTATAACATTAAGTAGGCCTACTAACGTTAAGTACTATGCAGCCGACCGACACGTCGGACTATGATGTCGGGAGACGTCATAGACTAGTCCGACGTCGGGCCGAATGCTGCGTGGCGTCGGCCCGAAGTCCGGCCGATGAGCAAACGACGTCATAGCTGGTTGGTTGGAGTAGAGTTTAACACCCCGCTGGACACAATATAGGTCATTTCGTCTTGTCTTCGCAGCCAGTCACTTGACTGATACTGACAAACAAAACAGTACAGGAAAATACAGATACACTCAATACAAATCAGAAAAAGTAAACAACCGAAAATACAGCGAAACAAAACTACCCTGGTTCAGTTGCCTTTTACAACACTCGGCCAGGAAACGAGGTGGGCTTATTCTACAAAGCTCAACGGTTGAACCGCAAGCGAGCCGGTTTGGGGGAGAGATTGTTGTGGGCACAAGGAACCATTGTATTCGATGGGAGTCTTGATCTCTAGAGGGGAAGTGCACTTTTAATTGGAGACATGTGCCCCACAAACCTTGGACTGTAGACTGGTCCACTCTTCATGCCCGCCGGACAACCACTACCACGCAGCAGGGGTGTCAGACAGCAGCGATGCGACCAGTCGCTACCGTTACTGTGGTCGCTTTCTAATCTGGCTGAAGCATATATCAAGTAGTACGTGTTTGCTTAGTGGACTGCTGCGAGAGAAGACCGACCGATTATGAGGAGCAGCAGTACAGTGTGTGGTCGGCGAATGATCATTGCTTGGTAAATTCCGACGAGTTAGCTGCTGTTTCTGGTCGGTCAGTACGTGACCACTGCTTTCATCGTCCGTATTACACGGGTCGTGGTACACTGCCGGTCTCACCGGGCCACTCAGCCGCTTCTGACAGATGGCCACCAGCTTGTTTGCCCTTATTTTCTGGCAGATATGCCGCACCTCGGTAGTTCTTCACGGGCGTCATCGCTTTCCTGTCCCACAGTGCAACACGCCGAATATGTTTGATTTGTATGTAGTGGGATTAGTGTTGTGGTCACTGTAAATGTTTGTTGAATTTTGTTTAATTAACGCCGTGGCGTTCTTAACCCGTTGAATTTTAGGAGTAAATTTTTGCGTGCGTTTCTCTATTCTGTCACCTTTGCTGGGGGTATTGTTTTCACTGCTGTCTGTCTGTACTGTTTGACAGTTTGTTTGTCTGCTTGTGAGCAGCGTAACTGAAAAAGTTGTGGGCGGATCCACAGGTTTTCATAAAATTCGGGGAATAGGTAATTAGGTAGTTTGGACCAGAGCAGAGTTGATTACATTTTGGAAGGCTGGGTTTTAACGGTCAGGGTTAACGGTAGCGACACAGTGGCGGAGAGTGAGTGCCGTCTAGTTGACACAGGTCTAGTTTTCCGTTCAAGTGAGACGTGAAACCCCGCAGGCCACCACTCCTCTGCACGACTTGAGTGGATTGGATTGCTGCTACAGTAGACGGATGCTGGATAACTTAGTGGACGCTCTAGTCGTGGCTTGGCGTGTAAAGAAGTCGTTAAGTCATCCATCATTCTATGGTCTGTGGCTAACGTGCATGTGTTTTATCTCGGTGAGCTGTTCGCCGGTAACAGGTGAAATGCTTCGGAATTACTGCAACTGTATTTTAATTTTTTTTCCAGGATTTCTTGCCTTGATGAGGTAAAAGATGTGAAAGCTGGTAAATCAGACAGGGACATGGGTTGGGTCCATTCATGCATTGGATTGGGTTGGGTGAAGCAAAAGTAACCCATGTCCATCTCTGTGTTAAATACTGTGTTAACTTAAAAGTGATCTAGATTTTTAACTGACAGTGGAAATTTGTATACCGGTAATGAGCTTCCTGTAAAGCTGTAAACCATCATAAGCACTAGTTGGAGATATCTCATAAGATGCTCGATTGCTTGTGAAATGATCACGTGCGTTGTGAGAAAGTATACTTTTGCTATCAACTAAATTAAATCCGACGGGAGTTTCCGTTGTACCCTGAGCAGTATTAGTTATGTGTCTGCTGTGTTGTCAGTTTTTTTTCTGCAGCCGCTGAATTTTTATTGTATACACGCTCTTGTAAGTGGTGTAAAATGCCTATTGTTAGACAATTATTCTCTGTCAGACTGGTGTCCACATTATCGTACGTTGGTCGTTTAAGCGACTTGCCAACTGGGATCCTATTTGCTGGGATGCGATGACGCGTATTGCTGTCAGACATGATTAGTGGTTCCCAGTGCGTCTCCGGCAAGTCACGCTACATCTATCCGTACTCTGCATGCGCTAGTGTTTGTTATTTTGCCTCTCTTGTTTTCTTTGGCAGTCGTTTAAGGTGTACTTCCATCATTTGCACATGCGATGAGCCACGGTACAGCGTTATATATCAATGAGATAACAGGTTTTCCACGCCGTTATCATTGTTCTGTCAGCAGTATAGACGCTGTAATGCTGTAAATCGAATGTGATTTTGTTGCAACGGCTACATTAATGGGTTAGTACTTCAGTTGAGTCGTTTGCATTGTCTACACACGAGGATTTTTCTGTGACAGTTCATCGGCAATAGACATGCACCAGGTAATGCGTCTCCGTCGGCGCAGCGTGATGCTGGGCGTAGTTTTCATAGTGCCGTCGAGTTCAATGCATATTATAGGTTGACAGTACACTGACCAGTGACCACTGCTCTCCACTTCTCTGGAACTGGAATAGCTAGAAAACACGCAGAAGTTGCGAATTTGAGATCGGTCAGGGATTTGATAGAAATATCAGAAAGAGATGACGAAACACGGGTCATAAAATTCAGTTACACATGGAACAGGTTATGTTTATACGGCTCTTAAGAATCTTTAACACGATCTTAGGTACCATTGGATGACGTCCAGTACTGTTGCTCCTGTAGGTGAATGGGATTCAGTGCATTTACATTATGCCTGTCTGGTTACCGGTGCCGTTCAAACAAGTCTGTGTTCAGCTTCCTACGTCAGCTGTCAACGTGACACTGCTCGCAGTTACTGCTGAGCATCGGTCGTGCAGCGATCAATCAGTATCTCTTGCTCGCTGGGCCAATAGCATCTACCGCAGCGGCGCGCGCGGGCCGAATGATTGGACAGACAGACGGACACCGTTCCGTGACATAGACCCTGTCGCATACTATGCGAACAGTGTCAATAATATTCATAGTGGTTGTTTGGTTTACGTCAAGAATTAGCTGGTTTGGTGAACTCTGGGTCGCCAAAGTACGTCGCACTTGTTAGTGAACCTGCTACCGCCTCAGAACCATACGGCCGTCTCATAGTCGGAACGCGGCTGTGCGAAAACGAAAACTTGTCAGAACTCATTTGGCTGCAGCGGGTGTTGGTCGAAGCGGCTGATGAACGAGTCGAGCGTCGCCTCAGTCAGTCCAGCTGTCGAGGAAGGAGCTGGCAGGCTGATCGTCGTCGTGCATGACTAATAGACTAGCGGGGCACTCGGGTTGACCCGTGCACGACGCGGACTGCCGGAGTGCCGGTGTCGCCGTGTCGGCCACCAGCCTGCCCTGCTTGCCGGTGTGGGGCGACCGTGATCCGACGGTGTCCGGACATTTGCCTCCCCCTCCGTGACATCTGCGTACGCTTAGGTAAAGGCTTGTTCATGGCAACTGAACTGAACTGAACTGACCCGCAGGCTGCAACAAGGCTACCCTGTTACACGAGTCGTTCATTGGTCACGCGCGTCAGCGTCACGACTTGATTGGCTGCAGCGAAATTAGGACGGTTGGTGCTCAGTCAGTTCTGAACGTGCGTTCCGGTGCGGCTGTTCAGAGTGTTTGCGAACTCCAGTTCATGGGCTGTGAACAAGCGTTAAAGGTATCCGATCGAACGACTCCACACAGTAACGAAGACGGTCGGCGTCGAGGCACATGGGTGTGAACAACTGTCCCACAGTCGTTTCGGTTAGCGTAAAGGGGTTAGGGTACTTGGGGGGGCATTTGTCCTACATTCGAACAAACTAGGTTGGTGGGCCGGCCTTCTTGTGCCTCCCAGCTCGGCGCCAACACGTCGTAAATACTTGCCAGATGCCTATAAAGTGATCTGGGTTTCTTAAACAGTCCGCTGCTGCTGCTGCTGCTGCTGGTGGCCGTGGCCGCCGGCCGGTGAACGTGGGGAATGCAGAGTGAATAGTGCCGCGAGTAAACTTGTATAGTGTGTGCGCCGCGTGTTTGCGCTTTGTTTATCTGACCCTTGAACCCTTGCCCGCCTTCCTCTCAATTACCGTCTATGCGTTGATTTGTGTGAGCTTTACTGGGCTGTGCCACTGGATAGCCTTAGAATTACTTAGTGGAGTATTTAGGCTAATAAAAGCATAAACTTTAATTCATGGTGAAGTCACGTTGGAGTATCCGTAGTTGGAGTGTCCCTGTGGCTTACAACACATCCCCAGTTGTGTTGTAAAATACAGACTGCATTAGTGTTTACAGTGAATGTGTCAAGGTGGGAGAGACTGTACTGTTGAAACTGAATGCAGAAGGTGTCGCCAGCGTTTTGTGCAGAATTCTAGCTAGCAGCGAATTCTAGTCTTATCGTCATATTTGTTTACGATTCCGAATAATGCGTGACATCTAAGAGCTTTATCTGTTACGATGATCGATAGCATTAAATCTCTGGTATTGAGGAAATTTAGTATAGTATTTGGCACATATTAGTGTTCTTTACGTCATACAATTCCTTAAGTTCCTTCAGTGTTTGTGCTTTGACGTTGTTGGTTATTTGTATAGCGCATAGAAAAAGTCCTTGAATGCACTGATTCAAACAGCCTGTAAGTGCTTGGCAAAGCAGCAGGCCAGCGACGCACTTGGGCCAAACGACAGAGAATTCCAGATGAATGCCCTGGCGACTGCAAAGTCTGTTGCGCCGAGCATATACCGTTCTTGTTTGTCAAACATACACACTGCACGTCACGCAGTTGTGTGAAAAGTATTTGTGTGGCGTTGGTTCCATTTGCTGTTAACAGTGCATAAAAATGTAACAACAGACGACGTGTTTTAGTCGCAGTTTTGCTGTTGCTGTTTTGTAGACGTCGTGCAGTGAGTGAGCAAGGACAAGAAGCTCGTATATTTTTGTCAGAGAGTCGGAGTGCGTTTTACTGGAGCGGACCGAAGCATGTTGCCGTTGTCGCTGTTCGTCTTAGTCGCCTGCTGTCTCTCGTCGACTGCTTTCTCACAGGACAGTAAGTGCTGCCATCAATTCCCTTCTGATTATGTTTTGTCCCGCAGAGAACCCGCTATCTCGCTGGTTGTATCTGCTGCATGCTGCTGATGGCTGTAGTGCAGAAAAAAACTCGCTTGATCGTGTCTGTGCATTGTGCGGCCCTTCCAGAGTCTCTGTAGGAGGCTTTGTGTATTGCTGTCAATCCGTCAGTTCCCTACGAAGCCATTAGCTCCAGAACGGTTAGCTACATGATAGCTTACATTTGGTGGACTGGAAATATTCTCAGTGGCAAGGGTTACAGCAGTTTTGAGGACAGATCTTGTCAATAGGCCCCATATCCAATGGGTATAATTTTCTTGTAAGTTGAAGTTGCAGGGATTGCTGTATATATTGTTGGCCGTAAATACATAATAAAATACTGCACACTTTTTATGGAACTTGGCCATATACAATTTTAGGATGATATAATTAAGTGTACATGGAAGCAGTTCTAGGTATGGCAGTTGATCAGTATGTGTTGGAATGGACAGTAAAATCCTGGGAAACTATAAGTGATCTTTGCTGCACTAAATTAGCTGCAAATTGGAAAAAATTGTGAAAAAGTACCAAGGTGTGATTGTATTCTCATGAACTTTGGAAATCAGAGAGAAAATTGTCTAACACTAATAGGAGGCTTATGAACTAAGTCTGCCCTACTTATCAGTGTCATTTGCGGTGACCTTGAGTCATCCCTGATTGAGCATGATTTGAAGGATCTGCTTAATAATAACAGAGTTTCAGCGGGACGATTGAGTTTCTTGTTTTCTTGGGTGTGAACGTTATTGTTTTGCGCTGGGCTACAACAAACAGATGGGATGGGATGGTGCTGTGTTTACATACCTGCGTGTGTGGGTGCACAGCGCGGGTTTCATTAGTGACTACTGGTGTGTTTGCTGAACGCTGTGGACTGGACGTACAGTGCATAGACGCCTTGTTTTGACACCGGCTAAACTAGCACGAGCAATATACTGCCTGTTAACTAGCGCTTTGACTTTGCCGTACGTACACAGTTGGTTTAGTAGTGAGAACAACCTGTTCAGAGCGGTGAGTTACGGCCCTGTGTTTCTGCTGCGGCCACACCTATTGTACGCTGGCGTTCCTGCTCCGGTGTGTTGGTTGGTGCTCGGAAATAGACTACGTTGGTAGCGAGTCTTGGGCGGCGTTTTTGCAAGTTGCTGCGATAAGCTTGCTTCGTATGGGCGGTGTTTTATTGGAACACAGTCGACTCCACGTGGCTGCCGATTGTGTATCAGCAACTCGCAGCACAAGGGAATAGTGGAATTTGTGTTAGATAGGCTTTTCGTCATGCTCGCAGGTTGCAGTCGGCGCTAACTATAAGTAACACACACCCGTTTAACGGCCGTTTTTCCGGGTCTACCCGGGTGAACTGGTACCAGAAAGGTAGAACCAATCTGGATTTTACTGAAGCAAGAGACAGTGAGTGGCAGTGGCATCAGCTGGGCCATATGCAAGTCTGCACCTCGCTCCAGACAGATAACCACGTCAGCAACCCACCACTCAGTTTTTTACAGGCCGGATGCCCTTCCTGCCGCCCAGCCAACTGCAGCGTCAAAGCACTGAAGGGAAACGCTAACTATAAGTAAGTAGTATTTATTTGCACACACGAGAAACGTACATCCATAAGCATATATCGAAATGCAATGCGCCTCAGATTCGTTCTCACGATTTTTGGCGCTATATAAATTTGTATGTATGTATATATGCTGTGATAAAATGCAGTTCATATATACCTGTGATCAGCACAGTAATACAGTACAGACCTAGTTATTGAACACAAATGAAACGTCTTGCCTAAAGTAGTAAATTTGTTTTGAAAATAGTTCGCCATTCCAGTGATTCTGTCGACTGTATAGTAATAGACTACTGGAAACTGTTCGTATAAAATTAATCCTGTGGTAATTGTTACCGGTGGTCTGATAATGCAGATGGTCAAATTAGTTGAATTGCTTGACCGGGGTCGTTTTACGCGGTCACCTGTTTGGGACTTGACTGGGCAAGCGTCACAGTTTTATAGACTGACCAGCAGTGAACGTACAGTGACCGCAGTGGCCAGTGCGTCCCGGGTCCATTATGCCCAACGGGAGTCGGATGTCCAGCATTACGATCGGCCATTCGGCGGTTTGTGTGGTCGACATTTGGACGTGCTGACGACTCCACGTGCGATTTACCGTCCGCTAATGTGAAGCAATCAGATATAAAGCGTGCAATTGATGGGATCGGGCGGCTCCATGCTGGTCCACTGACATTTGGCTCCAGTCCCACAGGCTGTGCCTCCAGCCTTGCCAAGTTGTTCGTTTTGTGAATATGGAACATCGTATCATTTGGTTAGGTTTTTGTTAAACGTGTGGACTAAACTGGTGAACTTTCTGTTGTTGCTAGTATTGCTGCCAAACCTTTATGTGGAAACACAGAATGTTGGGAATCAATCACAAGAAGAGGCAGAATGTGAAATAAGGAGATAGACACTGAACATCGGTCACTGGACGATTGCATAATAAACTAACTATTTTCTCGATAATCTGGACAACAGATTGACCTGAGCTATAACCCTAACCCTAATTTCCATCCCTGACCTACCCTAACGTCACCCAGACGTCTGTCACTGAAACGGTTGTTCAACCGTATGTACACCCTTAAGAAGAATGGAAACACTCATAGTGATTTTGAGGAGGACAACGTTAACGACAGGTATTTATCCAGAAGGCCCTGGAATGACACATATGACAGAGGATTTACGCAGTATTGAGCAGAAGCACATAACCGGTCAGTACCCAGAAGCTGTGTCGCCCAGTGTGCTAATGCACGTGGATAAACTCAGATGTGACATGCAGTCACTAGATCTCTGTTGTCTGTAATCCTCATTATGGCTGACCGCGCATATACTTCAAAGAGCGACAGTACAGTCTGAATGAAAGAAGCTGGATCAGAAAGATGAAGACGGGATCAGAGAGCCACTGATGGCGCCGCAGTGCATTTGTGATTCGTGGATCGTGATAATCATGAGACCCGACGCATTACAGTATTTGCCGCACGACCGGCAGATGCGTCGTGTAATTTACTTGTTCAGATTTCGTCGCACATATACAGCGCTGTCAATGTGTTTATTACTCGTCCTGCTGCGGTGTCGACAGCTTGATTATGCGGCTGCCCGAGTTCTTTGTCTCAGCGCGAGGCTTCCTATCTCGCGTGGCTACTGGCCTGGCCGGCCGGCTCTCTTACTGGACAGTGGGTATCTGTTGCGAATTACGCCGGCACGCGGTCACGTTAGTGATACGGCGGACTCAGCTAATAGTTTATTGACCTGCTGTGGTCCGTCAGTGAGCTGTAAACGCTCCTCCGAGTCACGTGGCTGACAGCAGCTGTCCCTTCACACAGTCGTACCACGTCAACTCATCCGTCATATCTTGGCATTTCGCTCTTCCATCATGACCAGTCGGGCACTTACCACACGCAGATACCGCACTGCATCAGAACCTCTGACAGCGTGATATAGTATTACTGTGGTATTAATGTCATTTATTAATGTCATTTATCTAGACATTGATACTTTCGTCGGTTTAGAGTAGGCAAATGCATTTGGATAATTTTTGCCTGGCGTACTCAGTCCAGACAAGAAAATAAATAACCGTGAAATGTCTCTGGCAAGCGTTACCTCAGTCAGCAACGAGACTCAAACGACTGCGGGCAGAGTTCCAGACAAAAGGCACGAGTACAGATTGTAGAATCATTGACTTGGCGTCTGCAGGATCGGCGATAATATAAAGTTACTTACTGTCTGAGGACTGCGCAGCGTAAGACAAAAAATATAGAAACGTACTTCTTTGCTAGTAATGGCTACGAACGGTCGTCTGCGTGTATCTAAACGTTTCTGTTGTGTTCGGGTTTATCTCGGCAGTTTGTCTTTCGTCGTGTGTTTATGTTTGACTGGCTGCCACGAGTTTTTAACCTGGAGAGGTAACCTCCCGGCGATGTGATTTAGCACCGCGGTGATATAATGCTGTCTGCCTGGCAACGCTGCCCGCAGTGCCGGTGACCGGGTAATTCAAGCCGCCACTGCTGCCAAGCATCACGTAGGAAGTCACGTCTCCAGGCATAGCATGATTGTTCTATATAGATAACGGTATATAGGACTACTAGCATGATTCCACTCAGCACGTGGTCATGGTGACTAACTCACTATCTAGGATATGATCAGAGGCGAACATTTGCAACCGTCAGCGTCGTTGAAAAAGCACTCGCTGATTTGTCATACGCGAGTATCTACTGCGGCGAGCTGTGAGTATTGTTTGATGACCGTAGTAGTAGGTTTCCATTTCGACATCATCGTTTGCGAGCTATAGCGTAGCGCGGCCGAAGCAGTGGCCAGCGCGCATGGGCGTGGTAACGCGGTCGGTCGGTCGGCCTGACATCGATCCGCGATCAAGGGCAGTTTTTCTAGTTTGTAGTGAGATTTAGTGCAAAGATGTAATTGCAATTTTGCCGCGCACTGGCAGCTGAATCAGAGCAGTGCTTTGCGCCGCAACAAAAATCACTCCATTTTTGTGGCGTATTTACTGGACTGGAACTTCTGATGTGAGCTGATTTGTTAATCACATGAGTTTTCTGATTGCATAGCACTGTATATGTGATTTGCATAGAATTGACTATTCAGTACTGAGTACTGACAGCCGAGGTCGCATTGTACGAGTTGCGGGCGGTTTTCATTGTCGCTGTTCTGCAGAATTAGTTAAACCGTCGCGACCTCTGACTGCATGCGTAGCTCGGCCGGCGTTGACTGATCTAGTTGAGTAGAACGAATGGTGGTTTAATGCGTTCACTTAGAGCGTGGGTTCGTTCGCGGTGCGTGGGCGAGTGGATGGATGGAGTGATTTTTGTTGCGGCGGAAAGCACTGCCCTGACTCAGCTGTCAGTGCGCGGCAAAATCTGCCTTGCGACGGCGCAGTGCCGGCCGGCAGAATGCATAGCGGCCGGTGCATCGCTCGCTCTCTGGCGAATTGACACCGGCCGACCTTCGACCTCTGCCGATGGGAAAAACGTCAGCTCGAGCGACTTGACATCGCATCGCCCGTATCGGTAGATGCCAGCCGGTCGGCCGTGTCCATGGGAAACGGAAACGCGAGTCGGGACTGATGCGGTCCGGTGCCTGGTTTTTATCCAGATCCATGCGACGGTCGGAACTGGAAGGGTGGGTGGCAGATATCGTGACGGTGCATTAGCGATTCTGCGCAGTCCGTTCGCATCCCTGACGCCGGCGGGCGACCGATGACGTAACGGCGCCGCGGCCGCAGCTGGGATGCTGGTGGCCTCCGATTATTGATTAGTTCGATGACTGATTGATTGATTAGTTTAGGCTGGCTCATAGCCGCAGTGGCGCCGTCGTATCACCAGCTGATAGGATAAGCAAGCTATGGCGTTGTTTTCCGCCTAAAGCACTCGAGACTTGTTGTGCAGTGCACTGTCGTGACTGGCATTCTAGTCTGACTGCTGAGTCACCGCCACTCCACCAGTTGAGCTAGTAGCGTTGCATTGCAGAACGGTCTCGCGTATTAATTTCATAGGACTACCAGATACTCTTCGCTTGCGGCAGAGTATAGTTTTCGAGTTGTATACGGTAGCGTGATTGTGCATAATAGACCTGTTATTCAAACGGAGGTAGAGTTACTTCTGTAGAGTTAGTTTACAACCGTTTCAAGTGTTTTTAAGTCAACAAAGTATGCATTTAAAATAAGTATACCGTTACACTGCAGTTACCCACTCTTATTACGAGCTGTCAGCGGCGATATCACCCTTACTGGTGTCTGTAGCACATGAAAAAAGACGTGATCGCAATCCAATCCTTCAGACTATTTGTTATCGACAGTGCCCCCAGTTCCTGTTGTCTTATTGTCTTTCGGATCTAAAGGTCACAAATACAGAATTAAACGGGGCCCAGAACTGAGCAAACCCAGCATGTGGCAGCATGGCAGCTCGAAATTTGTCGAATTTGAGTTATAATTACCCGATTTTCTCGTACACGTCAGTACAAATTTCGATCTTGTGAAACGAGCGGAATCTGTATGTTGCAGCTGCCAAGAACTTTCAGTCGATGTGTTACACGAACGTAAGCAGCGAACAGTTGATGAAATATCGCCACAAACGGCAACAAAATTTACGCTATTAATATTTTAACAGACTGCATTTTCTTTCTTGTCTCGTATGCCTGAAACCTCCAGAGTCCAGAGCTCAACGTTAGTTGTGCGTTATCAGTGTTATCTCGTTTCGTCTGCAATAGATTAAACGCTCCTGCAGTTGTGTCAGTTTTAATTAAATAATAGCCAGTAAGACGTGTTGCCGATCACTGGCACACCTGAGAGCGTGACTAAGACCCGCGTCGTGTTCACGTTGTGATATTTATGCTGATTTAATAACGCTATCTGATCTAATAACGTGCTGCTTGAATCAGGGCGGCTGGCTGCGTTGCGCAAATTGACAGCTAATCGAAACCGTTAGTGGACGGGCGCCGGGCACGTGCTGAATGCTCATGCAAGGTGCCCGTAAAGTTGTAGGCGCCGCCTGCGAATATAGGACATTTGCCCCTCCCCGGACAGCTGCTCCGCCGAAAATCACCATCGCGGACATCTGCCCCGTACGTGACCCTAACGCTCACCTAACTGAAAATGTTAACCATATCCCATCCCCAACCGCAGTTACTAGCCACAGCCCCTACCCTAACCGTAATAACCCAACCGTACATCTGCAGTAATTATTATTATTATTATTATTCTTTATTACGCCATACACGGCAGCACACCAGCACACAAACACAGACTGCTAACAACTAAAAATACATCAAGACTACATCTAAAATACAAAAACGTAAATACAAGTCTAAAAGCGCCGAGCTGCGCACATTGAGCCACCCCACACGCAACAGAGCCACAGCTGTACTAAATGTCGCGGTCACGCGGTGCTGTAATCGCATGACTGACTCATACTCTAACCCTAACCAGGGGGCGGATGTCCGCGGGAGGGCTAATGTCCGGTCTCGGGATAGCCCGCCATTTCCCGCCGCCGTTGCGTTTCCGCCCCCGCCGTCGCCGCCGTTTTCCTTTGTTATCCGCCGATGTCGTCATCACACTCACAGCTGCGATGTTATCTCCGGTCGCCTCGGTGCAGCTGCTGTACTAGCTACTAGCAGCTGCCGCAGGAAGCCGCCGCCGTGCAGTTTTATGCGACGTCTTGGGAGATAGAGATAAAGCCAGTAGAGCGTTATGGACGATGATTCGTTGCGAATTTGTTACGCCGTTCTGGCTACTTCAGCTGCGAACAGCGACGTGGTGGTGGTTAAGCTCGCTTCGCTCTACGCAACACGCACACCACACAATACCCGTTTCACGAGCCGTGAAATCGTGTTCACGGGCCGTAAATACGGTTATTGTGTAATGAACATTGAAACTCACGCTCGGGTGACCCGGGTTGGATTCCTGCCGAGAATTATAGTCAGTGACACACAAGAAGGGTAAGATAAAGGATGTCGCAGTCACGTGGTGCTGTATCATGTCATAAGGTCAGGAATCGCACCTGTCGCTGACTCGCTGTGTTGCTCCACAGACCGTGACGATCTCCTCCCAGCCGTACGACTACGTTACAACTGGCGTCTTTTGTTCTCTGCCGTTGTCGGACTGACCGTGGTGACAGTGGCGTGGTGACAGCGGACAGTGAGCTGCTGATGCTGCTGGCTGCTGATCAACATCGTTAGTGGGCGACGTAATGCGATCGGTTGCGTCCGTCCGTCCCATTTTCACTGTAGCTTTTGAACCAACCGATCTTCGACCTTGACTTTTTGCATGAGTGTGTGGGACTATGGCTCAGGACCATTGCTGGCCGGGACTTATCGCCAGTGAAGGTCGTAGGTTAGGTCAAGGGTTGTAGTCAGGGTTAGCAAGGACGTTAACGCGGTCAGTCTGACCTCGATCGAGGGCAGTTTGTTTTTTTTAGTTTGCTTTACCCATATATTAACAACACAGCGTATAGCTGGAAATCTCCCACAGCGTCACGTCACCAGCATCAGCATCTTGTCGTGGTGCGGTATCGTCTGCCAGCGCCAGCGGGATGTCGTTACACATCCATCACTCCAGCAGCCACCGTGCATGCGACACTGTCTCCTATGCATCGTCCTTTGTCTTCCATGCGTCGCGCGAGCATTTGTTCATTACTAGACCGCCC
>Ga0126333_1000171_pt1 | contig 13753 bp, 11 predicted proteins | sample InaspJWI54metaG_FD_94488 | JGI IMG/M metagenome (GOLD analysis project Ga0126333, IMG submission 94488) | Marine gutless worms symbiont microbial communities from Oahu, Hawaii - Inanidrilus sp. 2 OAHU.JWI-54 metaG | ecosystem: Host-associated > Annelida > Digestive system > Unclassified | place...
AATTATAAGTATCGGACCATTATCTGTATCAATTACCACACTGGTTATGCGTGATTCACTGCTATGTAAAACACTCAATTTATCACCAAACGACTTACGATATAGACGTTTAAGCTGTAACAACACTGCTAATTCTGTAAAAAGCTAACTGCACTTAAGTGCAGTTCTTCTGCATTTTAAGAATACGTGACAATATTGTGTCTACTGTTGTTCTTATTTAATCAATACGCCGATTATGCGTAACATGTCGCCGAAGGAAAATATAAAAATAAAAATATACGCTTAAAACATACATAAATTACACATGCGTGAATTTCTGTTAATTGGCGTCCTGGAAAACGGTGGAATGCAACTCGCGCCCATGTTGCCCATGCTCATGCTCGGACTGCCTTCCATCGGGCGGCAGTGTAAAGTGTATTGCTTACCTGATTTAATGCACGGCTGCGAAAGTTGGCATTTGCAAAATAAGGAGCAGACTAGAATTTCTGTCGCTTGGAATAATTGCTTTAGATCAATATTCAACTGCTGCTGGCGAGAATCCGACAACCCTCTACAGTATTTGTGTAAAGTTCTGCCTATAAATTACTTGATTCATCAACGAATACTTCTGTATAGGAACAAGTTGTTCACTTCTGATAATTCTGTTATTTTCCTTGTCACGTTTGGTATCACAAAGATTTCTTGCAATTGAATGTATGTGTGGTTTGTCGTCGATTCTCGTCAGACGGCAAACAATAAAACATGCTATATGGGACACATTCTCCAGCACAGTAGAGTAGGTGCCTAATGTCGTACATGATTTTATCAGCTCTGTTCCTTTGTACTGTTTTATCTTTTGTGTCTTTTTAGTGGACGTATTTGCGTCTGTGTGTGTGCATCGAACTGTAGGCCTATTTGTTCTGTCTTGCTGGAAATATGGCGTAATAAAACGTAATAATATTTACAAAAAAAGCTCATGTGAGCTCAACTCAGCTCGGTGAAATCCACTCCGTCGTTGTCCACCTCCTGCGATTTCCTCCGTCACTGTCTACTCCTGCAATGTCCACCGCTGCAATCTCACCGCCCCCGTTTTAGGCCTACTTGGGACTGCGGTCCTCTGGAAGCAAGTTGAAATTCCAACAGAACACTCTACATTAATTTTCGTCGGTAATGTACGCATGTTTTACTCACCACTTGAACTTTGCACCTCAAAAATTTTCAGGTTTGTATGGTTGGCACAAATAATGTTAAGTGGAATATATTGATAGGTTAGGCCTAGTTAGTTATAACGAAAACGCTGCTACATCACACGTGTTAATCAGCAGATCCGTTTGAAATAACCTTTCCGCGTTGATTTCAATTTCTCACGCTGTATATATTTTACCGATCATTCAGTGGTTAAGTTAAGAATAATCGATTGGCTGTATCTGACAGTCTGTTATGAAAAACGTTTGAACTAATGACCTTTGACCTGCATTCGTGACGTGCTGTTATCTGGTTCGTCTTGACACTGTCCAAGTCTGGTCAGAAGTGGAGATCACCGGGAATGGATTGTACATTCCCATTCCCTCCCACTCCCATGCGGTCACTTCCCATTTTCGCCATTCCCATTCCCAACTTTAAGTCTTATTCCCATTGCCACGGGATTTCCATTGGGTTATTCCCATTCCCAGTCCGTTCCCAAACGCACGGCAAAACAATAAAATGCAAATGCAAATAGTCAACAGTCGAACAAGAGAAAGAGTTTCACAGAAAACTGGACATTACACGTTAAAAATAGCCCCCTTAAAAATTCTAGAAACGCCATTCACAACACTGAAAATCAGACTCGGATCACAGTTCAGTGGAATAACGCAACGGTGCTCAATTCGCAGCCTGCAGCCGAATTAAAGTCTGCAACAGTAAAGAATCCGTGGGATTTTTCCCATCAAAATAGGGATCATTCCCATTTCCATCTACGTTTATTTCCAATTCTTCCCATTCCCAAGTTGGAGTCTTATTCCCATTCCCATTGAGAACAGTGGCGTAGAAACCGTAGGTTCAGGCGGTTCAATGAACCGGATCCCGCGAGCTCCTGGTCATCTCAAGTCAGAAATTAAGGTCAAAGGTCATATTCACAACAGAAAACAGGATTCAACAACTGGTTGGATGGCTGGCGTGGCGAGACGGAAACAAATAGTGTAGCAAAGCAGAGTTTAATTTAAAACTGATAACAGTGTAGTTATAGCTTATTGTTTGGCGGCTAAGCAATAGGCTACTGCTAAACTAAAGTGGTCGGTGCAACCTCGAGTGAGGGTTTTCTAGTTACTGCATTGTGTAGGCCTACTGTCTGTGTCTTGCGCTGTCGCGTAGAGTGATGTACTACGTAGGCAAATAATAGACTAGTCGGCGAAAGCAGCATATAATACTGCACAGTGTATTGCAGATGACAGTTGGCTGGAAAGAAAGCGAGCATGAGCATGACAAATCGACGCGATAAAGGACGCACCGCTAGACACGCCGAGCGAATATAAATCGTGTAGTTATTCGTGAATGAAAACGAGGAAGGAAGGAACGGCGTAAGACGACGTGGTGTGAATGTAGTGTCCACGAGGCACGAACTCGCGCGTCTTTCCTGGATTCTATTTATACAAGATTATATTAATCACAACCAAACGTTATTTAACTTGACGTTTTGACCTCTATCATACGGAAGCACCGAAGTGCCATCGCGGAAAATTTTTTAACTAGTGCGCACTTCCGCACTAGTTAGATTTTTTCCATGGCACATCGGTGCTTCCGTACTGGGCCTGTCAGAGACCTTCGTGAGGAGAAGCAAGCTTTGGAAGAAGTTGTTTAATGCTTCTTCTGGTTCTTGCCACGGTAGTAATGAGACTAATTGGCCTGAAATCGGTCGTTCGGTTGTGATTAATATATACATAATGCTTGTATAAATGTTTTACCAACCTAAAGAATATGTTTAATGATTTCCTGAACAGTGAATTCTGTTTCAGATCTGATGCATTTTAGCGGGGCAGTGTTTTGGCCCGTGTTCGTCTCTATCTCCGTCTCTCCGCTTGTTTGATAACAGGATATCTAGCAAAGTTATGGATACATGTTCATTAAATATTGAGAATAAATAGGCCTAATTATGAAGTGATATGGACCACAGAGAAATTCTTGGGATTCTGATCGGATTCGGATCCCCCACGGGAATAGGCACTCGAGTTATCTTCTACGGAAGGGGTATAGCAGCTGTGCGGTCTCTGACTGCCAATACTGTAGCAGCTTGTTTGTATCGCATACGCATCCTACGATGTCATCGTATCGAATCGGCGCTGCTGATGCTGTTGTCGCCGCTGCAGCCGTGCACTGTCGTGACCCGCATCACTGTCGAGATCGGTGTCGTAAGTGGCGGCTGACTGACACCGCCTAACTAATGGAACAGTAACGCGACGCATTGTGGTGGTGGCCCGCCACCCGTCGCCCCTGTTGACGTGTAACTGCATGACTCGCGCTGAAGCCGGCAGACATAGCATCACCCAGACAACCGTGACAGGCCTTCACATGGACTGACGGCAAAGACCTAAGGCTTGTTCACAGCACATGAACTGAACTCAGCTGAACTGAATACCAGTTCGCAAGCTGCAGTTCAGTTCAGTTCATGTGCTGTAAACAAACCTTTAGACAGCGCCGGATTTCAGAGAGTTTAGCCTCTTCGGCCAAATGCGGCACCCACGGATTTAGGGCCACGCATTCCTAGAATAGGCTATGTCTCTTTTCACTGAAGTAAGGATACATCACGTTAAATTATGTACCGTGATCAAAGCACTTCAGAAGTAGCCCAAGTAATTAGCCAGTCGAGATTTAGTGCTTAAGCCGACCTGATATACGCCTATGGTTGTGCAGAATTTCAGCATAAATCAATAAATCATATGGCTAGTAGAGAGCTGTGACGGGCTTTCATCCGAATGGAATCTGACAAGAAAGCTGTAAGCTGACAACTCTGTGATTCGATGAGATGGCGAGCAGCTGTGTACAGTTTTCAACAGCAAATCACGCAAACAAGTTGGTCCGTGTAAAAAAAACACTATACCGATTATACCTGGATTCAGAAGTCCAGATCCGCACTCCAGTGCAGGCGTTATGGCTGTAAAAGTTGCCAGTCAAAAAGCCGATGTTCTACTAATTCGATCGAAAAAATGCCGACGATCATCAATGATGCATTGCTGCAGCGAAAAGGTCTGTTAAGCTGGGTCGTGGGCTCGTGCCCCTCTACACTGTGGTTCAAAAAATTACGGACCTGTACAATATTTGCAAATGACTTCAACAAACATTAGTTAATATCAATAATTTTTGGCACAGAGAATCCTCGAAGAGTTAACAATGCTTGCATTTGTAGATTGCGAATTTTCTTACATAGGTACCAGCTTAAGGTAATTACATAACAACCATTTACACTACTTGTTATGAATCGACTCCAAACGGCATCTCGATCGGTTCATCCGTTTTTGCAGCGCTCACCGTTGTGCCAAATACAGTCACCAGGAACGTGCAGCGTCTGCAGCAATAGGCCTCGTTTATGCCATGCATGCGATGCGGCCTAATTAATGCTGATGGGTGTCGTACACATGAAAAGCGAGCTGTTTTGCGCGATTTCACGAGATTGTGTCGCCGATAAAACTATAAAAGACGACATATGTCCAGCTTGCACCAAATCATTTTCGTCTGACTAATGGGGGCATATGGTGCTCTTAGTTTAATACTGAATAGCATTTTGATAAGAGGAATGACGACGTAACGCTGAGTGATTTTGAGGTCTTGGGTGTGCAAAAGACAGAGTATCCTCGGGCGCCTTAGACCCTCGCGCCGCTACTGATGAAGACGAGTTAAGCTGAGGATGTGTGGAGAGCATGACCGCTGGAAACAAGTCAGCGTCGACCCTCGGTCCTCGGTTCACGACATGACGCTGCCCGCTCTGCACTCGGGCGCCGGCATGTTGCTATCGATCGACGACCGGCAAGCGTCACTGCTGCTTATCGACAGACATCTGCGTTACCGCCCAACGGCACAGACAGACGGACAGACAGACACCGTACAGTTACATCGAAGCTCTCCGGTGGAAGCGAGCGGCGTCAATAAGTGAAATGTCGGCAGACATTTATTGGTCTCGGAGAACACGCGTCGTCGTGCGTGCGCCGAGGAAAGCCGGATACTACAGAAGCCGTCGTCGTCGTAGTCGTCTCCGCGAGATAGATGCGTCGTGTCGCCTGATTAGTTACTATCGACTGGTCACTGGTCGTCGGTCCGACGGTCTCGGCTTGCTCGCTGCCTCATTAAAACGCGACCGGGTCGGCTCGCTTGTGCTTCGCAGTGACCGGGCACCTGCCCCCCTCCCCTCGAAGACCACCACCGCGGACATGAGTTGGGGATGGGGATTAGTGTTTGAAGTTGGGGTTAGTTTGTTAAGGTAACGGTAGTCCCATCACCCTAAGGACAGCTAGGGATCGTTGCTGATCTCCAGTTTTATGCAGACAGCCCGCGAGTGACGGAAGTCATGTGTACAAGTGTGCGCCTGGCGGCTGATGCCAGTACTCTCCACCAGGCCCGCGGTTACCCTCCCAGCCGCAAGTCGTCTCCGCCCTTCGACCGGTACTAATTTATACTGCTTGGTGAACAGAATCACATGTGTCTGACCAACTCGCCTAAGGTCGTTGTCTGAAAGCGGAACGGCGGGGGTCGCACCCGCGACCTGTCAGTCGCAAGGCCGACGCCATAACCAGGCTCCAGTGTTAGAGATTAGGTTTGGTTTATACACAGGGTGAAGTGACGTCACAGAGTCTGTGGTCACGATACGATCGCCATTTTGTGGATATAACACGATATAATGCGTTGAGTTAAATGGCGAAGGTTTATCGTGTTATTCAAATAAAAGTGAATCAGCCAGTTTAAAAAAATGACCATATGATCACTAACTTGCCAACAAAGCGTATTTAAGCACTATCAAAGTGACAGACATTTCTCAGAGTTTTACCTACAAGATGGCGGCAAAAACCAACTGGCATAGATAAGGAACAAAAGTTTGTCACTATCGCCATATGTATAGAAGGCAGAGTTGTGCGGGGGCAGATGTCCGGAGGGGGGGGGCAAATGCACCGATGTTCGCGTCGTTCGTTTCGAGACAGATGCGTCCGTGATGCACAGCTCTATATCGCGCTCCGCTCTGAGTGTCTGTCTAGCTACACGCGTCTCGTCTTAGCAGCGTCCATTACAGCTCCGCGCCGTCTCTATACGATCTACTCACTTCGTTTTCGCAGTAACGACCGCAAACCTCCGCGAAATTCAACACAGTTTTGCGCACGACGTGACACGGCATCAAATATTTTCGGATAAATCCACCTCAGCATTTCGACGCCGCGCGCGCGCTTCTAGCGATGAGCGTCTGCGTAACGGTCGGTGTCCGTCTGTCCGTCCGCCCGTCTGTCTGTCCAGGTCGATCTTGACGTGCAGCGGGCTTGCCGCAGCCCGGGCGCGGGCCGCCGATATCGATCGACATCCGCCTCCGGCGCCGCCAAGTGCAGCAGCGAGCGGCCAGCGTCGTGTTGTGATCCGAGGTAGAAGCATCAACACAAACTTCTTTAGCGCATCGGCAAACCTAAACTGCATGCAAAGCGGGATGCTGTTATCGGCTTTGCATGCAGGGGCGGATCTATGGGGGTGACTAGGGTGACTAGTCACCCCCCTGGCGCGGCAGCCTATTTCATGTTATTATTAACTCACAAACGCTCAAATTTCATTTCCCGTAAGCCCGGACCCCCCACAATGCTCGCTCGGGTTCCCAAAGTCACCCCCTCTAAAAAAATCCTAGATCCGCCAATGGCATGCTGTCTGTGGCTCTAACACATTTAATATTAATCTGAATAATCCGAATGTGTAAGCTTAAACCAGATGCACAGTGTGTTTTTCGCATACATTTTCGTGTGCAAGGTAATAGACTTCTCATGACTTCTTAAATGGAAGTTCTTCGATACTGTTTACGTTGTCGTCACTTGTCAGCGCGCGTAGTGCGACGTCCACCACCAAAGCGTCTGCAGTATGCAGACCCATTAATATTTATTTCGTGTAGAAAGCGCTTAGTGGAAGAAAGAGGCCAGTTTTTTTTCTCTCGGAAATTCAGCCACTAATCTGCTGGCACCGTATCTTTTTCAACTTCATTTTTATGGACTTTTTTCTTCTTCCAGCAGCATACTGTTTGTTTGTTTGTTTGTTAACACGCGGTGACATTACGGAAATCTTAAGCAAATTAAGTCATGTCCGAAAGCAAAAGGTTCCAGATGGAAGTTCTTTATTTTTGTGGCTACAAGGATTTCCTTAAAACACAATATAAGATAAGCTGAAGAAAGCCTCTATGCCAAAAAACCCAGTTTGATCTGTCCATCCGTTTTGATAGAATACATTAATAACGGCATGTGACGCCCGGACGACGGATGGTCTTCGAACCATAACATATTCTTCATAGCGTCGTGCGGTAAAAGATGTTCAAATTATGCGGTGCGTTGACGGCTCGATCATTCTACGGAAGCTGATTGCAGTTTTTGTCAAGTCGTGCCTGGCAATGTCCGTCTGTCCGGCTGTGTGCATGTCTGTACGTCAGTGTCGGTCCGTGTCGCCGTTCTAAGTGCGTCGTCGTTGGTCGATGCGTGCGGCACAGTGTCGCTCGACGCTTTTGACACACATGCCGGTCGACAGTCGTGTTGTCCTCGGTCTGGGTCGTGCAAAAAGTGGTCTTGCTTGCGTCACTGCTCGTTTATCACTCCATCGTTTAATGGCTCAACGTCAGTTTTGTATGGTTTACTGTTATGTTATGTTAGCCCCTACAAGTGTGACAATGGTTACTGCTGTTTGTAGTCGGTAGGTAGGTGACGTCCAGTCATGGTCTCTTCCTGCGGTTTTGATCTCGCAGTCTCTGGTCTTGGTCTTGGCAGTGGCGGTCTCTTGGCATCGGTCTTGGTCTTGTAAAATCGTCTTGCTTACATCACTGCCGGTCGACAGCGGCTGAGGCGTGCGATTCTGATCGGGCGATGATGCTGAATGCTGCTGCTGCTGCAGTGGAGTAACTAGAGGGTAAGGGGGGGGGGCATTTGCCCCCGGGCGCAGCAGGCGAAAGTGCGCAAACAGCCCCATCAAAGACCTTTTATTATCAACGAACGCAGAAGTGGGCATGATAAAGTTTGTTGAGTAAGCAAAAAGTAGCTTATCGCAAGAAACGTTTGCTAGTTTGGTTGCCAGACTTGCATTAGTTACTCTATTGCATAGCATATTATTTTCAGGCCCTTTCCCCCGAAACAAAGGAAATTCGGCGGTGGGTGCATTTCATTGCTTCTGCCTCCAGACGCCGAGAGTGCTAGTTACGCCATTGGCTGCTGCTGCTGCTAATGCTGCTGATGCGACGACTGATGCCCGACTGCTGCACGGATGTCGTCGTCGTGACGGTCGTCATTTGGACGCAGCGTCGTCGTGCAGTTAATGGACGGCAAGAGGGCCAGCGCTGTGCGACTGGTTCGCGACTGTTGCGCTGGCTGCCGCGGTCTCTGTCTCTGGCCACGGGCACCAGTCCCCTGGTTATACCCGACCCGACGCGACAGAACCTGTGTCGGTCGTCGCGTCGGGCGGTTTGGGTATTGAATATTCGGGTTGGGTTTAGAGTTGTTGCGTTATACACTGTAGGGTTATGGCTAGGATTATTGGGTTAGGGTGGAAATTATTAGTGTCAGAGTTAAGTTAAGGTTTAGGTTTATAAGGATTAGGGTTAGGATAGGGTTGTTGATGACAGAAGAGTTGTTGTTAGGGGTAGAGTTTAGGGTTATGTTAGGGTTTGGTACGGAGAACATATGTCGGCGATGGTGATTTTCGGGAGGGGGTGCGAATGTCTTGCATTCGGTGTGCGTGCGGTAGTGTAGCTAGCGGTCACGTTGCTGTGATGGATTACTTCAGCGGCGCGCGGAGTCGCCGTCATAGAACTCTGTGTTTGTCTCGCGACGATGCCGGCAACCGGTCGACATCATAATCGCAGCTAGCGATTTTTGACCACCGTGCCGAAAATGATTTTCGCACTGCCGGAATTCGCGTGAACTTGTCGTTCTGCCGTTGAAGTCATAATTTTTCCGCCCAGGGACATCGGAACAGCCTTTGAAATTTTATTTGTATTTATCACATTATTTCTCGGAATTTCAGCCACTAATTTTCTGGCACCGTATGTTTTTCAACTTCATTTTTATAGACTTTTTTTTCTTCTTCCATCAGCATTTGTCTGTTTGTTAACACGCGGTGACATTACGGAGATCTTAAGCATATTAAGTCATGTCGGAAAGCAAAAGGTTCCAGATGGAAGTTCTTTATTTTTGTGGCTACAAGGATTTCCTTAAAACGCAATATAAGATAAGCTGAAGGTAGCCTCTTTGCCAAAAACCAGTTCGATCTGTCTATATGTACTACAGACAATAAATGCAGCAGGGCCGCTATTTTGGAATTCAAGATGGCCGCCACCATGGGGCTCTGGTTTTGGGGGTTCATCTCAAAAAATGATCATGTGGGGCAGTATTAAAACTACATAAAGCTTTGTGCTTTTCTGAAAAGTGAACGACGGTTTGACTTATGTACTAGACTAAGTGGAGTATAGCGATGAGCGCGTCTGTCTGTCTGTCTGTCTCTTCGCTCGCATATCTCAAGAACCACATGTCCAAACTTCACCCCAAAGTTTCGATGCATGTTACCAGTGGCCGTTGCTTGGCCAACCTCTAGCAGCGTTGCGATATGTTATGTACATCCGGTGTCGTGGATGACGTCATCCCTGCTCGTATTCCGTCAGGCAGAGATGACGCAAATGAAGCGTTTACTCGAAGTGACTTATAGGGCCAGCATCCGCCCGCGAGTGGTATTCTCTCTCGATAGAAGCGTTTTTCTAGGATGAAAATGCATATCGCCCGACGAACATGACATTGGACTGTTGAACAGTTAAAGTTAACTGTTAAAGTTCATCTTGCCAGGTTTAATTACTATACCGTAGTCTTCACGAGTAAAGTAGTCAAAATCATCCATTCCCATTTGCCTGATACTGTTTAGCAGCAGTACGAATTATATGGACTTAATCATTTTCTCTAGATCTGTGCGTATTCTCTGATCGCATCTAAATCCGGCCAGTTAAATGGTCATCTTCTCAATATAGATCATGTTTCGCCATGATGCTGTCAATAAACTACTCCATTGCTATGCAGTCCAAAACTATTGTTGTATCTTATTGCCGCCTATTCTCTCCTTGCTGCTGAGTTGCTATATTTCAGCAGGTGATATCGTGATGCCGTTTGCTCCTATAATTTTGGGCCGCATCGCTATGCAAATATAAGATGCAGACTGGTTCACGTGTATCGTTGTATGCCTGTTTGTCTGCTGGTCACCACCGTAAGTCCGACAAAACGCTGGACTGATCGAGGTGCCATTTGGGGGTGGACTCGAGTGGACCAAGGGAAACATTTAATAGGTGGCGGTCCAGATCCCAGCGGTAGGGGCACTTTGGGAGGAGAGTGATACCTGGGCATGCTCGTCCGCGGTCGATATTCTCAGTTGTATACGCAACATGACAGCAGCGATGCGGCCTTTGGCTACCAGTACTGTAGCAACTTGTTGTTCGTTGTCAATCCAGCTAGAAAGCCTTCACTTGAGGTCGCACTGACCACTTTAGCACAATGCACGCTGTGTGCACGTTTGGTGGCGCTGTCTGACAACTTTGAGTGTATGTCGGCTTGTAACGTGCATCCATATAGCCGGAAATAAGAAATCTTCATCCTATGACCTTGAACTTTAACTCGTGACCTTGACTTTCTATTTTTTTAATATGACTTAAACAGTATCACCGTGAATAAGTTTGCCAAATATTTAGGTGGAGCGTCATGTGGTTCGAAACAATTTATTGGTTGGACAAACACACACACACCCGACCGACTGCTATACCCAGTAAAGTGGACGGTAACAGACAACCGCAGAGTGGGACCACCATCGGTATACTGCATTACAGTCGCATGCACTGAGAGTTCATTGGCTCGGGCGGAATAGGTTCCAGATATTAAACGTAACCTTATATTAGCACGTAACAGGAGGCGGCAGCAGCCTAATGATGATGTACCTGACTGGCTGCAGTGTGATAGGTTCCACGATCAAATCCCACGACAGTCAGTTGTGTTTATCACGACAGTCACTGTGTTTTTGGCTTAGTCGCTCAGCATTAATGCAGCTCTACAGGGTATGCCAAAAAGTCGGGCCACAGACTCATGACCATAATTCAGTCAAATCTGAACCGATTAAAAAATTTTCACTGGAGAATTCTTTGGTAAATTTGTAGTTAACTGGACATTAAAACTCTCACCGCACCTTGCACAGGTTGCTACACTACCTTGTGAAACATTAATGTCAGCAAAACAAGCCATTAATAATAAATTACAAGGTAGTGTAGCTACATATTTAAGGTGCGATAGGGTTGTTAATAACCAATTTAAGACAGGTGTATTGTTGAGTCGTTGAGTGAATTTTTTTAACCGGTCAGTCTTTGGCAAAGTTACAAGCAAGACCGTGGTTGTCCCATGCACTTTGCGCACCGGGTCAACACACTGCTAAAAGACGAAGAAACTGCACGAGACAATCACGTTCTTGATTGTAACTTTGCCAAATATTTATCGATTTAAAAAAAATTCACTGACAGACTCAGCAATAAACCTATCCTAATTTGGTTATTAACAACCCCGCGGCACCTTAAATGTAGCTACACTACCTTGTAATTTATCGTTAATGGCTTGCTTTGCTGACATTAATGTTTCACAAGGTATAGCAACATATGCATGGTGCGGTGTGATTTTTAATATCCCGTTAACTACAGATTACCACGGAATCTTCCATCGAAAAAATTTAATCGGTTCAGATTTGACAGAATTGTGGCCACTAGTCTGTGGCCCCACTTTTTGGCCCACCCTGTATACGATCGAGTCAGTCTTCCAGCCTCCGTAGGACGGTAAAGTGACTTTCGGTGCTACCTTCGGACTGAGTAACAATAACAAATGGCGATGGTGGGAGCAGACCGTAGCAACCTCACACATGACTAAATCTGTCGACTTGGTCAGTTGTTTGGCGGCCGCTCAGTCGATTCGTTAGAAGAATCCACTGGACTCTTGCAGATCATTTGCCGTTGCGCCAGCACTTCGTCATTATTAAGCCGCGTCGCCGGCATACTGCCTATAATTGGGTGAAGTGATGTCACAAAGTCTATGGTCACGATACGATCGCCACTTTGTGGGTATAAAACGACATAATGTGTTGAGTTAAATGGCAAAGATTTATCGTGTTATTCAAGTAACTTTGAATCGGGAGTTCAAGAAAATGTCCATATGATCACTGACAAAGCATATTTAAGCGCTATCAGAGACTCAGAGTGACAAACATTTCTCAAGAGTTTTTACCTACAAGATGGCGGCAAAAATCAACTGGCATAGATACGGAACAAAATTACGTCAATGTCACCCTGCGTATTGCTACAGATCTCGCACGTTCCGTGGTCGGTCTGTGTCTGCAGTGTTTGTTGACCACATCGATGAGCCCTGCAAATACGCACTATAAACGATCTATTATGCCGTTTGGAGGGCAGACTCGTGTGAGCTCAGGGAGCCGTATGTTAGATGGAGGTGCATATTAGCGCAGTCGGACGCCGGGGTTGAAGCTGATGAAAACTACTGACGCTCAGCTACAGCTGAGAAACGCCATCTGTATTGCGTTGGATTGACAAAGAACAACAAGTTGCTACAGTACTGGTAGCCATAGGCCGCATCGCTGCTGACATGTTGCGTATACAGCTGAGAATATCGACTGCGGACGAGCATGCCCAGGTATTAACCTCCTCCCAAAGTGCCCCTACCGTTGGGATCTGGACCGCCACCTATTAAATGTTTCCTTGGGTCCACCCGAGTCCACACCCAAACGGCACCTCGATCAGTCCAGCGTTTTGTTTGTTCTGTTTATGTACACTGCAAATAACAAAAGCGAGTCTATAAACGTCCCGCAACGCGACTATTGCCAGCATTCGAGTTTTGTTAATCTACAAGTATAAATCCCCCTATGCAGCAGATAAGCTGACTTACATCAGCTTTTGAGCGCACGTTAAAATATTATTTTAAAATACGTTAAAATAATCTCGTATCGTGTCGCATCGTATATCGAATACATACGGATTTCTAGTGTTATTTTTACATTGTTACGCAACTGTAATTAAACGTATTGCTGCAGTTACCTATGCAATCGTTATCGTTATGCCTACTTTTTTTCTCCTTGAATTCATATTTATAGCTTTTCCAGAGCTATTGGCTTTTCTTCCCAGATGACTCGTTGTCCTATAGGTAGTGATGCGGCGAAGCTCCTTGTCGTTTCCTGCCCATCTCCGTGATTCTGCAGTCACAGCACCGCCAGGCTTTCCGCGCCACTGAAAGATGGCGGGACACTTTGGGGGCACTCTATAGAGTATATAGACCATCATCGAGGCAATTCGAACCGTCTATTCGTGCTATTAGGCTGAATCGCATGCATAGCATAAATGTGACTAAAGCCACAGTGGTTGTCCGTCTGTGTGTCTGTGTGTTCGTCACGACCGTCAGCCCTGCAAAAACTGACAAACCGTCTGGAACCGGACTCGAGTTGGTCCGAGGAACCAGGCATTATATCAGGGCCTAAAAAACTCTGAAATTTCGAAGCACGTGCGTGT
>Ga0126333_1000172_pt1 | contig 13747 bp, 4 predicted proteins | sample InaspJWI54metaG_FD_94488 | JGI IMG/M metagenome (GOLD analysis project Ga0126333, IMG submission 94488) | Marine gutless worms symbiont microbial communities from Oahu, Hawaii - Inanidrilus sp. 2 OAHU.JWI-54 metaG | ecosystem: Host-associated > Annelida > Digestive system > Unclassified | place...
CAGTAATACCAGTTGTAGGCGAACGGACGCACGGGACTAGTTTTCGAGTGCTTAAAGTAACTTCCCAGGTGGCAACAACCGGGGGCGGAGTCTGCAGTCTATGACTGTCTTGTTGATTGATGTATTGAGTCAAAAAGGTTTTATGCCGCACATGACTCAAAAAGCTTGCAGCAGGCGGGAGACTGGCGTACAATTTGTTGTACGGTCTTTTGAGTAACTTGATTTTTATGGAGTGGTATTCCTGGCCCTGTGTTGGTCTGTCTGTCACAAGATGGTGTTCTATCAAGATGGCTAACCGTGAGCATAACCAACCAACTGTTGCTTTCTGATAGCCTGGAAACTCTTAGTTATCTTATGCCAAAGATCATGGTGAAATTTTTATGGAGTCGTCCTCATTGTTGGGATCAAAGACATTATTTTGTGGTAGAAAAATAGTCGTTTTCAACCAATGTCTTGCTCTTATCTTTCAAGATGTTGTGCTTTGTCAAATGATGGTGTTAACAATTGCCTGATTACTCCATAATCATACCTGTTATAAAAATTCTTTTGATTGGTAAAGCCAGAGTCTTCACATCTGGACATAGAGTGACCCCATGCAGGCATGCATAGGCTTTGTTTGGTGTTGGTCCATATTTTCAGCCAAAGGTTACAAAGGGAAAAAACTATACAGATGAAGTCTAAGGTGCTTGATCCCTCTGATAACTCTGGTGCCTTTGTGGTGCTCTCATTATGTCATTGCATTGTGCATCTTCGAGTTTTTATGTTGTTTTTTTTCAAGTAGATTTCAGCTGTGTAATTTTTTTCCGTTTGTAACTTTTGGCTGAAAAAAACATCAAATGGACACCAAATAAAGCCTGTTCTCATCTGTTGGTCGCATGCTGTTTACTTGCCAAATCTCATTGCCAGCAGATGAGCATTTGTCGAGCTATAAAGAGTTTATATTGAAGAAGTACCCCAAATTATATATATACACTGTATAATATTATATGATTGGTTGATCGTAGCACCTCGTCTGTAGATGACAAGCCACACCCAGCAAGGCAGTCAAGTAACACAACCCACTTTTGAGTAACTTTATTCATCACCAAGTGATAGAGAGAAAAAAACAAACAAAAAACAATATACAGTAAACATCAAAATACAATCGGTATGCTAGATTATCAAGCAGTCACTCGTGTAGTTTACTAAATAAACTGTAAATAAGTTATAGAGCATTAAAAATACAAAAACAGCAAACCTTACAGTGGGGACAAGGTAAGCTTGTATAACAAGAGACATAGTTACAAGAAAGGCTCTTGTGAGGCTGTTTAAACAGAAAGTAAATAGTCTCAAGATTATAACACTATTTTTGTATTTTTGTAATTATTGGTAGGGCATGATTTGCCACCTGTGAATCTGCTTTTCAGTCCTTTCAGCAATCTTCAGAGGTTTCCTTTAAAATGTTCCTGTATAGCTGGCTAATCCATGTTGACCTGAAAATAGCTGTGAGCGTGATTGTGTGTATACATTGTTGTTGTTATGTTCAGGGTGTCGCTGACAGTCCTTCAGAACAGTGTCAGAATGGCATGGAGGTCCCAAGTGAGGCTCCTGCACAAGTGAAGGCACCATCTTCCAAGCGACTCTACAACTGGAACACCACACACTTCTACCCAGATGTTCATAAGCTGGACGACAATGACACACTGCGACAACGCCGCCACAGTGAACCACGCAGCTTCCCGCACTTCATGGACACAAATATTTCCAACAACCAACAGTCATCTGGCTCCACCTCGTCACTGGACAGTTTTCATGAGGTGAGTGATAAACCAGACACCACCATGCCTGTGTCACAGTTGACCGTTCAGCTTTCCACACCTCCTGCAATGAATGGTGCCATCGCCAAAGTGGATATGGACCTGGATTCAGGTAGTGAATCTGAGAATGACTTTCCAAAAACATGGCATCGTAGTCCTCTGCACATTCGACGTGGCCGTCGTTCTAGTGGTGGTGGACGCTCAGGGAAGAAGACAGACTTACTGCCGTCAGCTGATGTTGCAGAAGAACTGTGGAAACAAGCTGCTGACAGACCAAGTATGAGGTACAAGGAACAAGCAGAAAAACGTAGAAAATATCTCCAGCAGCGTTGTCAGGTGTATGGATGGGACTTGACAACAGACCAGCAGTCAGTAGTAGATGGGCATACAGAGGAACAGCAGCAGTGCGCAGCTAGCCAGTCTCAGGAAGACATTTACTACATTGATCATTCTCCAGAGAATGATATTGAACCTGATTTTGTTGATGCGTCTTATGTTTCTGTAAAAAATCGAATTTACCAGTTTGAAACTCCTGAAAACACACATGCACTATTGAACATTAATAACTCTGCTGTGAAGAATGGCACATCAGTTCATGCTAGTCCACCTGCAGACATTTCAGTCAAGGAATCGTCGTTTGAAAACATTTATGATGCTGTTAGTTTGGAACCAGATAAGTCTGATGATGATGTTGAGGTTGCTCAGTTGTATGAACCTCGTCAGGCAAGAGTCAATGCAGTTTACAGCTACACGAAGCCTTTAGCATCAACCAAACTGCCTCATGCCAATCTCCAGCCATCTGTCAGAGCCGAGAATTGCATACAGAGTTATGGATATCAGAATCTTTCCAGTTCAAGAAATGTTGCAGATAAGTCGGTGAGTGTAGCTGCTTGCAATGTTTGTACTGCGAGACCATCATCCGCACCTGGCAAATCAATGCGAAAATCAAGCCTTGATGCTAAATCTTTAGTTGAAGAAGAGAAACTGAAGTTTGTCGAATATAAGATTGAATATCGCCGTCAGCATTCTTCTGGAAATGAGAGTGGAAGTGGAAAGAGTGATGGTGAGAGAAACATGAAAAAACAATCTAAACCATCCAGTACACCACATAAATCTATTCCTCCAGATGAGTATGATTATATTCTCCGAAAAATCCACTATAACAGACCACAGAATAAAGCTGAGTACCAAAAGCCATCAGCTGGTCAGCCATATCAAGGATCAGAATTGCACATTGAGATCAAAAAACCACAGATGACAACTCACCATGTTACTGTGGATGTGGGAAAACCTTCAGTTCCCAGTCGTGTAGAGAGCTTGCAGCATAGTGGCTTGTACTGTCAGCTGCCAGCAAAACCTGATGTAATTCCATCACCCAATTACCCTTCCCATGCCAACGTGATTGCTGGTGGCTTTGCTGAAGGTGTAGACATCAGCAAGGATTTAAATGCATCACCTGATACATTGCCAAGAACTGTTTTGCACAGAAACTATGAACCTGTGTCATTGCCTGCAGCTGACGAAAGACACGTGTGTCAGTGGGATAGTGGAATTAGAAGCCCTGATGGAGGATGTGTCAGTTATCCCAAACCACAGCATATAGGATTCCCTGCAACAACTGTTTCTCAAAATACTGAGCCTGACAGAAGGCCCCCAAAACCACCTCGAGAGGAGCTCCCAAAAAATCGCAGCCCTGACTTTTGGCATTACAGTACTGCCTATGAACCTGATTCTCTGCCACAGCAGCAGCAACTGTCTCAGTCAACATTAAGCAGTGGGCAGGAAATGTGGCATAGTCCTAAAACAGAACACAAGCTTCGTGGTAGGGATTTGGTTCATGATCTTGTCCGTGGTCTTGATGACAATTCTGAGTTGACTCGTGAGGCAACAGCAGTTTTTCGTGAACAGTATCGTTGGAGCATCCATGAGCCGTGTCACTCAGTGAAACCAGATCAGCTGAAGCACAATCAGCTGTCACAGGTGCCATGTTCTGAAGTATTCGTCAGCAGTGTTTGTGTCCCATCAAAGCCTGTACAGGTTGTTGATCACACTAATCAGCCATCATCGAAGGACAGCAGTAGAGCAGGTAGTCGTAAAGAAACTGTGTTCAGTGTAACTGGTTATCACAGACCTCAGCAACTGAAGACTTCTTCCGATAATGATACACCAAGACGTGTTTACTTGAAGGACGACAGAGTGTATTCCAGCTTTCCAGATGTCGGTGACAGTAATTATACCACCTTTGAACCTGAACCACTGTATTGGTGTTCTGAGGCAGACAAGCGCAAACCAATTATCAACAGCCTGGAGGTCGAGACAGCATTGAATAGAGATTGCCAGCAACAGTACTGCGACCAACAAACGAATGGTCGAAGCTTGGGAGTGGTGAGCAGCAGGAATGGGACGCAGTGCAATAAAGAGGATACTGGTCTGGCAAGCTGTAGACGTGACTCGTACCATAGAGATACATACACTGGACGTGATGTCCACAGAGATGTCAGACTGCAAGGAAGACAGAAGTCTCAGGATAGGTTAGTACAGCAGATGTCGCTAGGAAGCCAAGAGGCAGCAAGTCATCTTTGTTCAAATTCAAGCTACTGCAGTACTAATCATCCAGTGTCAAATGCTCAGAACGTTCATGTTTATGCTGCATGTGGTAATATTCACAGAGAACAGTCATCGTCTAGTAGTCCAGGTAGACGACAACTAACTGAAGTTAGTCAGCCTGCAAACCGTCAGTCTATGAAGGCTTCTGATCACATGCCATCTCATGCCTCCAGCAATTATGAGAAACACATTTTGCATGGTCAGGAATCTTATCGGTCACAGGTACTGGCACAGATAGAGCCGTCATCACTTGCAGCTGCTTACACCACAGCAGACAAAAGCTTGAATGCTGACAGCTGTCGAAATATGGCAAGTGTCTGTACCAGTCATAGTATATTTAAAGGACGCAATTCTAGGAGGATGGCTGTGCCTGAAATTGATGTGTGCAGACATAATGCAGGGATCCCATCTGACAGAATTGTACACAAAGCACATGATGAAAAAGTTGGTAAGGCATATCTGACAAAACGAGAAAGTGAGATACATGCAGATGAAGACTCTTATCCAGTGACTGTTGCTGAAATTAAAGCCAAACTGTTTGGCCCCAATGAGGATGGGGCTAGAAAGTTATTCCAGCGGCAGACTGGTGATGTTGAAGGCTGTCAGAGAGGCAGAGCTGGAGGTGGAACAAGCCATTGCCATGTGGCTTATTCTGATAATCAGCAGAAGAAGCGGCCAGTTGCCGCTGATGAGCTGACAGATTTTGAAAAACTTGTTGAAAGACTACATGAAGGTGAAATGCTGTTGAAAAGTCACTCAAACTGTCATAATATGGCACCATCAGTGAATGCTGCCCAGTGTAATTCATCTGAAGACCCTGCAGTTAAACATTTGTCATCTACCAATGTTAAGGTGCTTGAAGATAAAAGAGGCAAACAGTCTCCTAATCTTGAATATACCAAGGAATGGCTTATCAGTGGAAGGCATGCTTCATCAATAAATAGTCATAAGTCATCGGATCACATGTCTTACCCTGTAGAGAGATATGATGGAACATCGACTGTTGATAGTGTGCAACTGACGCCTGCAGAAAACATTGGCAGTTTCATATCTCACAGACAGATGAAAAGTATGCCATGTACATTAGCGTATAACCCATACCGACATATAACAGCAAATACTGTCGGTAGTGGTGCTGTGAATGCAGTAACCAAGTCAGGTTTGCTGAGGTCAACTCCAACAGACGGGCGTGTTGTATTCCGTTCCCACCTGACTGGCCCACTGTCATCCATTTCAGGCAGCTCCAACAATAGCTTTGTACGCAGAAGCTTGCCGGCTTTGACTGAGAAGGATGCTGAACTATGGCGAAACATGCTGTCAAGAGTACAAGAGAATGAGAGCAGAAAAGAAGCAAAGTCTCGTTCTGTTGAACGTTTGTCTCAGCTTCGCTGTGATCCTGAAATGTGCTATGTTGCAGGTGCGAATGTGAAAACTCGTGCCGGAATGCCAGAAACTGCAACTGTTAGTGCAGAACGTAAGCTGGCAGTGAGTGCACAACGTTTACAACATTCTACGCCAAATATTATGATGCCAACTGATCCTGTGTCAGTGAAGCCAAAGCGGCAGCAGACACCACGGGATGTGAAGTGTCGCAGCGAATTCCGCATGAAAGGCATTTGTGCTAACACTGAATCCAGATATTTGGATGGTGAAAGTGACAGCCATATCAGTTCTGTTGCTGATATGTCTAAGCAGCTCCCATCAGCGTCAAGTGAAAGTGATGAATTAGAATTACAGCGAAACATTGTTGATGAAGGTGATGATGAAAAGCTGGCTGGTGGATCTTTATCTTTCACCAGCGTTGACCCTGCTTCTACTCTGGTTGATAAACATGATGCAGATGAAGTGTCGTTTTCAGTGCACAAGGATGTCACAGAGTCCCCCCAAAGCAGGGTCAAGCAGGTACAGAAACTAAGGGAAGATTGGCTTAGCAAGAACGTCATGCAGTCACATTCCAGTCGTCTGTCAGACGCGCCCAATAGTTTAGATGGTGGAAAATCAAACATTTTGAACAAGGATGTTGCAGTACAACACACTGACTCATTGAGATTTGATAGACATGTTCATGTAGGCCTTGGTTTGCCAAACGGAAAGTCAGGAAAGCCTCTGTATGTATCGCCATTAGTTTCGACTTCTGGTTGTGCTGTGTATGGGGCACCATCGTCTCTAGTGTCTGGGCATAGTGACGATCACAGACGTGCAACGACTATAGCTTCAACACAGTTGTCCACTCCTTCGAAGGTCAGCACTTTTGAAGTGGCGTTTCCTTCTCAAGGGCCTGGCCAAAGCACATGCACTGGAGGTCAGTCGACAGCAGTGTCACAGTTGTCAAAAGTCACACATATCCCAATTAGGACTGCAGTTTTGTATTCAGGTCAGTCACCCACACGCAGCTCTGCCTTTAGTCCATATGTAGAGCATAAGGATGTGCAGATATCCAGACGAACCAGTGGAGGTGCAGATGTGACGGAAATCAAAAAGGAATTAATACAAGTAAAACCTGAGCAGTATAGAGCAAGCAAGCTGTCGGAAAGAACAGTCGACCAGCGATCATTAAAGACCTACCAGCGTGAATGTGAACAGTTCAGACACCAAAGGCAAGAGGTAAAGGAACCTCATGTAAAAATAACTAGACAGGTCACTGATAGTAAAACTGAGAGAACATACAGAATTGAAAGCTCTCCACATCTGAAAGTACCCCAGTTAACTGTGAGAAATGAACCAGATAAATTTGAGATAAGTGACGGTGAGATGACCGATGCTACAGATATTACGTTAGATGTTATGGTGGGAGCTAATCGGTTATTATCGCCAACAGCTGATGCAGTTGATTTTTCAGATGTTGAATTTTTGTCATCAGCAAACTTACCGGCAAAGAAGTGCGGTTCTGATATTACAGCACTTCATGAGTCAGATCCATCTGACAAAAATTTAGCAGTTGATCATAAAATTCTGTCAGATGATGCAAGTGCAGATGCAGCAGTAACTGCAGCAAAGGCAGAAATGCAGCTATACAAGAAGAACAGTGAAGCGGAAAGAAGTGATCTGCCAGTTGAAAGAAGGCGATCAATAAAAGAACTGGTTCATTCTTTTGAGGGTATGACAAGCCCGTTTATGAGAGTCCGTCCAAGAAGTATGGAAATCCGAATCAGTTCATCATCATCAGAAGAAGAAAGTCAAAATGACGTTGTAGCTGAAGGAAAACGTAAAAATGTTAAATTGAAAGCATCATCAAGCTTCAAGGAAGCCACAAGGTGGGACAGAAAAAGTCACTATCAAACCGCCATGAATCAGTGAGTGGTTAATATGGGCAGGACATTTTTGCAGATTAAATAGAAGGTATGGACTTTATACAATAAAATAGTGCAGTAATCATAAAATGGTAAACAATACAGTAGAAATAAATAAAATAATAATTAAAATACTACTACTGCTAGTGATAAGTCAGTTATCGTAATTCATTCATTCATCTGATTCTGAATCAGGGGCTTTGACAGTTGCTACGTGAGCAGCATTTACAACGTGGATAATGTAGAAATGTGACTTAACAAAACTTTGACAGTTACTGCTGTGCCGTCGATGGTGGCAGTTTTGTTTGCTTTTGAAGTTTGTATATTTTCATTACTAGTATGTAACTGTTAGCTTTATGCTTCTGTATTTTATGCGCCGACAGGGGCGTCCGTCCTATGGGAAAGTGGTTCATGTGGGTTCATAAACATTTCACAGGGGGAATCGGAGATTAACGATCGAAGAGCATGATGTCATCAGTCATCCAATTTAGTGAAAGCAGAAGTGGCGTTACATGTAGAAATTGCAATTTAGGTGAATTATTAATTGTGCTTCCCAGTGCTTGCTGGTGTACAAGGGCGTCGCCAAGTCTAAAAAAACTTGGGCAGACAATAGGTGGAGTTGAGTCGGTCATGTATGTGGCCAGTGTGGGGCCCTCCCACAGTCCCACTAGGGTGGAGTATGGGGATACAAAAATTGTACACAATTCCAGCAGTCAACAAACCGCCACTTCTGAATCACTTTAGTGAAGTGTCAAGCTTCATGCCTGCACTACGGGGATGGACGCTCCTGTGAGCTGACAGTATCTGTAATTATTCAGTTTCATATCAGTTTAACTTTATGAGTGCTTTAATGAAGGACCGTGTTCACAATTCCATGTTCTGTTAGTGTTGCAAAAATTTGCTTGTCTATGACAGATTGCGTTGTGAACTTCACGTGAAGTGTTATGCTGTTTAGTTGCACTGACGTAACGTAGGCTGTGTTGTATTTCATATAGCATGTAGTTATTTGTAGTTTTATTTCTGTTGTTTAATGCATGTTAAGTTGTATCTGATCTGTGTCAGTATAGGCCTGAGTGGCTTCTTGAAATAAAGTGTGACTAAATCCATTTTACTGCTACTGCTACACTACTACTCCTATACTCCTCCTGCTGCACCCGTTTAACAGCCTCTTCTAGGACAGCCTCCGGTACCAGAAAGGTAAAACCAGTCTGGATAAAAATGAGGCAAGAGATGATGGGGTTTCGGGAAGCAGTGACATCAGCTGGACCGTATGCTAACAATCTGCACCTCGCTTCAGATAGATAACCACATCAACTCCTCGCCACTCAGTTTTTTTGCAGGCCGGATGCTCATCCTGACGCCCAACCTACATTGTCGACGCACTGAAGGCAGTTGACTAAATCTATTTTATTCCAGTAAATATTTTAACTGTTGGATTATCAATTGACAGTGTTGTAACTTGTACACCTATAGTATTTGCCGTAGCGTAATTGTTCTGTTACGACTGTTAATCTTTTTGGCAGCATTGTTTGAAGGAAATTTCATAATCTGCTGATGTTGTCTATGAAGTGCATATGTAGTTTTGCATGTGGTTAAAAAGGATCGTTAAACTAGAATGATGCTGTTGATGGAGGATCGACGTCAAACCGACCGCATTAGCCTCCACTGGCCATGCCTACTCTAGCACGGCTCCCACGCCAGCTGGTAGCTGATGAAGTTGATGCCACAGTGGAAATTTACGTACTTACTACGGCCATCAGTCAGTATTCGCAGTACGGCGCAGTGTAATAGTACTTGACTTTGACCATGACCTGACCTTCACAATCCCCTGCGACGGCGGCGAACTACAGTGTATGGTCATGACCCATGCACATGCAAAACAGTCAGAGGTCATTTCATTAAGGAGGTAGAGTGTAAACAAACGGAGGGACACGACCGATCGCAATGGCCTTCCCCGCTAATGCGGTCGCTAATTACTTACGACGCAAAGAATTTTTAGATTGGCCAGATTTTCTTATGAAGAACTGGTTTTTTTCGACTGACCACTCGCGTGGCAAAAACAGGCCATAGAATCGATATGTTCTTTTAAAATATACACTGTGTCCCAAAAACGTGAGACCAAACTCATGTATCTCTTAATCCTTGACCGAATTTCTATTTTTTCACAGATTGTCCAGTAAATTTGCATTAACATAATCAATAAAGATTACACCACACCTGATAGCCTACAGTGAGTCAAAAAAAAATTTCACGAGACTTTTAAACGGCATGTTCATATCTACGCCAAAATGCCAAATTTTATTCTATATTTCTAACTTTGACAAAGTTATGCCACGTTAAGCGCGATTATTAAATTTATTACATTTCCCTAGAAAACGTGAAAATCGCTATATCTTTGAAACGGTGTGATCGATATTCACAGAATTTGGTACGATGGAGTGCATGAGGGTTCAAATTATTATTTTTTTTAAATCTTGGATAGCGGACGGCCGCCATGTTGAAAATAAAGAACTTGCGGTATCTCATAATTATGCAGAATGTGACTCAGGCGCATTGGCGCCGTGATTGTTTTTCCTAGTGAAATATAAAAAAATTGCTGGATTTTCACGCATGCATAACTTTGTCAAAGTTGGAGATAATCGAACAATATGTGGCAACTTAACGTACACGTATTTACATGCATGAACGTAAAATAGGCGTGTAAAATTTTGTATACCGGTAAAATTACTCTGCTGTTGGAAAAAAATTCGGATAAACGTGGGGGTCGAATTTTTCCACTCACGCTGTACACATGCTACTGTTACTGTGATAAAAGTTGCTAAATGAGCCAAATGCACCCTATCGCCAGTGGCGTTGGAACTAATTTCACAGTGGGGGGGGGGTGGCGAGCGCAGTAGATCAGGAGGCGAAGCCCTCTGAAGCTACATAGTTCATGGCGGTCCGATTCAAAGGCAGAATTTACCTGGAGTAAACGCTGCGAAACCTGTGCTGCGCCATGACGCCATCCACTAAACCGGAAGTACATACCGTGTTGCAACTTCACCAGAGGAAGACCAATACATAGCCATAAGTAGCATGCACAGAAAATTTTGTCACAGTTTGGATATGTGGTTCCGGAGTTACGCACGCGTAAAGTACGGATGTTCCACCTCTCTACGCCGCCCTGTGGAATGGAACGAGAGAGTGACTTCTGACAGTTCCGTGAGAAAAATGAACATAAGAGATCAGGACTTGTGAACTGTGCTGAACGATGGCACCACGGTGTGATGGCACGAAAGAGATGAGACATATTTATAAAGTTATGAACTTACGAGTGCTAAAACGGCAGAAATTAGTAGCTTATACAGCTTCGGTACTTGACTCGACCAGCTGAGTAACCTGAGGTTACTTAACAGCTATTAAATATTCGGACGGTTACTTCCGCTATTCAGTCAACTTGTCAAGTAAAGCGTTTCCAGGCAAGGTGCTCCGTGGGGCCGTGTCGACTATTAGAATAGACCCACCGTTGTTTATTTTGTTTAGATATGATGTGATTGTTGTTAATATTGTAGTGTTTGAGTACATTTTAAAAATATATTTGTGGCTTTAATGAAGCAGGATAGTATACGTTTTAGTGATGGAAACTGGAGCTGGCTGTGATGGTTCGTATTGACGGTATAGGCCATAATTGCTTGCACGGCGTAACTGACCGAGTGACTGTAGACATAATTTTCGTGTAAATAAAACGTAACGTCGATTTTAATAGTCACTGATAGCGGTAGATGGGCAATCTAACTGCAACAGGATCAAAAAATGCTGGAGATAGATCGGCATGGCCAAATGAGCCATCTGAAACACCACGTAGTGTGCGCGTCTGCATGTGCACCTGTTTTCCGTCTTAGTGAAAGTGTTATTTTCATTTTCACTATGGGCCACACTGACATCTCGACAGTCGTGAAGCTTTCTTCTGTGTGGCTAGTCACAATGGACTATTCGTGGCATAGTCTGGCCAATGACAATTTATTAGTTGTGGCATAGGGTTACCATACGTCCGAGTTTCCCCAGACACGTCCTCTTTTTTGGCCTTTGTCTGGGCGGCTTTTCGAATATCGGCGGTTTGTCCGGGTTTTTGGCCCAATCTGCAAGTACATTCGAACGTTGCCATTTGCAAAGGCGTACGACGGTATGAGACAAAGTAAGCTCGTTAGTTTTCAATACAAGATGTCAGTAACATCTCAAAATGCAGTACTTGTACAGGCTTCCTGTACATGTTTACTGAACAAAAGTAAGCGATGCGCACATCACTAACGACTTAGTGACGTCAGTTTATTTGTGTAATTTGCATTCGATTTTGCATTGTTTCAATAGACCCCAGACTGGTTATTTTTGCCTACTTACAAGTATGCGAAAAAGTGTCCTCTTTTTCGACTCAGACAATATGGTAACCCTATTGTGGCATTTGTACTCCATGGTTGGCCTTGGAGGTTGTTTGTTGTTAAGTTTAGTGGTTTGAATGATAATATTTTCCTTACACGATTTATTGAAATGATGGTATTAGGTGATTACCAAACATCGGCATCATTAGCTGGAGTGGATTTGTCACAAAACAGCAGGCGTTTATCGACTCGATCAATAAAGCGGAAGAAATTCGATGACGAGCTTGTTGAAAGCAGCCTCATTAAGTCGGATCGCCCGCGGCCACGTCAGCAGTCAGCAAGCGAGACACGGATATTGCTGCCAGGTCAGAGCACCAGCATCACCAGTGTTGTCACTGAGCACATTGATGTGCCCACACCTCCGGTCACTGTTGAACGCAAGAAAGTGCATAAGGTATGTAATATTGAGTACTTGCTTTGTAACTGTTATTGTTTTCACAATAGCATAGGATGATAACAAGAGCGCTGTTGGAAATTTTGCATATAGTACCATAGTAAAGGTATGGAATATAGCAGTTTGCAGACTAGCCTCACTGCTACGGCAACTTGCGTTCCATATGGGATCGCACAGTGTTACCTGCCACCCGACAGAGGTGACATTCCTGCCTTCACCCCAGCTGAAGCTTGTACTTGATTTAGTGACCCCAGAGGCATGCAACGCTGAATTGACCTAGTTGGCTGGTTACATACAGATAGTAAAAAGGTAAAAGGTAAAGTTTTCCCATACTCGTTTCCGAGCGTTGGGCCCGGAGCTGATCCCGGTGTACAGGCAGTCAGCCCGCAGGTGACGTGAAGTGAATCACGCCATATACCCAGCAGTAGTCTGCCATTGCTTTCTACCAGGCCTGCGTTTACCTTCGTAGCTCTCACCAGATGGCGCTACCTGTAAATGGCAGCACACATCTGATTCCAGCTTACTACTCATTTTATCGACCCCGAAAGGATAAAAGGCTGAGTTTGCCTAGTTGGCTGACCTGTAGCGGATGGCTTACCCACATTAGTGGTCACCCATCAGCTGCAGGTCTAGCGCAGGACAGGGAAAGTTCGCCGGCCAGAGACCGACGTTCTACCACTGAGCCATGCCAGTGGTAAACAACAGAGATAGTACACCTTCACAAAGACAGTCACCTATCCAAGTACTAACCGATCCCGACGTGGGTTAACTTTGCTCATACGACAAATGTTGCTAACTAATATGCAACACTGCCAGTGAACATAGTTACCAAGAGTATCAGGGTAATGTATGCAAGACTCAACTATAGTAAACAACGTCCCACTGCTGAAGATACCGAAGCCCTCAAATTGATCATTTGGGGGATATGACTCAAGAGGAGCAGATGAAAAAGATGAAGACTATTTCCCTTTTTATGGTTTCAGTATTGTGGGTATACAGGGAAGGTTTTTTCCAACACCCAGGTAATTAAGGCAGTTTGTTTCCTTTGGTTAATTTTCCAAAAAATAACTAAAATATTTCCTTCACTTTTAAAATTCAACCAATGCATATTTAATATTTTTGATCTAATGCTGTTATTGTAGTTAGTTATTAATTTGTACATTTTGAATTCAAGATAACTAGATGGAATGATTTAAGAAATAGTGAAAACACTGAAACTGCTATTTGTGGTTCCTGATATAGAGG
>Ga0126333_1000173_pt1 | contig 13745 bp, 13 predicted proteins | sample InaspJWI54metaG_FD_94488 | JGI IMG/M metagenome (GOLD analysis project Ga0126333, IMG submission 94488) | Marine gutless worms symbiont microbial communities from Oahu, Hawaii - Inanidrilus sp. 2 OAHU.JWI-54 metaG | ecosystem: Host-associated > Annelida > Digestive system > Unclassified | place...
ACATCACACATTTTTATAATCGAAAACGTTTACACTCAGCATTGGCATATTATACGCCAGTTGAATTTGAGCAGCAGGCAGGCTAATACGAATATACAGTCCACTTTTTGTGGGGAACATCACCGGCCTTCGGCTGGCCGCTGATACTTGGCGTTATTCAAACTTTTGGTTTCTGCTATGAAGACCAAAATATCACAACGTTGAAAAAAGTTGTGATATCCCATTCAAATCGCAACTGAGGGCTACGACCATGTTTCGATGGTATTCCTAATTTTGTGAGGACTGAGAAATATCAAAAATAGTGTTTAGGCCGGGGTGATCACATCGGCACCCCGATCTTTTAATTTATCAGGCTTTGTAACTGACTTGGAATGTAAAGCGGGCATACGCCGGGCGATACCATCTAAGGCGTTTAAAAACTCAGCAAAATCGCATCATAGTGAGAAATTTTCAAAAGTTATCTAACAAAAACGAACAGGTAAAAATCTTTAAGAGCAATATAGGGCGCAGAATTAATCGCACGTTAGTGCCGACTATTGGAATTGCTTCTTTTTGAAGACATCAATTACGGTATGTTTTGGATTACATACATCGGTTGAACGATGCGTTTTTGTTGATCGACCTTGAAACTACGGGTGTGTGGACCGTAGAACCAGACGCCGATAGCCGTCCCATCTTGATCTAGCATATACCATCCAAAATAAGCGTAACCAGGTCTGCTATAAACTCTTTTTCTCATTTTTTTCAATTGTTCCGGTTGTGGTTCGAAGGCAATCCAAAAGCGAGAGGGTACCGAGTAGGCAGGGTCCACTCCAATAATAGCAGAGGGTTTTGACTCTATTCCCGAGTAGTAATAGTTCAATTCTGGTAGAATCTCCCCCTTATTAAAGGCTTGGTCAAGATCAGCATCTCGGCTAAATCGGCCATAATCCTGCGTACAACCGACTAATACAATCAGCATGACTGCACCGGCAAATAGTGCGAAGTAGGGTTTAGAATGTTTGGAAATATAAGATAGATAATTCATGGTAGTCTCCAACGTGATGGTAAATACTTACTAGAAGCCATCTCAAAAAAGTCTTTTTGCTCAAACTCGGCGTTGGACGCTCAGTTCAAGTCCTCGAAATACTCCAGTATTCCTCCGGGTTGAACCTCTCGGCCGCCTTGATTTTGAACAAAAATCCGTTTTTTGAGATAGCTTCTATAAGAAGATAGTCACAAAAGTAGCGAACACAAATTCCATTGCCTACGCCACCCTTCTGGGATGGAGCTACTACGGGAAGATATCCATCAACTACCTTCTAGCTGAGAAATCGGCGAAGCCATACCGAATCGTTTTTGTCATCTGGGCGGGTTTTGGCAGGTCATGGAGTTGGAGTTGGTGTGGGCGCTGGCCGACATCTTAAACGAACTGATGGCGCTCCCAAACCCGATCGGCCTTCTGGCCTTGTCGCCGATCATCGTTTCAGAGTTGGCTTTTTACTTTGGGATGATATTTGCTGTATTCAGCAAGTACAAAAACACTAATGAAACTACTAGCACCTATTGGATAGGGTTAAAACGCCCCTAACTGACACGGCTTTACTTTGATTCCCTGCCCCTCGCACACATTGCTGACGTTCAACCTGGGGACATCAAACTTTGCGGCAATCTCCCAGAGAACATTGCAGGGCACCTTTCCATCCTGGTTCGCTGCCTGGATGGCCGCCAGCAGGTCCGCCGGCGGATTGGTCTCGGCTTTCACGATTTTCTTGTCGGGCTTATAGCCGAACAGACCCAGTTGACATTTAGACAATGATATTTCCAGGGCATCGGCCGCTTGGCCGACCTTCAGGGGATCGATTTGCAGGTCATTGGCGATGTCATGGGCCACGGCACACGGCAGCTTCCCATCCCGGAGCCGCTGGTTGATTTCTTCAGCCAGGGCAGGATCAGGTTTTTCAGCCGGCTTTTCTTTTTCTTGCAGTGTCATGGTATTTGCCTTTCTCGGTTAGAGCCGATTTAAAAAGTTAGGCCATGAACAGACCGGCCGCAATCAATAGCGGCGTTATCAGGTTAATAATCACGTTCATGCCCATATAGGGCAACAGCTTTTCAATGTCGTCGTGGTAGCGATACGCCCCGATCACCGCCGGGACGGCTACCACCACCGTCACCATGCCGATCAGGGCCTTACCTGGCAGCAAGTGCACGGCAACGCCGATTCCCAAGGCCAGGTAGGCCAGCAATAAAAACAGCCCATACACAGCGCTGCTCTTTTTTCGCCCTATGACGATGGGTAGGTGCTTGCGACCAATATGCCTGTCGGCCGAGACATCCGGGAACTGGTTCAGCAGCAACAAGTCGCTCACCAGGAAAAATGGGATAAGAGAAGCCACGAAAGCCGCCGGGCTATACGTCCCGGTGAGCACAAAATGCGTCCCCATAACCATCAAGGGGCCGAATCCGAGCCCCGGTGCGATCAGGCACATAAAGGGGTCCCGGGTAAACCAGGTGGTATAGCCGAAGACCAGGATGAGCCCGGCCAGCCCCAGCGGCAGCAGAGCAGCGCCGCGCGTCAGCATAAAGAGGAATCCAATGACGGCGGTGACGGTAAATGCTACCCAGGCAGTTGCCAGGGTTATCCGGGCCATATTCGGGTTTTCCGGCAGGGTCCCGCTGCCCCCGCTAAAAGGCGTGCGTTCGGTCCTCAGGTCCAATCCGGATTTATAATCATAGTATTCGTTAAAAGCATTGACGCTGATGTGGGCTGCCACGGCACCGATGAATACCAGTAGGGCTGCCTTGGTACTGACCTCCCCGGTCTGCCAGAACGCTGTCCCGATCCCCAAAAGGACACAGGCCGGTGTAAGCGCCAGGAAGGGAACCCGCATCGGACCGAGGATATGTTTCAACGTAGACATGACAAAAATTGCGCGCTCCCCACAGGCAAAGCGTTCGCTAAACGGTTCAACGATCCATTTTCTTGACGATGAAATCAGGCAGTCCCCAAAACAGCGGCAAAGGCATCAGGCGTTTGAGCCAATAAAAGACTTTGGCCCGGAAACCCGGAATAATCATGAACCGGTTCTTAAGGATGCCTTTCACCAGGTATTTGGCCGCATGGTCCCCACTCAGGGTGCCGGCCAGGTTCTTCAGCATCCGGGTCTCGGGTGGCAGATCACTTTTTTCCGCTTCCAAGAAGGGTGTGTTCACTTCCGGCGGGCAAAATAGGGACACCCGGATGTTATGGGTCAACAGTTCACTGCGCAGACACTCGGCCAGCCCCACCAAAGCAAATTTGGAGGCCCCGTAGGCACTGAACCCGTAGACGCCGAAAAATCCGGCAATGGAAGATACCGGCACGATGTGTCCGCTCCCTTGTCGTTTCATTGCGGGCAGCAGGGCGGCGATGACATGCCGGGTGCCATAAAGGTTGGTTTGCAGCACGGCATCGAAACGATCGGCATCAACATTTTCGAAGCAACCGGCCATGGGAATGCCGGCACTGGTAATAAGAATGTCCGGGACCCCGAACTCCGTAAGTGCCTGGGCACATTTTGTGGCCACATCGTCCCGGTCATTCACGTCCATTGTGCGAGAAAATACAGTTTGGTCCGCCCGGGCACAGGCGCCGCGGACAGTTCTTACCGCGCGGACCAATTTGTCCGGGTCCCGGGCAAACAACCCCACGTGTGCTCCCAGGGTGGCCACGTGACGGGCCACGGCCAGGCCGATCCCGCTGGAGCCGCCGCTAATGTAAACGATTCGATTCTGGATCTGGGTCATGGTGGCAGTCCGATCAGGCAGTGCAGCGTTTTCGTTAGAGGCTTCGAGATGTTTTAGAACGTCTGTGGTGGCAGATTCTTCAGAGTTGTTTTCGCAGGGTGGCTATCTCTGCTTCGAGCTGCCTATACTCGCGGATGTCCTCACCCAACCCTTTACGGGTACGTATGTTCTCATTGAACAACCGCTCTTTGGCTGCATCCCTTTCGTCCTTGAGTTTTTCAAGGGTACCGGGATCTTCAGAACCGCTAGCCTCTAGAGACTTGATTTCACCGTTCAGGCGCCGGATGCGGTCAATATCCTTTTTGCCCTGGCGCTTGACATACCTGCGTTTGGTGTAAATCCGTTCAAACACGGCGCTTTGCTTGTCCTCCAGGGCCCTAATTTGAGCCAGAATCTCTTTTCTTTTGAAAGGAGTCTTGGATCTGGGCAGTTTTAGCTGGTGCGGTTTAGGTTTAGACTGGGGCCGTACAGCCGGAGCAGGGTTCCGGCGACGAATCGGAGCATCAACCGAGCTCTCTTTTTCTTCATAAGAGCGCTCGACCGACACCCCTTCCGGAAGCTCATTTTTATTCGAGAAGTGCTTTACGCCTTGCTCGTCGGTCCACTGGCGTAATTCAGCTCCCGCCGTTACCGTTATGAGAAACAGGGCGAGAAAGAAAGGCACTGTTAAACAGGTTTTCATTTTTCGAGTTCCTGGATCTCCTGCTCCAGTTCGCGGTAGCGCTTGACTTCGTCTTTGGTGCCTTTGCGTCCCCGGCCGCTTTTATAGAGAAATTTATCCTTGGTCTCCTGGTATTCCTCCTCCAGAGCTTTTATCTTTTCCGGGTCGGCGTTCGGGTCCTTGCGCAGGGCATCCAGTTCTGCGTCAATGCGCTTGAGTTTATTAATGTCTGTCTTTCCCCTGCGTTTGATGTACCGGCGTTTTCTGGAGATGCTTTCACCCAGCTCTTCCTTCTCGGCCTTTTTGGCATCGATGGTGTCCTGGCGGGCCTTTTGGTCCTTGGCTGCAGCCGCGTCTATTTCCCGCTGCTGGTTGGCCGCCTCGGTCTCTTTTACTATAGCCGCCTCCCGCTCTTTACGGGATTGGTCATCGGTATCGCTGGATTTGATCTCGCGGTAAGATTCCGCCTGGATACCGGCCGGTGGCGGATCGTTGGAAAAGTGACGGACACCCTTTTCATCCACCCATTGATACATTTCCGCCGCCGCTAAAGTAGGTAACAGGACAATCAGGATAACCAGCGGCAGATAGTTTATGCGTGTCATTTCTTCCCCCTGTAGGGCAATCTTCCCTCTATATTTGAATAGAATAGAAATTCTATGCTTTTTTCATGAATATATAACGATAACACAGATGTGGGTTGCCTGCAAACTTAAGGGGGGGTGTCGGGTCATCACGGTCCGGATAGGGAGGGCGGTGGGTTACACCCCCTTGAAAACCGGTCCGCGCTTTTCCTTGAACGCCCGGGGGCCTTCCTGGGCATCACGGCTCAGAAAAACCGGCACGGCCAATTCCATTTCCCGGTTCAGGCCGGCCTTCAATGACATTCCGGTGTTTTCCAGGACCGCTCTTTTCACATTCTGGACGGCCAGCGGGCCGTTATTAACGATGATCTCGGCATATTTCTGGGCTGCTTCCATGAGCCGGTCCTGCGGTACAACCCGATTGACGAAGCCCCACTGCAACGCTTGACCGGCATCTATAAGTTCCCCGGTCAATAACATCTCCATGGCTTTGGCGTAGGGAATTTGCTGCGGCAAGCGCACCGTCGATCCACCGGCCGGGAAGACGGCCCACTTTACCTCCTGCAGTCCAAAACTGGCGTTTTCAGATGCGACCCGAATGTCGGCGGCATAGAGCAGTTCAAAACCGCCTGCAATGGCATTGCCGTTGACGGCGGCCACCACCGGTTTGAAAAGATCGAAATCGCGTAAAAAGGCCCGCATGGAGATCGTCGGGTCCGCTTGAATTTGCCGGTCTGCATCCGTTTCCGGCTGGCGGGCACCGGTAAACAGGGGGATCAGTTTCGCCAGATCGGCCCCCGCACAAAAAGACTCGTTGCCAGTGCCGGTCAGAATGATACAGCGCAGATTCTCATCATCCCGGTAATCTTCCCAGGCGGCCAGAAGTTCCAGTACCATCTCCGGGTCCACGGCGTTATGCGCTTGGGGACGATTCAGGGTCAGATAGGCAATATGGTTTCTTTTTTCATATAGGACTGACATAAAGGCTCCCCCACTTGAGGCTATCTTAAAAATGTCTTCTTGTCCGGCATAGCCGCGAGGCGACCACAGATTGGTCCAATCTTCAGCCTTTGCTAAGGCTTCGGCCGATAGACATTGTTGGGCGTCCGCCGTGCCTGTCGGGCGAAGCTCGCACAGCGCAGACTGGACCTTGTCGTAGATCCCGCGCGCCTTGTGCGGGGAACCAGAAACCTATTTTTTAGATAGCCTCTATTTCTTTTGAAGTTAATTATGTTTTTGAATCTGATTCAATTCACAGTTGACAATTCATAGGTGATCCTCTATGTGGAGTCAAGGTGTTTTTGAATCTGATTATAATTTCGAATCATCTTCAATGCTCTCTACATTTTCATATCCTATTCATTTCCCCAGAGGAGGCGGCCCGTGGAAAACACCATCAACCAGGTATTCCGAAATCGCGTCCGCAAATATCAGAATCGGCTCGCGGTCGAAAAGAAATTGAATGGTCAATGGGAGTCGGCCACCTGGCGTCAGTACTATGCGCGGGCCCGGGCGGCTGGCCTCGCTTTCGCTGCTCTCGGCGTTGAAAAAGGCGATCGAATTGCTCTGCTGGCTGAAAATCGTTTGGAATGGCTCTACACGGACATGGGAGGCCTTGGTATCGGCGGTTGCATCGTGCCGATTTATGCCACGCTGACCACCGATGAAGTCGCCTATATCGTCGCTAATTCCGGCGCGAAAATTCTGGTGGTGGAGGACGGTGAACAACTGGCCAAAGCGCTGCAGATCCTCGACCGCTGTCCCACGCTGACCAAGGTGGTTGTCATGAACGCCGCCGATATTACCGCAGCGCATCCGGCCGTACTCAGTTTTGCCGACTTGTTGGATACCGGCCGTGCCATCGCCGCTCAAGATCCAGAGCAATTTGAAAATCTGGCCGCTGCGGTCCAGCCCGACGACCTGGCCACCATCGTATATACCTCGGGGACCACCGGGGTTCCCAAAGGAGCCATGATCAGCCACCAGAACATTATGGCGGTCATGCGGGCCCTGGATGCCATCGAGCCCAAGTTTGCCACCGACAAGGACTGCACTGTTCCGTTTCTACCCCTGAGCCACGTATTCGAGCGCGCCGCCGGCCACTACTTCGGCATGTACGTGGGGATTACCGCCTCCTATGCGGAGAATATCGATACCCTGCTGGCAGACTTTGCGGAAAAGCGCCCCACTATGATCCTGGCTGTGCCCCGCGTTTGTGAAAAGGTGTACCAGAAGATCCTGATGCAGGTGGAGCAGCAACCGGCCTGGCGCCAAAAAATCTTTTACTGGGGGCATGCGATCGGCATGCAAATCAGTACCCTCCGGGAAAAGAAACAGCCCATTCCGCTGCTGATGCGCCTTAAATACAAACTGGCCTTTGCCTTGATTTTTAAAAAACTGCGCCAGGCCCTGGGCGGGCGCGTTCGCTGGATGACCGCCTCTGGGGCGCCCACGGCCCGGGAAATCGTCCTCTTCTTCAACGCCGCGGGCATCATGGTCGTGGAAGGCTACGGCATGACCGAATGCTTTGCACCGGCCACCATGAGCAATCTGGCAGATTATCGCATCGGCACGGTGGGACGTCCGCTGCCGGGCGTTGATATCAAAATCGCGGATGATGGCGAAATCCTGGTAGGCGGGAACAATGTATTCAAAGGCTACTGGCAGATGGAAGCCGAAACGAAGGCCAGCTTCGACGAAAACGGCTATTTCATCAGCGGTGATATCGGGCGCTTCGATGACGCCGGCTTTTTGATGATAACCGACCGCAAGAAGAACCTGATCATCACTTCGGGCGGCAAGAACATCGCCCCCCAGAAGATCGAGGGGCTCTTCATCAGCGATCCGCTGTTCGCGCATTTCATGGTGATCGGCGATGGCCGCAAATACCTGAGCGCCCTGGTAACCCTGAACATGGAGCGCGCTGCCATCGTGGCCGCCGAAAACGCCATCGACTATGCTACCCCCCGGGACTTGTTGGTCAATCCTGCTTTCCTGGCCATTGTTGCTGAACACGTGCAAGCCGGGAACCAAAAATTGGCCCGCTTTGAAACCATTAAAAAATATCGCGTTATCAAGAATGAATTTTCTCAGGAGACCGGCGAGTTGACGCCGTCTTTAAAACTGAAACGCAAGGTTGTCCTGGAAAGGTATGCCCGGGAGATCGAATCCATGTACATTGAATAGTCTGCCGGGAGAAAATCCACTGTGGCGCCCCCAACCCGCATTCCCCGCAAACATTGACAGTGCGGATGCAATCAAAGTAGAAGTTAATTTTTAGACAGACCAGCAGTCCATGGGGGAAATCAGGATTACCAAAGCCCATAACGACATCTGCCGTAAAGATCATCCGAGACAACTACCGACTTCCGGCAGACTAAATTTAAATTTTAACCATCAGGTACCAATTAGAAAAATGCTACCATGAAAAATATTCTCGGCATCAGCGGTTCGCCGCGCAAACCTGGAAACTGCGAAATCATGTTGAAGGCGGTCGCCCGCAACGTTCCCGAAGAACATGACCTACGTTTGATCAGGCTGGCAGACTTTGATCTGCGCCCCTGCAAAGGCTGTTATCGCTGCCTGTTCAAGGAAAAAAAATGCGTCCTTAAAGATGACATTTACCAGATTATTGACGCGCTGGCCTGGGCCGACGCGGTCATGCTGGCGGTGCCCACCTATTTTCTGGGCGCCAACGCCACGCTGAAGCTGTTGTTGGATCGGGGGCTGTGTTTCTATGGACACATCGAAAAACTGTGGCGCAAGCCTTCCATCGGGATTGGGATCGCCGGAATCGCCGGTAAAGAAGGCTCCACGCTGCTGGGCATCGAGCGCTTTCAGCGGGTCATGCTGGCGGACGTAAAACGTACCCTGATGGTGTACGGTGCGCTGCCCGGCGAAGTCTTCATGAATCCGCAAAACCTCGACACCGCCGCAGCATTGGGGCGTGCCCTGTTCCAGCCGGCCCCGGCTCCGCAAGAACCCTGCTGCCCCCTATGCGGCTCACGCACATTTCGCTTTCTGGGCGGCAACCAGGTCCGCTGCATGCTGTGCAGCAACGACGGCACCATCAGCCTTGCCGCCGATACCCCGGAATTTACGATCACCGGCAGCGATCATGATCTTTTCTTAAAGGAAGATGACGCCCGGGAACATGAAAACTGGCTGGTGGGCATGAAAGCGCGCTACCTCGCGAACAAAGAAGCCCTGAAAAAAATCACCAAGGCGTATCGGAAGGATGGGATTTGGGTAAAGCCGGAACGCCAGAGCTAACCTCAACCGGGTGTAAACGCACCTATCTCACCAAGCAGCGGTCGTTTTTTTCCGGAAATGGGTCAGAGCCGTGGCGATCCGTGTATCGGCCAGACCGTCCCCCAACGGATTGGCGGCACGGGTCATCTCCCGATGCTGGGCGGTCAACAGCGGGGCCACCTCGTTATGGATTTTCCACGCGTCTTTGACCGCGGGGCGACCTTGATGACTTCCGGCCGGGTACCGGCCGCGGGTGGAGTGGTTGACCAACCCCTATGCGATTGTTATTCATTAAACTATGAAAAAACAATTCGATACCATCGTTGCCCGGATCGGCAAGATCGTCCTGGGCAAAGATGAACAGATCCGGCTGGCGCTAACCTGTCTATTTGCCGGCGGCCACCTGCTGATTGAGGACCTGCCCGGCATCGGCAAGACCACCCTGGCCAAGGTGTTGGCCCGTTGTCTGGGCCTGAACTTCCGCCGCATTCAGTTTACCAGCGACATGCTCCCCGGAGATATCCTGGGGACCTCGATCTTCGAGCAGAAAACCGGGAGTTTCGTTTTCCATCCCGGCCCGATCTTCACCCAGGTCCTGCTGACCGACGAGATCAACCGGGCCACGCCTAAAACCCAGAGTGCCCTGCTGGAGGCAATGGAAGAGCGCCAAGTCACCATCGAGGGTGAAACCCGGCCGTTGGAAAAACCGTTTTTCGTTATTGCCACCCAGAATCCATTGGAGCAGTCGGGCACCTTCCCGCTGCCCGAATCGCAGTTGGATCGTTTCCTGATGCGGATTCAACTCGGCTATCCGGACCGGGCGTCCGAACGGATTCTCCTGGAGCAGGGGGATTCGGCCCCCCTTTTCGAACAGATGGCCCCCAGTTTGAAGGCCGGTGACGTGTTGAACATTCAACAGGCCATTACCGCCGTCCATCTATCGGAAGCATTGCTGGAATATGCCCAGGATCTGCTGGATTATACCCGCAGGGCTTCCCAGTTTTCCGTGGGTCTCAGCCCGCGGGCCGGCCTGGCGCTGCTGCGGGCCGCCCGCGCCTGGGCCTTTTTAAATGACCGGGACCACGGTCTGCCCGAAGATCTCCAGACGGTGCTGCCCTGGGTTGTCGGCCATCGCCTGCGGTCGGCGGAAAATGCAGCTGAGTTTCCGACCGATACACTGATGGCCATGTTCCGCGAAGTTCCCATCCCCTGAGCATCCGCAGGCCTTCTCCGGCCTGTATTGAAGGCGGCGGGAACCGTTATTTTACCGGCTGGGTAATATGCACATAGATACCGCCACACAAACCGGTCCCGAACGCCGCCCGTCGCCGTTGCCGAAATCCTCTGCGGCCCGGGTCGGACCCAAGATTCGTGTCCGTCCTACCCGGTTCGGGCATACCTTGCTATTCATTCTGGCAGCCATGCTGGTGGGATCGCTCAACAGTAACAACAATCTTGGTTTCCTGCTGACCTTCCTGCTGAGCAGCATGGCCGCGGTTTCGATATGGCACACCCGTCGCAACCTCGCCGACATAAAACTGGCCTATCTACGCGCTAAGCCGGTGTTTGTCGGCGAAACCGCACACTTTGAAGTTTCCCTGCGCAAAACCGGTCCGGCCGCCAGGGCCATCGCAGTCAGCTTAACCGCAGAGGAACCGGTCACGGTCGCTCTGGTAAAGGGTTCCCCGGGGTCAGTGACTATCGGCATTCCCGCCGGAAAGCGAGGCCTGCTGACACCGGAGCCCCTGGAGCTTTCTACCTGCTATCCTTTCGGACTTTTCAAGGCCCGGTTGACCCTGCCGCATTCCGCCGGCTGCCTGGTTTATCCAAGCCCCATCGATGGATCCCTGCAAACCGCTCCCGGCGAGCATGCGCCGGGAGGAGGTTCGGGTCAATCCGGACCGGGGGTGGACGACTTTGCCGGTCTGAAACCCTATCAACCCGGTGACAGCCTGGGCCAAATTTCCTGGAAGGCGTTCTCCCGAGGCCAGGGTTTGTTGATCAAAGACTTTACAGGCGAATCGGGCCGTATTCTGACCATCGACTGGCGAGCGTTGAACGAACCGGACCTTGAACGCAAACTGTCCCGCATGTGCGGCATGGTTTTGAACGCCCATCAGGCCGGGATGCAATTCGGGCTGCGTCTGCCGACGGTCGCGGTCTCAACGGCCCGGGGCGAAACCCATCTGCGGACTTGCCTGGCACACTTGGCTTTGTTTGGTCTGCCCGGCGGTACCGCGGCTGCCTACCCGTCTTTCGGGCCGGGGCCGGAAAAAGTGGCCGGCCGCCACATCGCCAGCCGCCGGGAGATGTCCTGATGGATACCCATGCCCCGGATCGCGGGACCCAATACCTGCCCTACATTCTGACCGCGCTGGTCGTGGCCCTTGCTCCGCACGTGCTGCGCCTGCCGTTGTGGATCCTGGTCTGGGTCCTCGGTTTTTGGGGATATGCCTGGGGCATCGCCCAACGGGGCTGGCTGGTGCCGGGAACCAACACGCGCCAGATGATGACATTGGCCGGACTGATTGTTGGGTTGGCAACCTACGGATTTTCGTTTGGTCTAGATGCCGGGGTGGGTTTACTGGCTCTGATGGTTGGCTTGAAGCCCCTTGAAATCCGCAATCATCGCGATCGTATGATGACGCTTTTTTTAAGCTATTTCCTGGTGATTACCAACCTGTTCTACTCCAATGCCATCGGTATGACCCTGTATATGGCAAGTTCGGCGTTCATCACCACAGCGGTGCTCGTTCGCATCAATGACACCGGCGGCGACTTTGGGCACAGCCTGCGCATGGCCGGACGCATCATGGTTGTCGCCCTGCCCTTGACCATCGTATTGTTCGTGTTCTTTCCGCGACCTTATGGTGGTCTGTGGGGCACACCGCGGCCGACGGCCGGCAAGATCGGCTTCTCCGACCAGTTGACGCCCGGCAGCGTAACGGAACTGGTGGATGATGATACCATCGCCTTCCGGGTAGAATTTGAGGGCCCGCCACCGCCCCAGCATCAACTCTACTGGCGAGGCATAGTTTTTACGCACTTTGACGGCCGCACCTGGACACCGGGACGGCGCTCCTGGCGCTACCTACGGCCCCTGCCGGATACCCAGCCAGTGGCGTATACCGTCACCCTCGAACCCCACAACCAGCGCTGGCTTTTCGCCCTGGACCGGCCCTTTGAAAGTTCCCGGCGGACACGGATCTATTCCGATGGCACCCTGCGTACCTGGCGCAAGGTAAACGCTTTGTTCCGCTATACAGTGGTATCCCATACCCGTTACCACACCGGTGCCTTCCAGTCTGAAGACCAGCCGACCCGGTACCTTCCCGCACAGGGCAACCCCAGGGCCAGGGAGTTGGCCCAACGCTGGGTTGACGCAGCCCAAAGACCTCTGGACATCGTCAACCGGGGTCTGGCCTTTCTCAGAAGCAACCAATTTATATATACCCTGGAAGCCCCGCCAGTCGGGGCCGACATGGTCGATGACTTTCTTTTTAAGACCCGTAAGGGCTACTGCGAGCACTATGCCGTTGCGTATGCCTTCCTGATGCGGGCGGCCGGTATTCCGGCCCGTATCATAGGGGGGTATCTTGGGGCTGAGAAAAATCCTTTTGGAGACTACATCATCGTCCGTCAATCCGACGCCCACGTGTGGGTGGAGGTCTGGCTGCCGGCATCGGGCTGGACCCGGGTCGACCCGACGTCGGTGGTGGCGCCGGCGCGCGTCAGTCAGGGCGTAGCGGCCGCGCTGGCATCCAGTGGCCGGGCCACTCTGGATCAATCGTATTCTTTTCTGAAGCCCCTGGCCGACACCTGGAAGCAAATCCAGTTTGGCTGGGACCTGGCGAACAACCATTGGAATCAGTGGGTAATCGTCTACTCGCGTACCCAGCAACGGTCTCTTTTCAGGAGCCTTGGCCTGGATGCAAGCGGCTGGAAAACACCCCTGCTGGGGCTTACCGCGGTGATTGCGGGCAGCGGCCTGTACGCCGTCGGACTCCTCCTGCTGGCCGCCCGGCGCCGCCGCCAGCGCTCAAACGGGGCCCCGGATGCAGCCCGGCAGGCCTACTTGTCATTTTGTCTGCGCATGGCTGCGGCTGGCCTGCCGCGGGCCCCCTTCCTGGGTCCGCGGGATTATGCCCGGGCGGTCATTGTCGCCCGTCCGGACCTTGAGCCGGATGTCCGCCGGATTACCAACCTGTATATCGGTCTTCGCTATGCGCGCAGCAGCCGTCCCGACCACCTGCCCGCTTTGAAATCGCTTGTCCGCCGCTTCAAGCCGGGCAAAGCAAACCCCGCCTGAACCACCCACCCAAACCATATTCTTATTAAGAACAGACCATTAAAAAAACTTTTTACGGTTCTCTAAAAAGCTCCAGTTGGCATAAAGTACTCGGATATAGGGTCCATATCCCAAGTAATGTTATTCCAAGTAATCTTGGATGATCTCACGGCCTGCTGGACGATACGCATAA
>Ga0126333_1000174_pt1 | contig 13739 bp, 13 predicted proteins | sample InaspJWI54metaG_FD_94488 | JGI IMG/M metagenome (GOLD analysis project Ga0126333, IMG submission 94488) | Marine gutless worms symbiont microbial communities from Oahu, Hawaii - Inanidrilus sp. 2 OAHU.JWI-54 metaG | ecosystem: Host-associated > Annelida > Digestive system > Unclassified | place...
ATGCGTATCGTCCAGCAGGCCGTGAGATCATCCAAGATTACTTGGAATAACATTACTTGGGATATGGACCCTATATCCGAGTACTTTATGCCAACTGGAGCTTTTTAGAGAACCGTATTTTTTTTATTGCTGTTACAGTATCCTTGCCATCTTGAGTACAACAATAGACGGCATCCCTTCTGCTCAAATGTCATGATTAGAATTTACCGCCGATGATCTTGGACAATCAAATTCAAGCAGCGATCTTTAAAATCCAGAAAGAATGTGGTAATAATCGACAGTCATATCTAACTTGTTATGCGGCCCCTCCTTTAAACTGGTTTCGATCGCGCATTTGTGTTGAGGGCGCCTTTACTCACCGCCGAAGTCTCTGCCAAAATCTGGAGCCATAGCGTTGTGCCCGTCTAAAACCTCATTAAGGAGGGCGAACTGCCATGCTGGAACGCGTCCCCATGTTCGCAAACATCGGTCAACAGTCATGTGAAGCGCTGGAATACATTGCGCAGCGGCGGCAGTACCGGAAAAACGCTGTCATTATCAATGAGGGTGATGAAACCGACAACCTCTATGTTCTTCTTTCAGGCAAGGCCAATGCTGTCCGGTCAGACGTCACGGGCCGGCAACTGGTGGTCAGTCGGTTCCAACCATACGACTGCTTTGGTGAGATGAGTTTTCTAGATGGCAACCCGCGCTCGGCCACGATCATTACCACTGTTCCCTGCGAAGTCATGGTAATTCCCCGCAGGCAGTTCTTTACCCTGGTGTCGGATCAACCCGCAATAGCCTGGGGTATCATTTCATTTTTGCTAGCGAAACTCAGGCTCGCCACCCAACAGATCACTGATCTGGCTTTTTTGGATGTATATGGTCGGCTGGCCCATTTCCTGACCGAGAATCAAAATGAAAGTGGTATAATTGAGGACAAACTTACCCACCAGGAGATTGCCGACATCATCGGGGCTTCCCGCGAAACCGTTACCCGCATTATCAGCCAACTCAAGGAAGGTGACTTTATTGCCCAACGGTCAGGGCAATTTGCACTCAGGAGAAAACTTCCCTACAAATTCTAGGGCATCTGAACCGAGCACGCTTGCCAAAAGTACCCGAAATATGGGGTATCAAACCCTTACCGGAATAATTATAGTATCTACAATTTCAGAAAAGAAAAAGCCCGATACGAAACTTTCGTATCGGGCTTTCATCTTTTTTCGATTCTTCAGGCCGCTTTCGACAATTTCACGGCGCACACCTTTAATTCGGGTATGCCGCATATTGGATCAAGGGCCGCATTGGTCAGCATGTTGGCGGCCGCCGTGGCATAGTGAAAGGGAATGAATACGGTGCCGTCCACTGCTTTGGTCGAAATTTGGACCTTGGCCTGGATCGTTCCCCGGCGGGAGGCGACTTCGACCATATCCCCATCCGCCAGTTCATAGCGGTCGGCATCGGCCGCAGAGATTTCCACGAAACTGTCCGGGGCCTTTACGTTGAGGTCCTCGGATTTCATGGTCATGGTACCGGTGTGATACTGGTACAAGAGACGGCCGGTAGTCAAATACATGGGATATTCATCGTCCGTCACCTCGGCCGGCGGCTGGACATCGACTGCATGAAACAGCCCTTTACCCCGGGTGAACTGCGCCGTGTGGAGGATCGGGGTACCCGGGTGGTCTTCGCTGGGACAAGGCCAGTGAATGCCGATATCCTCGATCCGCTCGTAGGTGAGGCCGGCGTAAGACGGGGTAACACTGGCTATCTCATTGAATATTTCCTCGCTGTTCGCATAGGACATATCAAAGCCCATGCGCGTTGCGATGTCGCCGGTGATCTCCCAGTCGTAGCGTGCTTCTCCGGGGGGGTCCACTGCTTTGCGTACCCGCTGCACCCGTCGTTCCGAATTCACGAAAGTACCATCCTTTTCGGCAAAGCAGCGCGAGGGCAGGACCACGTCGGCAATCTCGGCGGTTTCAGTCAGGAAGATGTCCTGCACTACCAGGAAGTCGAGGTGTTCCAGGCAGGCTTTGGCGTGATTTAGGTCCGCATCGGACACCAGCGGGTTTTCCCCAATGATATACATGGCTTTGAACTCACCTTCGTGTGCCTTGGGCAGCATTTTGGTGACGGTCAGCCCGATTTCGGTGGGCAGCCCGGTGACGCCCCAGGCGGCTTCCATCTTCTTGATGGCCTCCTCACTGGTCACCGGCTGGTAGCCGGTCAAAACGTTGGGCAGCCCGCCCATATCGCAGGCGCCCTGAACGTTGTTTTGCCCGCGCAGCGGATTCACGCCGCCGCCCGGCTTGCCCAAATTGCCTTTCATCATGGCCAGGTTGGCCAGGGACTTGACATTGTCGACTCCGGAGGTGTGCTGGGTGATGCCCATGCAGTAGAGTAGGCTGCCGGCTTCAGCATTGCCGTAAAGCCGGGCGGCCGCGACGAGATCGTCGGCCGGGATCCCCGTCAGCTCTTCCACGTAGGCGGGGGTGTATTTTTTCACGGTTTCCGCTACGGCTTCAAATCCCTCGGTGCGCTCGTCGATGAACTTCTGGTTGTGCAGACCTTCCTCGAGAATCACGTGCATCAGACCGTTAATCCAGGCCACATCATAGCCAGGCTTCTGGCGTAGCCATATGTCGGCGTATTCGGTCAGTTTGATTTTGCGCGGATCGACCACGATAAGCTTGGCCCCGCGCTGGGTAACAGCCCGTTTGACGAAACTGGACAGGACCGGGTGGTTTTCGGTGGTGTTGGATCCAGTAACGAGGATGACATCGGCGGTTTCAATGTCCGCGATGGTGTTCGTCATGGCGCCACTTCCGAAAGCTGCGGCCAGACCGGCCACGGTGGAGCTATGTCACAATCGGGCGCAATGATCGATGTTGTTCGTTTTCAGCACCGCCCGGGTGAATTTGTGGGCGATATAGTTTTCCTCGTTCGTCACTCTGGCCGAGGTCAGAACTCCCAGACTGTCGGAGCCGCTGGTGTCGCGGATTTCCTTGAAGCGGCTGGCGACCAGGTCCAGGGCCTCGTCCCAGGTAGCCTCCTGCAGTTCCCCGTTCTTGCGGACCAGGGGGACCGTGAGGCGTTCGGGGGAATCGATGAAGTGGTACCCGAAGCGGCCCTTGACGCAAAGGCTACCGTTATTGGGCGGCAGGTCCTCGACGCCGGTTACCTTGACGACCTTGTTGTCACGGACGTGCAGGTTGAGCTGGCAGCCGACCCCGCAGTAGCTGCAGGTGGTGCGGACTTTTTCCGTGTCCCACTGCCGGACCTGGTAGCGGACATCCTTTTCGACCAGGGCGCCCACCGGGCAGGCCTGAACACACTCACCGCAGAAGACGCAATCGGAGTCTTTCAGCGGTTTGTCTCCGGCGGCGATGATCTTGGTTGCCGCCCCCCGGTATCCGAAATCGATGGCATTATTGACCTGTACTTCATTACAGGCCTGAACGCAGCGGCCGCAGAGAATACAGCGGGAAAAGTCCCTGACGATGAATGGGTTGACGGTTTCCATGGGGTACTGGGTTTCGGTGGCATCAAAGCCTTCCCCGTTCACCTGGTAGTGATAGGCCAGGTCCTGCAGGCGGCAATCACCCCAGACCGGGCAGAGTTCGTCACTGTTGTCATCCTCCCGGACCTTCAGCTGAAAGCCGGTCCAGTCTTTGTTGTCGGAACCGCGGACGGCGCAGTTGTGGTTGCCCGAGGAGAGCAACAGCTGTAGAATTTCCTTGCGGGCCGTAATAACTGCCGGGGATTCGGTTTCCACGACCATATTGGCGGCGGCAGGCGTTGAACACGCCGGCAGCAGGCTGCGGGCATTTTCGACTTCCACAACACAGATGCGGCAGGCCCCCGTCGGGGTAGCCGCCTTGAGATGGCACAGGGTTGGCACATCGATACTGCTGCGACGGCACACATCCAGAATGGTTTCGCCGGTTTCGAATTCAAATTGATTGCCGTTAACGATGAGGGTCTGCTTGTCGGTCATGGTCTGGTCGGCCTCCTTTTGGAAGAGGTTTTTAAGGCCTCTTCGTGCCAATTAGTCACGCTATTTCAAGCTTGTAATCATTACAAAAGGCCGGCGGTTTTGTCAATCCGTTTGAACCATAACCACCCGAGACTGGCACCGATTATTCCACCGATCAAATCGGCCAGGGCATCAGCTGCTTCAGGGGACCGTCCGGGTACGAAAGACTGGTGCCATTCATCACTCACACCGTACAGACCGGCGAATAAGATGCTGATAATTAATGCTAAAATCGGTTTGTTGGCCATGCGACCTGTGGCAAGGGCCCGAAAAACCAAGAATCCCAGCAGGGTATATGCCGTGACGTGCAGGATTTTGTCGAGAAAGGGCCACGCTGGGAGCTGTTCAGTGGTGGGGAAGGATGATTGGATGAAGATCGCGGCGCAATAAACAATTACCGGCAACCAATAGCGTGTGAATCTGGATACCGTCAAAAGGTTGCCTCCGGGGGACACCTAAATTTAAGGCGGAGTCTGGGCGGCTTCCTGCCCATGCATCGGGATCGAAATCGGAAACCCTGTTCGATTGCGATACCGATAGCGATTGCGATCCCGATTAAGTTAAGAATCCGGGAAGATATCAAAATCCAGCCGCCGCGCCTTGACGTGTTCTACGACCTGATCCAGAAAATCCTGCTGGGCGATCCCGTAGCGGACCTTACCGTCCAGAGTGCGCACGGAGAGTGTCCCGGCTTCCTTTTCCTTGCCCCCGATGGTCAGAATCAGCGGTGTTTTGGCCAGCTGGGCGTCCCGCACTTTCCGGTTCAGGCTCTCTGTCCTGCGATCGAGTTCGGTCCGCAGGCCGACAGCCTCCAGGGTCTTCTGGACTGATTCGGCATATTCGGCCAGTTCATCGTTGATGGGCAGTAGTGCTGCCTGGACCGGAGCCAGCCATAGGGGAAAGCGGCCGGCGAAATGCTCGATGAGGATGCCGAAGAAGCGCTCGATAGAGCCGAAAATGGTCCGGTGAATCATGATGGGCCGGTGTTTGTCATTGTCCCTGCCGATATAGGCCAGGTCGAACCGCTCCGGCAGGGACATGTCCAGCTGGATCGTGCCGCATTGCCAGGTCCGTCCCAGGGCGTCCTGAATATGAACATCGATTTTCGGTCCGTAGAAGGCACCGTCGCCCTCGTTGATTTTGTATTCCTGCCCGTAGCTGTCCAGGGCGGCCCGGAGTCCTTCGGTGGCCACTTCCCAGTCCTCGTCGGTACCAATGGATTTTTCCGGCCGGGTAGAGAGCTCCAGGTGAAACTTGAGGCCGAAGGTGCTGTAGATCCGTTCGGTCAGACGTAAAACACCCAGGATTTCAGCCTGGATCTGTTCGGGCATCATGAAGATATGGGCATCGTCCTGGTGAAAAACACGCACACGGAAGAGGCCGGCCAGCACACCGCTGAGCTCATGGCGGTGCACCAGTCCGATTTCACCCTGGCGCAGCGGTAGATCCTTGTAGGAGTGGGGCTGCGAGTTGTACAGCAGCATGCCGCCGGGGCAGTTCATCGGTTTTATGGCGTATTCGAAGTCGTCGATTTCCGAGGTGTACATGTTTTCCCGGTAGTTATCCCAGTGGCCGCTGCGTTCCCACAGGTTGCGGTTCAGCATGATGGGCGTTTTGGTTTCCACGTAACCGTCTTTCTGATGCTCTTCGCGCCAGTATTCCAGCAGGACGTTCCAGACCGCCATGCCCTTAGCGTGGAAAAACGGCATGCCCGGGGCTTCATCGTGGAAGCTGAACAAGTCCATGGCAATGCCGAGCTTGCGGTGGTTCCGCTTTTTGGCTTCTTCGAGAAAATGGAGGTATTTCTTCAGCGCCTTCTTGTCGAAGAAAGAGGTCCCGTAGATGCGCTGGAGCTGGGCGTTGTTCTGGTCCGCACGCCAGTAAGCACCGGACACCTTCATCAGCCTGAAGGCCGTGATATAGCCGGTGTGCGGCAGGTGCGGCCCGCGGCACAGGTCGGTGAATTCACCCTGCTTGTAAAAGGAGATGGTGCCGTCTTCCAGGTCCCCCAGCATTTCCAGTTTGTAAGGTTCGTCCTTGTAGAATGCCAGGGCTTCCTCTTTAGAGACCTCCTCGCGCACAAACGGCAGTTTGGCCTTGATCTTCTCCTTCATTCGGGCTTCGATCTCCGCGAAATCATCTTCGGAGACCGGCTCCATGTCGATGTCATAGTAAAATCCGTCTTCCACGGCCGGACCGATGGTCAGTTTTGCCTCAGGGTACAGCTCCAGGATCGCCTGGGCCATGACGTGGGCGGTGGAGTGGTGGAGGATCTCGATGGCTTCGGGGTCCTTTTTGGTGATCAGGCGGATGGCGGTATCTTCTGGTATGGGGGTGCTCAAATCCGTGATGGCCCCGTCCAGTTCCACGGCAACGCAATTGCGGGCAAAGCCCTCGGAAATACTCAGGGCCACATCCATGCCTGAAGGGATATCTTCAAATGACTTTATGCTTCCATCGGGAAGTGTTATGTTGACCATCGGCTGTTTACCTGCGCTAATAATGTTAAAACCACTTCAAATAACACGTTAAATGTACGCTTTGTTAGGTAGGTGAATTCCAATCATCGGTCAAGGGAAATTTGACTTTTTCCAGCGGCTCTGAAAGACTGGCCAGGACATATGGAAACCCAATACCGGATAATTGAAACTGCGCGCGGGCTGGAAGAACTGGTAGCTGAGATCGACTCCGAACCCATATTGGCCGTGGATCTGGAGGCAGACTCCATGCACCATTTCAAGGAGAAGGTGTGCCTGGTGCAGCTGGCCACGTCCCGGGTCAGTGCCATTATCGATCCCCTTGTCCTGCCCGATCTGGCCCCGCTCAAACCCCTATTTGCCGATCCACAGATAAAAAAAGTGTTTCACGGCGCGGACTATGATGTCCGCTCTCTGTATCGTGATTTTGAGATTGACATCCAGCACCTGTTCGATACCCAGGTGGCTTCGATGTTTCTGGGTATCCGCGAGACCGGTCTGGAGGCCGTGCTGAAAAGCCGGTTTGACGTCCAACTTGATAAAAAATTCCAGCGCAAGGACTGGTCGGTACGCCCTCTGCCCGCTGAAATGATGGCTTATGCGGCCAAAGATGCATTCCACTTGGTTCCCTTGGCTGCCGAATTGGCTGCGGAACTCAAAGCCAAAGGCCGGCTGTCCTGGGTAGAGGAAGAGTGCGACATTTTGAGCCGGGTACGACCGCCGGTCAATGACGGGACCCCCCTGTTTCTAAAATGCAAGGGGGCCGGGAAACTGAGACGCATCGAGCTGGCGGTACTCGAAGAACTGCTTGAACTGAGACGCAGGATCGCCCGCCGCAAAGATCGGCCGCTGTTCAAGGTGTTCGGGAATGGCGCTTTGATCAAGATTGCGACCCGGGGACCGCACTCCATCACCACGCTGGAGCGACTCGGCGTGTTGAGTCCCCGGCAGATTTCCATGCACGGCAAAGAAATTATCGCTGCGGTCAAAAAGGGGTTTAAAGTGACCCCGGACAAATTGCCGCGTTACCCCCGCAAAAAAGCGCCGCAGTTGCCGCCCCAGGTTCCGGACCGGATTAAAGCCCTGAAAGATTGGCGGGACCGTGAAGCGGAAAAATTGGAACTGGATCCGCCCCTCCTGCTGACCAAAGCGCAGATGACCGCCGTGGCCACCCGCTGCCCAAGCAACATCCGGGCCCTGAACGCCATGGCGGATCTGAAAAATTGGCAGAAAAAAGAGTTTGGCCGTCGCATCGTCAATATACTAAAAAAATTGAAATAGGCTATGGAGCGAATCGAATTCAACTCGGGTGACCTTACCCTGGAGGGCTTGTTTACCGAAGGAAGCTCCGATCGTGGGGTGGTGTTAACCCATCCGCATCCCCTCTACGGCGGGGATATGTACAATCCGGTGGTCCAGACCGTTGCGGACGCTTATATCCAGGCTGGTTACAGCTGCCTGCAGTTCAATTTCAGGGGCGTCGGACGCAGCACCGGCCAATTCGACAACGGCCGGGGAGAAAGAGCGGATGTGCTGGCGGCCCTGGACTGCCTGACCGCTCGGGGTGCGGCCACACTAAGCCTGGCCGGTTATTCTTTCGGCAGCTGGGTGAATGCTTACATAACGGCGGAGATGGCATCGTTGGCCCACCAGATCATGGTGTCTCCCCCGGTAGCATTCATTGAATTTGCAGAGGTGGTCGACATTCCGATGCTTACGTTTGTGGTGACCGGCGGCCGCGACGAGATTGCCCCGCCCGGCATGGTGGCCCCCTTGATCACCGGCTGGAACCCGGAGGCCCGGATGGAAATCATTCCGGAAGCGGATCATTTTTATAGCGGGTGTCTGGACCGGTTGGGGGATTTAATTTCAAACCAGCTTTAGGCTTAGTATCGCCCGGACTCCCGGTTGAGCGGACCGGTTTGCCAGAGTTATCTCCCCGCCGTGCAGTTTGGCCACCTCGCGGACCAGATTGAGTCCCAGCCCGGTACTTTTCTTGCCCGTTCCAGGGCGCTGCAGCGAATAGAACTTTTCAAATACCTTCTGCTCGGCATAATCGGGAATCCCGGGACCGCCGTCCTCGATCGTCAGATAGGCCAGTTTGTCTGCGGTGGTGACGGTTATGGTCAACTGGCCGCCGTCCGGGCTGAAATCTATGGCATTCTGGATCAGGTTGCTGATCGCCTGGCGCAGCAGGAATTTATCCCCCGCTACGACGGCCTTTGCCTCCAGTGACAATACTGTCGTGAGGTTTTTTTGAGACAGCAGGGGCTGTTTACTCTCCAGTACCGCTTTGACCAGCGTGTTCAGGGAGACCTGTTCCACGGCCGGCAGGATGGAACGGCTTTCCAGGGCAGCCAGTTCTAGCATCCGGTCCACCAGATCCTGGATACGGGCGGCTTCGTTGGTAATGTTGCCCAAAAAGCGCTGGCGCTGCGGCATCTCCATTTTTTCGCCCAAAAGCTCCGCAGCCCCCCGGATAGCCGACAGGGGGCTTTTCAGTTCGTGGGTGAGGGTCTGTACGTACTGTTCGATATATTCACGGCCCTCCAGGGCGATCCGCATTTTCTCGAAGGCCTGGCCCATGGCGCCGATTTCACTTTTATCGAGAGCCGGCAGGTCTACGCTGCGGCCCGCGCGAATGTCATTGGCATAGGCTGTCAGCCGGCGGATGGGCCGGGTGATCCAGAAGGAGGCCACCAGGCTTAACACGATGGCCGCTGCCGCGGCCAAACCCCCGACGGCCGCGATACGCGGTTTCGCGGTTTTCAGAAAGCTGTTGATGTTGACGGTTGGTTTGGCCACGGTCAATACGCCGGTAATTTCACCTTTTACCCGGATAGGTGCCGCCACGTAGAGTACCGAAGACGTCAAATCATCCGGGTCGCTGCGAGTTGTCCGGGCGCCATAACGGCCCTCCAGGGTCAGGCGTACATCCCGCCAGTTCGAGTAGTCCTCGCCGATATTGTCGGGTTCTGGGAATCGAAAATGACGCGGCCATTGCGGTCGGTGATATAGATCCACTGATCCACCCCGCCTTTCTCCAGGTCGTAAATCCGGGTGTCGAGCCGGCGCAGGTAGACGCGCTGAAACACGTTGTCCAGCTGCTCCGGGCTGAAAGTGTCTTTGGCAAACTCGGTCTCAACGAGTGCGGCTAGAATGTTGGCCTGATCTACCAGCGGGTCTTCGACGCCTTCCAGGTAGCGGGTGCGCAGGTTGGTCAGCATCCAGTCCACCGGATAGTAGAAACAGATCGAGAAGATAAAGAGGTAACAAAGAAAGATACGCGCGCCCAGTTTCATAGGTCCTCTTTAAGAGAGTAGCCCACGCCGCGATGGGTCACGATCGGATCGTGGTTCGGCCGGACGGATTTAAGCTTGGCCCGCAGGTTTTTGATGTGGGCGTCTACGGTCCGGTCCATGCTGCTTTCCGGTTCATCCCAGGCCAGGTTCATTAGTTGCTCGCGGGAATAGACGTGTCCGGGGCGCTGGATGAAGATCCGCATGAGGCGATACTCATAGTGGGAAAGCTCCAGGGGAGTGCCGCAATAGGTTATCAGGCGCCGGGATTCATCCAGGTTAAAATCGGGCGCCGTAACGGCGCCTTCCGGCGCGGTTGCCCCTCGGCGTAGAACCGCCCGGACCCGGGCCGCCAGCTCCCGCGGGCTGAACGGTTTGGTCACATAATCATCGCCGCCGATTTCCAGGCACAGCTCGATCCCGCTGATATCCGGCAGACCGATGTCCAGGACGATCAGATCGATGGTGGCCTCATCCAATATTTCGAGCACCGGCCGGCCGGCCGCCAGGTGCCGGGTATCGAAGCCTTCGGTTTCCAGGGCGTATTGGATGGTATCGGCAATGGCCGGTTCGTCTTCTACGATCAGGACTTTCGGATTCATGACCGTCTGCCTCTAGTTAGGGTCGCCGTGATCAGAGGAAGGATGCGCATAACGCCTTTTATATGGTGGTAACACAGCTGGCCAATTAAAAAAATACTGAAAACCAGCAGGCCGGTTGTTATCACGGTTAGCAAGTGGCTTTGGAATTGAGGCTGGCCGGCAATTTCCAGACGACGCACCAATGGTACCACCAGGGTGATCGCTGTGTACCAGAGCAACGGTACCAGGCCACGGGATCCGATTGTAAACCAGCGGCACGACCGGGCCGGACCTGATGCCTGTAGGCCGGTTGTGATTTTTCCACTGACCAGATAGATAGCCGACAAGGCGGTAAAATAGATAAAGACCCCTGCGATCCGATGAAGTGTGGCCGGGGTTACCTGGTCCGTGTACAGATCGGCGCCATACAGGTAGATGGATAGGGTGATGCGCAGGGCATTTACCAGGATGGTCAGCAGGTAGGCGCCGCCCAGAGACCCGACCAGCCACACCATTTTGCGGCCCGTACCGATCAGTCGGGAAACACCGTGGTAGGCTGTCATTCCAAAGGCGATAACCATAAAATTCACGCCGGCACAGGCCGGTGCAATGACGGCCCGGGCGTCCCGGCTGATGTATCCCGTGAAGGATTCATGTTCAAATGGAATCCCGCTAATGATTTCGGCCAGAGCGGCTGTCGGGCCCAAAATCCAGACCAGTGCGTCACTGCCGGCCAGGCTGTAATGCTGCTTGAGTACAAAGGCAATGGCCAGGATGCAGATATAATAAGCGGCATTGGGCCCGGGGGAGCGCCAAAACGATAACATCTTAAAGATGGCCGTCATGGTTTACCTCCCGATACCTGCGGTCAGCCGAAACCGGCGATAAATGTGCCGTGCCGTTAAAACGAGTAAAAGGCCGACCAGGAGCAGCGTCAGTTCCGGTTCGGGAACATTGGCGCAGCCACCGCTGACCGCCAGGTTGGAAACGCCGGTCGGCAGGTTCAAAGGCTGCGTGACCGCGTCACTTTTTCCCTCCGGGTTGCGTATGGTTTCCTGGACGCCCACGAAGGCCGTGTAGTCGGTGAGCAGACTGTAGGTCAACCCCAGCGAGGTGATTGCGGCTTGCTCTTCACCGGTCCGGCCGTTGAAATTAAAGTCCGCCAGCCGGGCTATCCGGGAACGGGCCCACAAGGGACGCAGGGCCCGGTTGGCTTCCAGCCGCGGGGTGTCGGCCAGGTGAAAGGTCTGCCCATATTTCCCGCTGCCGCCGGTGCCGGAGACCTCGATCGCACCGGTGGCCGCGCCCCGCCATTTGCCCTGGATAATGACCGGGCGGTGGGCGAAAAGATCGCCAATGGCCGCCGGTTCGACATCGTAAGCATCGAAGCCGCTGTATTTGACGCTTATGCCGGTCAGCAAAGGGGCCTGGATATATTCCCGAAACTGCCCGGCGGCCAAGCGGGCCGACTGTGGATCGGTGGCGATAAAAGGTTCCCCCAGGCCGGCCTTGGCGATGCCCTCCACCAGGTAGCGGTTGACCGAACTGCCGATACCGAAGGCAAACACGTTTGTCCGGTTCAGGTTGTTGCGGATCAACTGGAACACCTCTTTTTCAGCGGAGATGTATCCGTCGGTTACAATCACGACACTGCGTGAACTGGCTTCATCCCGGGGCAGGGCCAACGCTTTTTGAAGGGCCGCGTGCAAGCGGGTGCTGCCGCCCCCTCGCCGATGGTCGAGCAAACGCAGCGCTTGGGCCACGTGGCGCGAGGTGGCCGGTACTGACGTCGGCGCCATTACCCGTGATCCCCCGGCGAAAAAGACCACATTGAACGTGTCCGTGGGGCGCAGCTGCCCTATCAAAGCGGCAAGCAGGCCCTTGGCCGTGTTCAGGGGAAAGCCGTCCATGGAACCGGACACATCCACAACGAAGATATAGTCGCGATCCGGGATATCCTTGGGTTTAATTCTTTCGGGGGGCTGCACCATGAGAAGAAAGAAGTTCTCCTGGGCGTCTTCATACAGCATGAGGCCGGATTGGATCTGTTTGCCGGCCAGGCGGTACTCCAGGATGTAATCTCGGTCTGCGCCCGGTTTCTCCGGGTAACGCAAGGTAATGTCGGCCACGGATTCACTCTCCCAGTTGGTTTCAATGTCGTGGGACCGGCAGACCAGGGCTGCCAGCGGGATGCCGGTGGATATTCTGGCGTGCAGGTTGAATCCGGAAACCGGGCGGCTGCCTTGGGGCAGGTAGGGATTCTGCACCCACCGCTCTGAATCGGGGGCCGTAGCCTCCGACTGCTCGGAAAAACGGGGCCCCACCACGGTGGGGTAGACGAATTGATAGGTGCCATCCGTGGGAATCAGCAATTCTGTGTAATGCAGCTCGATATCCAGGGTGTCGCCGGGCATGATATTGGCCACGTTCATGCTGAAAACATTGGGCCGCTGCTGTTTGAGCAGGGCTGCACTTTTCCCCTGTTTTTTGGCGGCTGCAAATGTCGTTTCAGCCTGTTTTTTTTCCTTGATCAGGGCGGTGATTACGTTTTCCCCAATGGTCATTTGCATGCCGTGGACCGCCGCCCGGGTCGAGGCCGGAAAAATATAGCGCGCGCTGATCGGGCGCGAACCATCGTTGGTATAGGTTTGTAACACGGTGACGTCGGCGATTACCCCGCTGATAGCGACGTTGACATCGGTGTTTTTTAGTGGAAACCGGTCGATGGCCGGGTCACCAGACTCGATAAGAAAATAGGGCGAAAGGGTTTTGTCCGTGGATGGTTCCGCCCAGGCGGCGCGGGTGGACATGCATATCAAAAGGGTCAAAAAAAGTACGGTTCGGGATTGTCGCAATGGTTTCATGAGGCCTCCTTTTCAATGAACGGGCTGGCATCGCTACCAGACTTGTGGTAACTTTATGATTTCAAAGCTTGAAAAGAGCCTACCCCAGAGGGATGAACTCCCTGTGAACGGAAAATGAAAAGTTCATGAAAAAGCGTGAACTCTCACCGCAAGAGGTAACCATGCCCTGGAAACGACCGTATCGGCCGCAGGCGCGCCTGGCGATTGTCGTTATCATCGCTGTTTTGATGCTAAGCGGCAGCCAGGCAGTTTTCGGCCAGACCGGTTCCAAATGCCTGTGGTCCGTATCTTCAGACCGCAATACGGTATACCTGCTGGGCTCCATTCACCTGCTGAGCCGGTGGGATTATCCGCTGGACGAAGATTTTGAGACGGTACGGTTCATAGACATAGGTAACACATAAGTACAAGGACATAGGTGGCACATTTACAGTATAGAAGCTTCCCAAAAGGAGGCCTCTATGCCCTGGTTGAATGTGAGATCTATGGACTCA
>Ga0126333_1000179_pt1 | contig 13135 bp, 13 predicted proteins | sample InaspJWI54metaG_FD_94488 | JGI IMG/M metagenome (GOLD analysis project Ga0126333, IMG submission 94488) | Marine gutless worms symbiont microbial communities from Oahu, Hawaii - Inanidrilus sp. 2 OAHU.JWI-54 metaG | ecosystem: Host-associated > Annelida > Digestive system > Unclassified | place...
ACATCTCCTATAACCTGCCGCTTCTCCTCCGGATCCGCCACACCCGCGAGCCGCTCTAAAAAACGCTCCCTCGCATCCACCAGTAGAATATTCCTTGCCCCAAGCGACCGCAGAATTCCCTCAACCTCCTCGCTCTCGTCCTTTCTCATCAAACCAGTATCGATGTACATAAGCCACACTCGCTCGGCGCGAAAGGATTTCAATAGCAGGGCCGCTGCAACCGTTGAATCAACTCCACCCGAAACAAGCAGGAGAGCATTCCTATCACCCACCCTTTCCTGCAACTTCAAGCGCTCCCGTTCCGCAAAATTCTCGAGACTCCACTCCCTGCCGGCGCGCAAATTCCACAAACAAAATTCTCGAGCAGTTTGAGCCCGTACTCGCAGTGGCTAACCTCCAGATGAAATTGAACACCCCAAAATTGCCTGTTTCGGCTTCGAGCCGCGGCCACCCCCCCATTCCTGCTTATCCCAATCTTCTCATACCCGCCGCCGAGCTTGAGAACACTGTCGCCATGGCTCATTTACGACATGAATTCCCTCGGTATCCCATCGAAGAGGGGTTCTTCGAGTAGCACGCTAACCGGCGTTCGCCCATATTCCCTATGCGCCAAACCCCGAACCTCACCCCCATCTTTTAGCACAAGCTGATGAAAACCGCAGCAAATTCCCAGAACCGGCAGGCCGCAATCAAGGAGAGTGCATCCGGGGTAGGAGCCTCCACAGTCCATGCCGAATCAGGCGATCCAGACAGAATAATCCCCTTAACATCGCCATCGATAAGTCCTTTGATGTCGCAATCTCCAGGTACAATCTCCGAATAAACCTCGAAGTCGCGAATTCTCTTGCCAATTAGCTGCGTAGTCTGGCCGCCGAAGTCCAGAATCAAGATACGGTCCAAGCATCCGTCCTCATAAAAGTTTCACTTCTAAGAGGTCCTACGGAAAAACCATGAACCGCCACTCCCGTGTACTCCTCGATAAATTCGACTAGTTTTTTAGCCCCGCCTGGAAGCCCTTCCCAATCTCGCGCTTCCGAAACTCTGCCATCCCAGCCATCGAAAAACTCTATCCGTGGCGCAGCCTGCTCAAGCTCTGCCGCGGAAGATGGGAAGCAATCAATTCGCTCTCCGCCAATCTCGTAGGCCGTGCACAGTCCAACCGATTCAAAACCGTCATACAGATTCAGATGCGATAAAATGAACCCGTCCAAGCTATTAACCCAGCCAGCATATCTGAGCGCCACTAAGTCCAAGTAGCCGATCCTTCGGGGTCTGCCCGTTGTAACTCCATATTCATGGCCAAGTTCCCTGAGTCTGTTCGCGAGTGATATCTCATCTTCCTTTTTCATCTCGGTGGGAAAGGGACCATTGCCAACCCGGGTTTGATACGCCTTGAAAATTCCCAGGCACTTATCGATGCTCCTAGGGCCAATTGACGCGCCGATGGCGGCGCCGGAGCTCACGGAGATGCCCGAGGACACATAGGGATAGGTTCCATGGTCTAAATCCAGCAGAGTGCCCTGCGCGCCCTCGAACAAAATCTTTTTGCCCTCGTTCTCCATCATAAAGGCAGCCAGGTTAACCTTCATCGGAGCAAGCCATTCCTTGAATGGTTCCAGCCAGGCCCTCTCTGATTTGCTCATAGAATCCCAAACCACGGAATCCCAAAGGTCGGCAACTCTAAGTCCATCGCGAGACGCCTTCTTCTCGAAGGCTACTCCAATGCCGCGCCCGGTAGTTCCAATGGGACGGGAACGCATATCATCCACGCTCTGATCCTCGCTCTTATATCCGGGTAAAACCAGATGGGCACGATCGGAAACAAAAACCCTACCCTCCCATTCAATGCCCTGCGCGCTTATCGCGGCCAGCTCCTCGAACATTGATGCCGGATCGATAACCATTCCGTTGCCAAGAACAACACTCTTACCCGAAGAAATAATTCCCGCGGGAATCAGATGAAGCGCGAATGTCTTGTTGGCAATCTTAATTGTATGGCCCGCGTTCGCCCCGCCGGAGAAACGAATCACCAACTCCGCCTTATCCGAGAAATAATCAACCATCTTTCCCTTGCCCTCATCGCCCCACTGGGCCCCAATCACTACTAAATTCATACTCCACAATTCCCAGCAAAAAGTCTAATGCACCAATTTCCTTCCGGCTACAACTAAATTCATACCTCCGCCGCCACCCTCACCGCGGCTAGAGTTTTGAGTAATTTGGCGCATCCTGAGTAACGTTCACATCGTGCACATGGCTCTCGCGTAGGCCAGCTGCGCTAATCCTGATAAAGCGTCTATAACTGCGTAGCTGCTTAACCGAAGCGCAACCCGTGTATCCCATCGCTTGCGCACGCCAGTTGCAAGTTGATGCAAGTACGGGGCCACTTCGCCGCGATACGGAACCCGCCCCTCAACCCCCTCCGGCACGGCTTCCTCTCCCTCGCCAATCCGGTATCGATCGCCTCCGCTCGATTCGATAGCGCCAATACTGCCCATTCCACGATACGACTTAAAAATCCGTCCCTCGAAAATCACCTCCTCCCCTGGCGCCTCCTTGAGTCCCGCAAAAAGATTGCCAATCATAACAGCGGAGGCTCCGGCCCCAATAGCCTTCGCAATATCCCCAGAGTACTTGATTTCACCATCCGCGATAAGCGGAACCTCTAGTTCATCGCAGACTCCCACCGCATCAACCACCGCCGAAAACTGGGAAACGCCAACGCCAGCCACAATACGGGTAGTACAAATCGAATCCGGTCCAATTCCCACCTTAACCGCATCCGCGCCGGCCTCTATCATTCGTCTTGCGCCATCCTTATCCGCAACATTTCCGCCAACAATGCAGAGATTGCTAAACACTCTCCTAATCTCCCTAAGGGATTCCCATACATCCAAGGTTGACCCATGGGCCGCATCAAGCACGGCAAAATCCACTCCCGAATCGACAAGACCCGGAAGCCTAACGCGTCAATCCCGCGGTCCAACGGCAGCCCCGACAATCAGCGATCCCGAACTATCCAGGGCGGTCGAGGGATAATCGCGATGCTTCTCCATATCGCGCACGGTAACCAAACCCGTAAGATGCCCCCTATCATCCACCACCGGAAGCTTCTCAATGCGATGTTCATCGAACTTCGCAAGAGCCGCCTTCTCGGTTGAAACACTGGTTTCGACAATCAAATCCCGAGTCATCACATCTTCAACCAGCAGCTTGAGGTTGCTGCTGAATCTCAAATCCCGAATCGTTATAATTCCCACCAACTTGCCGGCATCCAGCACCGGCAAACCCGTAACTCCTGTTTCATCCATAAGCCGGCAGCCTCGGCGAGGTTGGCGCCAACATCCACCGTAACGGGGTTATCGATAATCCAATTGAAAAATCTCTTAACCCTCGAAACCTGCCGGGCCTGCGCCTTTGGCGATAAATTCCAATGTATAACGCCGGCGCCGCCCGAGAGCGCTAGCGCAATTGCCATTTTATCCTCGGTTACAGTGTCCATAGCCGAAGATAGAATAGGCACATTGAGCTTGATGCCGCTTGCCAACTCCGTTCTCAAATCCGCATCGCCTGGAAGAACCTCGGAATAAGAAGGGGCAAGTAAAACATCATCGTAACTAAGCGCATCAAGCAGTTCCATTAACCATGCTCCTTATCCTTGCTGAAACCTCGGCATAGCGTTTTGCAATCCTCTTTGCTCTAAGGGAGGCAAGCCCCCTGTACTTCTCCGGACTATCAAAAAAATCTCGCGCGCTCCCGCCTAGGCGCAGCTCTAAGGCCGAGGAGAGGGTTTCCCATAAATCAGGCTCATCCTCCCTAAGCACATCCCTTAGTGACCTCTTAGATGAATCAGCGCTCAGCGTAGCCTCTCTGATTCTCTCGTGAGCATCGCTTATACCCGAAACTGCCAACAGAATATAGCAGGGTTCCGCAAGAATTCCATCGCCTATGCCCCGAAGATTCTCCGCCATCCTATCGCGCCGTATAACCAGCTTCTCCAAAATTCCATGCATCCGCGCCGCTGCTGCCGCAAATCCAGCGATATAGTCCGCGATAAACCTTCCGGATGCCGAATTAGTCAAATCGCGCTGATGCTCGGAAATCTGATCCAGATAAAACGTAAGCGCTCGGGGTGAAAAGGCCTTCCAGAGACTCTTTACGTGTTCACAGTTCCATGGATTCCGCTTCTGAGGCATAGTGGAAGAGCCTACCTGTCCCACATCGAAACCCTCGCTGAGTTCCCCTATTTCCGAACGCTGCAGGTGCCTCAAATCGTCCGCGAGATTCGCTATTATTCCAAAGGCCGTGTTTAATTCGAGCAGGAGGCGAAGCAGGTGTTCGGGTTCAACCAGTTGATTCGAATAGTCGGGGCTCTTCAGCCCTAATTCGCGCAAATAGGCCGCCTCCAGCCTTTCCGGTTCCAGTGAAATTAGACTGGCGGCATTGTAGGCGCCAACCGCTCCGCTCAGCTTGCCGCGCAAGCCTCTGCTTCTCTTTTCAATTTCAACAAGGGATTGTCCAAGCCGCGAAACATATTCTGCAATCGCGAAGCCAAATGTGATAGGAACAGCCAATTGACCGTGCGTTCTGCCCGCTTGGGGAGTATCAGCCTCCTCCTCGGTGATTCTTATGCAGGCGTCAAGCAAATCCAGAAGCAACGGGATTACCACCCTTCTCATCGCATCGCGAATCCTTATGGCAGTTGAGGTTTCAGTTACATCGGCGGAGGTGGCCCCCATGTGAACCCAGGGTTTAAGCTCATCCGGAAGTTTCCGCTGAATAACATTCACTAGCGCTCTGACATTGTGATTAGTCAGCCTTTCCTCTTTCTCCACCGATTCAGGGTGAATCGAATCCTCAAGTTCATTCACAGCGGCAAGAAGTTCTGCCCTCTTATCCAAGTATTCATTGATATAAACCCGCAGCAGCGCCAACTCAGCCTTAACCATGTAGCGCACTGCGGCGCTTTCGCTCAAATACTTTGCAAGCGAGTCGAAAAGTTCGCTATTCGCCGCCCAGTAACGCTGATCGAGCGGCGATATGTTAAGATATATGTCTCTGCGCTCCATATGAAATCATTGCCGAAGCGCATCCGGAATTCAAGCCCAAAGCACAGCTTCCTAGCTTGCTCCTGGCGCCTTTATGGATATCGGCTTCCAGAGGCGATGCTCTGGCTGTTATGCCGGAACCTCCCCTCCCAGCAAATGAATGCTCGGCGCCTGCCTTTGATGCTCGTTTGCCGCGGCGCCGCTGCCCCGCCTGCTTGACCAACGAAATTCGAAAACGCTATAATTTCGCATCTCCTGCGCCTGTTGTATAATGGTATTACCTTAGCCTTCCAAGCTAAAGACGTCGGTTCGATTCCGATCAGGCGCTTACTGGGTATCCCTTCATGGGGTATCAAATTATTGATGGCTACCGGAAAAACCGGATGCCTTCTCTCTATCAAGTGTCAGGAAGTTTGCCAGGAAATTTCATGACCAGAATCAGGAGGGATGGCTATGAGCCAAAGTCCACAGTCAAAACCTTTCTATTGTTATCCTCATTCCAACGGTAGCGGTATCTATCAAGTCGAGATTCGTGATCGTATTACCGGGGTGATGCTCCCAAGGAAGAGCACGGTACTCGTGATGAAAATGAGGCCGACCGAATCGCGTGGCGCTGGTACTACGAAGGAATCCCCGAAGGTCGTACCGGTGGCAGACAAACCACCACCAGAGCGGCAGAGTTTGAGGTAGTGCTCAATGACTTTGAGAGTCTTCCGCTGACCTTGGCGGAAGCACAACGAGTCGTGTCAGTTTTGCAAAGTCAGGGGCTTATTGGAGATGTGCCCATGGCTTTAGACGGTCCCAACCTCATCGACTGGCTTGTTGCATTCTGGGATTACAACACCAGCAAGTACATCAAAGAGAAGCACATCCATGGCCACGAACTCTCCCTACCCTACGCAAACGATATGCAAAGGAAGATCAAGAAGTACTGGAAGCCGTTCTTCGGTGATTTTCAACGGGATAAGCTAACCCGCGAGAATATGAAAGAGTTCGGATTCCATCTTGCCGACTACCGCAGGAAGATCAAGAAACACGGCGAAGAGATTGAAATACCGCTTCCCACTTCAACCATCAAGCACATCCTGAAAGCCGGATCGGTCGCATTCAAATGGTCATACGAAGAGGGTGAGATTGAAACCAATCCGACAGCCAACTTGATGAAGTACACCCAACCCGGCAGAGAACGTGGCTTATTGACGCATGACGAACTCTATCAATCATTTACTATCGGCAGTTGGACCGGTACCGATGGAAACAGGATCGGAAGCATCGTTGCCTATCAGACCGGTTTGCGACTCGGTGAGATACTGGCCCTAAGAGTCAAAGACATCGAGAACGGATTCATTGCTATCAATCACTCATGGAACTATTACGTTGACTTGAAGGCACCCAAGAATGGCCGCACCCGCGACGGCCTACTACTACCTGAAACTTTCGACTTGATGATGGCTCATGCCCGACAGAATCCCCACGGTCTCAATGATGACTCTTTTGTTTTCTGGAATCCCAGAACACCAAACAGGCCACAAGGTGAAAAGCTCATGACCAGGCGCTCCACCGTGCTCTTGCCAGCATCGGCATCGATGAGAAGCAACGGGAAGATAGATTTATTGACTTTCATTCCCATCGGCACTATTTCGCATCAGAGATGGAACGTCTACTAGGCAAAGAGAAGTCCAAAATGTTCACCGGCCATATTTCAGACCGCGCACACGAGGGATATGTACATGTCACCGAGCAGCCATCGATGAGTTCAGGCAGGTACAGATAGAAGCGTTTTCACTGGTAGCTTGATAATCTACTAGAAATCGTGCCCCTGCCGCCTGCCCTCCGTAGCGGCCTCTCAGCGGCTTCCCGTCCGGCCCGGTCCCAGGTATCGGTCGGGGTCTGGCGGCGGCACTATGGGCTATTCTTCCCCGACTTCCTTGGCCTTCCGTTGGGCTTCGATTCGGCGGTTATCGATGGCCAGTACCTCCGATCGGGCGGCGGTCACGTTTTCACGAATGAGGGTGGCGGTCATCTGGATACTTTCTATGTTCGGGGGTTCATCGTGGATACTAGATAGCACGTCAGCCAATGCTTGGGCCTTCAACAAGCTCGATTCGATTATGTCGATAAATTGGAGCTGAATGTTCATTATCCTAGTATCGACCGGGCCACTATCTGGAATCAGAAATCAATCTTTCAGCGAATGAGGACCACACCATGAGCGTATATAAATCAGATCCTTCATGTAGAATCTCGTCAGGCTCCAGTACACACCGGGGATAGACGCCACAACCAACAAGAAATACAATCAGTTAGAAACTCTTGTGTATAATGATCGCTATGAGATTAAACATGATCACCCGAGGAACGTTCGATTCCGATGATAAGCAGATCCGAATCCAAAGCATCATCGGAACACAAAAACTGAAACAGGTCACATTCCGCACTGACACTGGCAGCTATGAAGTTGTAGCAACATTGCCGGAATCAAGTGAGTCTGGCGTCTATAAGGATGCACTGGGGCATTCGACGAACACACAGGTGAACTGATTGGTCCGGGTATAGAGTAGGATAAGCAAAGCTACTGATATTCCCTACCAACGAGAGGGTATTTGCATAAGAATGAACAAGAAAAAACTTACCGAAACAGATATCCGAACCAAGTTCATCACTCCAGCCATCGATAGGGAGAAATCAGGGTCTTGGGACATCATGACCCAAGTACTGGAAGAATACTCTTTTACGAAAGGCCGAGTGATTGTTCGGGGAAAGATCGTCCATCGTGGTGAAGCCAAGAAGGCCGACTATATCCTCTTTTACAAGCAGAATATCCCCATTGCTGTTATCGAGGCCAAAGATAATAACCACTCGGTCGGTGCAGGGATGCAGCAGGCTTTGGATTATGCAGAGATCCTCAATTTGCCGTTCGCCTACAGTTCAAACGGCGATGCCTTCCTTGAACACGACCGTACACCCGGAGCCGATCCTGTTGAGCGTGAACTATCCCTTAGTCAGTTCCCCAGCCCCGAAGATCTATGGAGCCGCTACTGTGCCTCGAAGGGCTATACGGAGGACCAGAAAGCCATCGTCACCCATGACTACTTTGACGATGGCAGTGGCAAGAAGCCCCGCTATTACCAGCTCAACGCGGTAAATCGAGTTGTGGATGCTATCGTTCGTGGTGAGGATCGTCTCTTGCTTGTCATGGCGACCGGAACCGGCAAGACCTACACGGCTTTCCAGATCATCTGGAGGCTCTGGAAGTCCGGCGCGAAGCAGCGAATCCTCTTCCTCGTTGACCGAAATATCCTTGCCGATCAGACCAAGGTGAATGACTTCAAGCCTTTCGGTAAGGCCATGACGAAGATCACCAACCGAACAGTGGATAAGTCCTACGAGATATACCTCAGCCTCTACCAAGCCGTTACAGGTACAGAGGAGTCCAGCAACATTTACAAACAGTTCTCCCCTGATTTCTTCGATCTGATAATCGTCGATGAGTGCCATCGAGGAAGCGCCGCCGCTGATGCAGCATGGCGGCAGGTTTTGGAGTATTTCACCTCCGCCACACAGATAGGTCTTACAGCAACACCGAAGGAGACCAAGGACGTTTCCAACATTGAATACTTCGGTGATCCAATCTACACCTATTCCCTAAAGCAAGGTATCAACGATGGATTTCTTGCCCCCTACAAAGTTGTCCGGATCGGGCTTGATAAGGATCTTGATGGTTGGCGCCCCGAAGTAGGCAAAGTCGATAAGTATGGTTTCGAAATCGAGGACCGGGAATACAACGAGCGTGATATGGATAGGAATCTCGTCCTTGAGAAACGTACCACCCTTGTAGCCGCCAAGATCACCGAGTTTCTCAAAGCGACCAACCGTTTCGCCAAGACTATTGTGTTCTGTGAGAACATCGACCACGCCGAGCGCATGAGACAATCGTTGGTCAACGCCAACCCTGATCTTGCCGGTGAGAATGCCAAATATGTCATGAGGATCACCGGGGACAATGCTGAGGGGAAGGCACAGCTTGATAACTTCATTGACCCGGAGTCTGACTACCCGGTAATTGCGACCACTTCACAGCTTATGTCTACCGGTGTTGATGCTCAGACCTGTCATCTGATCGTTCTCGATAAACGCATCAACAGCATGACAGAGTTCAAGCAGATCATAGGTCGGGGTACCCGTATCAATGAGGACTACGATAAGTTTTTCTTTACGATCATAGACTTCAAGCGGGCGACTGCTCTGTTCGCAGATCCCGACTTCGATGGAGATCCAGTACAGATATACGAGCCCGGTGATGACGATAATATAGTGCCTCCAGATGATCCAACTGTGGGTGGTGACGGAAAACCCGAAGGTGAAATTGTCTTTGACCCTCCACCACCTGAAGGACCTGATGCTGATGGTCCACAAGCTCCGCATCGCTATTATGTTGATGACGTAAAAGTCAGTGTTGCTAGTGAGCGGGTTCAGTATCTTGATGCTGATGGTCGCCTGATAACTGAGTCTCTCAAGGACTACTCACGAAAGACGATACATAGTTCCTTTGCTACCCTGAGAGACTTCCTTTCGACTTGGAACTCTGCTGATCGTAAAAACGTTCTACTAGAAGAACTGGCTGCTCAGGGTGTTTTCTTTGAGGAACTTGCAGAGCAAGTCGGGCGAGACTATGACGCCTTCGATCTAATATGTCATATAGCGTTCGACCAGCCTCCTCTGACGCGTCAGGAACGTGCTGAAGGGGTCAAGAAGCGTGATGTGTTCGGTAAGTATGGTGACCAAGCTCGTGCCGTTCTTGAAGCGTTATTGGACAAGTACGCCGACAGCGGAATCCAGACCGTAGAGTCGATGGAAGTGCTCAAGGTTGACCCACTTCGGGGATTCGGTACGCCGATAGAAATCGTGCAACTATTCGGGGGCAAAAACGCCTACCTTGCCGCGATCAGTGAACTTGAATCGGCCTTGTATTCGTCAGCAGCATAGGAGAAACACCCGGTGGCTAACATTTCCAATCTCGTAAAATCAATCCAAGACATTATGCGGAAGGATGCGGGTACCTATGGCGACGCCCAACGCATCGAGCAGATGGCATGGCTCTTCTTCCTGAAAATATTCGATGACCGCGAAACGCAGCTTGAGCTTTTCGACGATAACTATTCGTCTCCTCTGGATTCGAATCTTCGATGGCGAAACTGGGCAGCAGATGAAGAGGGGATCACCGGCGATGCCCTTCTCAGTTTTGTCAACAATACCTTGTTCCCAACCCTGAAAAACATTCCTGCTGGAACGGATCAGGTGACCGGTTTGATTCGCATGACCTTTGAGGATGCCAATAACTACATGAAGAACGGCACCCTGCTTCGGCAGGTGATCAACAAGGTCAACGGCATCGATTTCAACGCTACTGATGATCGCCACATGTTCGGGGATATCTATGAGAAGATCCTCAAAGACCTTCAGTCTGCCGGTAACGCTGGTGAGTTTTATACTCCCAGAGCGGTGACTCAATTCATCGTGGATCAGATCAATCCACGTCTTGGTGAAACTGTCTTCGATCCGGCTTGCGGTACTGGCGGATTCCTCACCTGTGCCATCGATCACCTGCGTAACCAAGCCAAGACCGAGAAAGACATGGCCATCCTTCAGAACTGCTTCTCAGGCATCGAGAAGAAGCATCTCCCCCACGTACTGTGTATGACTAACCTCATGCTCCATGGTATCGATGTTCCCTCTAACGTGCGCCACGACAATACACTGTCACGTCCCCTCACTGGCTGGAAACCGAAGGAGTATGTGGATGTTATTGTGACCAATCCGCCCTTCGGTGGTATGGAAGAAGATGGTATCGAAACGAACTTCCCCAGTGATTTCCGGACCCGAGAAACTGCCGATCTCTTCCTTGTCCTGATTATGCGGGTGCTCAAGCCCGGTGGGCGTGCCGGTATTGTTCTCCCGGACGGTACGCTCTTCGGCGAGGGTGTGAAGACTCGAATCAAAGAGAAGCTCTTGAGTGAGTGTAATCTTCATACCATCGTTCGACTTCCCAACGGTGTCTTTAATCCTTACACCGGCATTAAAACCAACCTTCTGTTCTTCACCAAAGGTCAGCCCACAAAGGACGTCTGGTACTACGAGCACCCCTACCCGAAGGGAGCAAAGAGCTACAACAAGGGTAAGCCCATTCGAATCGAGGAGTTCGCGCTTGAGAAGAAGTGGTGGGGTGAACCGGATAAGAATGGGCGTTACCGTAGCCGTGAGGAATCTGAGCGGGCTTGGTGTGTCAGTATCGAAGAGGTCAAAGCCAATGGGTACAATCTTGATCTGAAGAACCCACACAATTTAGATACCGGTCCCGGTAAGTTTGAAGATCTGCTTCCTGAGTATGAAAAGCTCCTTGATCAGATTGCGGAGACACGAAACCAACTGAAGCATGAGCTACAGAAAGCATTAGTTAAATCCAATGGTACTACTGAATGACGATCCAGATCCTCTTCACACAGTTCAGCCAGCTAACGACAACCTTGGAGTCTATTGCCCATATTAGGAGCCTGATTCTAAGTGCTGCGACATCAGGAGCACTTGGGCAAAACGACATCAATGATGAACCTGCATCAGAATTGTTAGCAAGAATATCGTCAAACTTTGAGGATCTGGTCCAGAAAAGGATTATCCGAAAGCCGAAAAGAACTGAGCCTCTATCTGACAAAGTTGAGCTTGAGTTGATCCCAGAGAACTGGATATGGACCCGGTTGGGAGATGTCGTTGATTATGGGAGCAGTCCAAAGGTCGACCCAGGTGAGATTCAGGAAAGTGATTGGCTACTGGATTTGGAGGACATAGAGAAGTCCACATCCCGTTTGATACGGAAAAAGCAATTCAGTGAAAAGCCTTTCAAGAGTACCAAAACCAGCTTTCATGCAGGAGATGTCCTCTACGGAAAGCTTCGTCCATACCTTGACAAAGTGATCGTAGCAAATGTCAGAGGATACTGTACGACAGAGATCATACCGATCCGCACATACGGTTTCATTGAACCGAATTACCTCCGTATCGCACTGAAGAGACCTTCTTTCATAGAATATGCAAATCGAAAAAGTTACGGTATGAATCTACCACGGCTTGGAACAGAAGATGCTCGCAACTCGTTGTTTCCCCTCCCACCCCTCGCCGAACAGAAACGTATAGTAGCTAAGGTAGATGAGCTAATGGCCCTATGTGATCAACTGGAAGCCCAGCAGCAGGAACGCGACAAACAGCATGCAGCACTCGCCCGTGCTTCGTTGGCCCGGTTTGCTAATGATCCTACCCCGGACAATCTCCAGTTTCTATTTCATAAGTCGTACGATATTGATCCGGAGGATCTGAGGAAGACGATTCTGAGGCTTGCTGTTCAGGGTAAACTAGTACCACAGAACGAAAGCATTAATGCACCGATCATTAATGATGGTAGTCTTTCTGATAGTCGGTTTGATATCCCGAACAACTGGACATGGGCCCAGATTGACGATCTTCAGCCTGAGTTCCAAAATGGTGCATCAAGTCGAGGAGATAAAGATGGAGAACCTGTGGTAGTTCTCCGACTTGCTGACATCAAGAACAGAAACATTGCCTTGGATGCGCCTCGGGAAATCGCAATATCACCTAATCAGATTGACAAGTATGGTCTTCAGCTTGGTGACATATTGATCACAAGGGTAAATGGGAGTGCTGATATTGTTGGCTCGTTCATCCCTGTTCAGGAAGATATTAGCGCGATCTATTGCGACCACTTCATTCGAATGAGGATCGATAAGGAGCTTATGGAACCGGGATACATGACCTTGGCAGGTGAGTCACAGTTGGTCAGAGATCAAATACGCAGCCTGTTCATAACTACGGCCGGTCAGAAGACCGTCAACCAAGGCCATATACGATCTCTTCAGATCACGGTACCACCCCTCACCGAACAGAAACGTATAGTAGCTAAGGTAGATGAGCTGATGGCCTTGGTTGACGAGTTGGAGACGCAGTTGGCCTCTTCCCGTGAGGTCGCCAAGAACCTCCTTGAGGCGCTTGTGGCGGAGCTGACGGCTGCCTAACCAGAA
>Ga0126333_1000183_pt1 | contig 12816 bp, 11 predicted proteins | sample InaspJWI54metaG_FD_94488 | JGI IMG/M metagenome (GOLD analysis project Ga0126333, IMG submission 94488) | Marine gutless worms symbiont microbial communities from Oahu, Hawaii - Inanidrilus sp. 2 OAHU.JWI-54 metaG | ecosystem: Host-associated > Annelida > Digestive system > Unclassified | place...
AACTTATCCGGCGAGATCTGCATCTTTGAGGACAAAAGTGCAAGGCGAATGGGGTATATGACACAGTCAACGATTTTGCCCGTAACTTCGCCAAATGTTCACCAATCTTAAAAATTCTTTCACTAGCAGAGTGAGTGATAAATATGTAGTAAAATAACTCATCGCACCTTAAATACTTGGCTATACTACCTTGTGATTCATCATTAATTGCAATACGTATTTCAGAATGATGCCATTTTTCTGCATTCACATTTCACAAGGTAGTGTAGCGACATGTTTAAAGCGTGGTGGAATGTTTAAATACGAATTATTTTTGCAAATTTACTACCGATTCGGATAGTGAAATAAGTTTGAAAATCGGATAATAGTTTGTGAAGTTATGGCCAAGAGTTTGGTGTCTTGTTTTTTTGACTCACGGTGTATGTTCAAAAAAATCGCAGTGCTCAAGAAGTAATTGAAGCAAACTGCCACGTAAGACTTAGCCACTCAAAAACTGTTTTAAAATATTTGTGTGGTAAAATATTCATTGTTTCATTCACTAACAAAATGATGTTCACACCAGCCATATAAAAAATCCTGTTATCGACTCATACACAAGTGTTGTAACAAAGAACAAGATGCTGCATCAAAATGCCTTATACATGATCAGCATTCGATCAGTCACTGGTGGCATAAGTCTGTCAGTCAGTACGTCAAAACTGGTCTACAGCAGTTTGATATTTGTTGATAGGCCTAATAAATTTACAGCAGTCTGCCTGTTAACATAACAACACTTAGTAACAGTTTCTGTCCGTCATACACAAGTTAATTTACTTGTCTGGCGAGTTCTGCATCGTTGAGGACAAAAGTCTAAGGCGAATGGGGCATATGACACGATCAATCATCTTGCTTGTATGTTCGCCAAATGTTCACCGATTTTTAACAATTTTTCACCAACAAATTGAATGATAATTTTGTAATGAAGCAATTTATCACAACTTAAATGCTTGGCTGTGCTATCTTACGATTTATCATTAATCACGATACATATTTCAGATTACCGCCATTTTTCTGACATGTATATTTCACAAGGTAGTGTAGCGACATATGTCAGGTGTGGTAGTGGTGGGATATTTAAATAAGATTTCTTGCAAATTTACCACTGAGTCTGTTAGTAAAAGAAGTCTGAAAATCGGTTAACATGTGGGGAAGTTACGGGCAAGAGTTTATAGTGTTTTGTTTTTTGATTCACGGTGTGGTCGATTCTTAATTCTACATTTTCTTCCTGTGATAGGGTTGCCAGGAGTTCGATATTTGGCCGGGCCGTCCGCTTTTTGGTACAAGAACCGGTTGACAATTTACTCAAAACCGGACAAGAGAAGACCGGTACATGTCCGGTATTCATTATAACGTCACTTAAGTAGCTAAGTGACACAGCGTTTCGCAACATTTAATAAACTTCTATTCGCCAAACGCGGTCTTTCGGGTAGTGTATGCACCTAAATCGTTTTCGTTTTTTGGCTGGGCCTTTGCCCTGAACCCCGCTGGGTCGACTGGGGATGGAGATAGCCCCTTCCCACTTTCCCTCAGTGCATTCGGTGTCTCGATGTCTGGTCCGGTTTTTAAGTATTATCACCTGGCAATCCTACAGCTGCGAACCTCTACGGTTACCGTAACTGCCTGTGTATAGGGTTAAAGCCAACAAACGGCGTTCTAATTAAACGCCGTGTATGGCGTTGATCGCATCGCAATTGCTATTTTCTGTGGCGTTAAGTCAGCTTGACGTAACATATCGAGCGAGCAATTCGCGACTGTGCGTTGGAATATCGTCCGCTTGCTGAAGTCAATCAACATTGACGCGTGAATTAAGCGTTATAGCGGTGGCATGTCGTCTCTGTCGCGACATTACAATGCCATACGGATACATGCACTGAATACGGATGTATGAAGTTTCGGTTAACACTTCAGTAGTTTTTACCCGCGCCACGCTATTTATTTATTTAATATAGGCCTAACAGACAAAGGACCCGAAGGTCACTAACATGTCACACATCAATGAGTCAGTGGTTAACACAAAAAGAACCAGTAAGATACACCAATAAACTAATTAAAAAGACAACCGATACAAACTACAGATACTAGCCATGGCCCTGTGTCTGTCTGTCTGTCTGTGTCTGTCTGTGTCTGCCTGTCTGCCACAACTCGGAGTTCTATCGAAACGTTGGACGAATCGAGCTCGTTTCTGGCATGGGAGCTTCCTTTCACCCCTCCTACACTGTGTTAAAAAATCGGGTATCTCCAAAAATAAGGGCACTTGCCTCCGCAACTTTGTCCCGAACTCCAGACTTACAAAATTTTGCTTCAGTATATCGATCGTAGAAACGTGTTATCGACTTAGCTCGAGAAAGGTGGACGCACACACAGTGTGATAAATTGGACCGTCGTCTATCAACTAAGTTGATAATGCCTTCGAGCTCCGACGCTCGTCCACTAGTTTATCACAGTAATCGTCAAGCTCTGTCTACAGCACAATTCCGTCGCGCGGGTCAATTAGCGACAGCTGATACTTGCCAAAGAAGGTCCGACTCTGAGGCAAACTCAGCATGCAGCCGAAGATCCCTTGGTGAAGGCCAGAATGGGCGACCGCGTTAATTCTAAGGAGCAGCGCTGATGCCAATAATGTCAGATACCGATTATACAGTGTGGGCCAAAAAGTGAAGCCACAGACTCATGACCATAATTCTGTCAAATCTGAACCGAATAAAATTTTTTTCACTGGAAAATTCCTAGGTAAATTAGTTGTTAAATGGATATTACAAATCCCACCGCACCTTGCGTATGTTGCTACACTACCTTGTAAAACATTAATGTCAGCAAAACGAGCCATTAACGATAAACTACAAGGTAGTGTAGCTACGCATTTAAGGTGCGATGGGGTTGTTAATAACCAAATTAAGAAAGGTTTATTGCTGAGTCTGTGAATGAAAAAAAATAAAATCGGTGAATATTTGGCAAAGTTGCAAGCAAGAGCGTGCACTTTGCGCGCCTGGTCAACACACAGCTAAAGAACGAAGAAAGTGCACGAGACAATCACGTTCTTGCTTGTAACCTTGCCAAATATTCAGCGATTTAAAAAAATCACTGATGGACTCAGCAATAAACCTTTCCTAATTTGGTTATTAACAACCCGTCGCACCTTAAATATGTAGCTACACTACCTTGTATAATCGTTAATGGCTTGTTTTGCTCACATTAATGTTTCACAAGGTAGTGTAGCAACATATCTAAGGTGAAGTGGGATTTTTAATATGCATTCAGCGACAAATTTACCGAGGAATCTTCCGGTGATTTTTTTAAAATCGGTTCATATTCGAAATAATTGTGGTCATGAGTCTCTGGCCTCACTTTTTTGGCCCACCCTGTATATCTAATCGTTTAGCAATCGACTCAAAAATAATACGTCGGCTGAACGGCGTCGAAGGAAATTAAACGAGCTTCCAGGTCCCGAACCAGCCACATTAACTGTAGTCCGTACTTCGTACTTCGTAGAAAAGTCGACATTATAGACGTCAGGCTACAGAATTAATGCTGCGAACTCTGACCTTAAAGCGCAGTCGTTATAATCTTTTCCATTCCAATCACCGTCTTTCTGGAGGACACGGACTGAAGTGCATGAGCGCGTTTTCTGCATTAATTATACGGCGGCGTCGCCACAATGCGACACGTTATCCGGGCCAATCTGTGTAGCATTGTTGTCGGCATCGACTTTTGCAACAGTCTCGGCAGCCGTCCATGCACACCACGCATAGGGCCCATAGACGTCGGCCCTACACTTCGATCGTATCGACACGGCCACGTACGTGACGTTGTATAGATGCTTAATGATAGCGAGAAATGTACGTACGGCGACATGCATGGTGGCGTCGACGGGCCTTAATTATAGCGCCTCGAGGCCTCCAGTAACGGCCCGTAGCCTATATAGCGGTTCCCGGAGATGCGGCCGAAACGCATTCGGGCCGATGCGTGTGAAAGGTGCTAACGGCGCCTGTTGGACCACGTGCACGGTGAGCATCGGTGACGTAACAACTAAACGACTTTGTTGTCTGCCGCTGTAACTACTAACTGTGCAGTAGCAGGCATAATCCGATAAGCATAGGCCTATGTGACTAACGATAACGCAAGTCGACGAATCGACTGCGCAGCTGCAATTCCCCGTGCATTCGTCTTGTGAATTGTGCATTTGTGCTACAGAAGTAAAGGAAACGCTATTTCGCCGCCGTAGGGAGCGGAGTATTGCGATAAGCATTGTCTGTCTGTCTGTGCTGTACGCGAGCAAATTTCCGGAACTTTACGTCTTATCTTCACCAGATTTTTGCCCTCGTTACCAATCGCCGTGGCTATCGGTCCTCCTCTGGCGGCGTTGCGATCTGTTATCTACTTCCGGCTTTGTGGATGACGTCATATTTGCACATAGTGGTCCATATGGATGCATGTCGAGATCGTAACTGCGAGTCACGTCACTGCGTCGTCGCGCTAAGGCTGACGCCCCTGCTGTGTCGTATTGGTTGCGTCGTATGACGGCGGGACGAGTCAACGTGCAAGGGGTGCCGGTGACTGCAGTGCCTTGTTTGTGTATGTTGCCTGTGGCCGTGGCTCGGCCCTTTTATGACGGCGTTGCGATACGTTATGTACTTCCGGTTATACGGATGACGTCACGTTTGGTCGGAAAAAGGTGACGCGACAATGGTAGCACGGATCTGACCATGGACACTGCAGCGTATAGTCAAACTGCCTCATCAAGGGCAGCACAGAACCAATGCAGCGGGAAGCAAGAAATCTGTATCAGACCCGAAATCCTTAAATTTTAAAACGGCAGATTGGATCTCAGTGAGTATATATGGATCGGCAAACAGCTTTGCGCGTAGTCGTGGTGCTGAGTGTTCGTATTAACGCTCTGGCATGCACGTTGGAAGATCCGTTACTCCAAGTAGGCCTACAAGGGCACCTCATCAACTCAAAAACGGATGGACATTGATGACGGTAGGCGATAGGCCTTCGTGGGCTCTAAAAAGATATGACACGATGTTGTGAAATAAATTGGAAGAAGAAATATGGTGGATTATTAAATCGCTGAAATATCGCTCTCCTGAAGCCGGAGCCAAGAATCGACCGTCGACGTCAGAACCCTCCCCCAATCTCACTGGCTAAACAGCCTTTTCTGCGCCTGCGCGATGAAAATATCACCAAAGTCGACCGAAATGCTGCCAAGTGGACACAGTCTGCACGTCTTTGCGTGAAATCGATGCCACTGCGTGAGACAGACGATGACCAGATGTCGGACCGGAAGTGGAAATGCTGCGTGTGTCGCCAACAACTGTGCATGTAGATCAGATTTACTTCAAGCTGACGTATATTTGCAAGCCAGGTGTTGCTTGTGATGAAAATACATCTTGCACGATTTGCGTTACTGCATGTAATTACAGAATGGAAAACGTTGTGGAATTATAGACAGGGAACGGGAAATGCCCAAGAATAAATGTCTACTTGAACTACTTCACCCAGTCGATTACCAGTCGGTCTGTCTGGATCTGGGACAAAGTTCCCTAGAAATTGCACGAAGCGACGCAACGACTGAACGGATCGAGCTGTTGATATTTCGCTGAAGTAATATACAGGGTGGGTCAAAAAAGTAAGTTGTTGATTTTAAGCAAATGAACAAATACGAACAGCTACAGACAAAAAGGAAGCATTGTCCGATATTTTCATGTGAAATATTTTACATCACATTTGTTTTATGTTTAAATATTCTATGACTGAAAGCAGTCGATGAATTTACTGCTAGGCAAACACGAACTAGATTGAATCGTAAACATGACATCATGAAAGTGTGTGGCATAGAATATTTAACCACAGAAATAGAATAAATGTTGCCAACTTTTAAGTCCTGAACCGTTCACAAAATTATTATAGAGTATTTAACGTTAGTATTGTCTAGCGTTTGAAATATTTATCACAGTACAACAGATTACTTTTTTGACCCACCCTGTATCTTACACGTTCGTGTTTCATTCTGACTCTGATCTTGTTCTGTGAATAGGCATTATGTATTAGGACTCGGACAGTTTACTTTAAGTCCACTCATAGAATGACCGAGGTAGAACGCTGGTCAGCTCAGTTCATCCGTCCAGCTGGCTACTGTTAGTCTACGTGATGGCTATAAGCTAATCAACAGTCGAAAGCCTACAATATTGCTAGTTTCTATACCAAACAGTTTGCTTATCAGGTAAATCCGTTAAGATTAGCCTACTTAATATCGTTTGAAAATCTTTGTTCGACTACAGGATTTAAGCAGCGCACGGTGTGACGCCGGTTGCATTGTTTACTTGCTGCAGTTGAAGCTGATTGGTCGACGTTCAACCAATCGCAGTAGGTTATGCAGCCGGTGCGCCGGCTCGGCGGGACAATGAAATTTGTTATGTGCGTGTCGACGAGGACCTCCCGCTGTGCGGCCGACTGCCAGAGCGCACTAGCGCAGAGCGTTTGCCGGTGCGTAGTCGTGTGGGCGGGACGATACTTGAACGGGAAAGTAGCGGATATCGACAGACAGTCAGTGATATCGTACGCAGTCGACGTTCTGGGTAGAAGTTCGAGGAGCAGAGTTTACACCGCGAAGTCTGTTGACGGGCTAGCTCTGAGTAATCACTGTTGTACACTGGTGTGTACGCGCCGGACTGCAGGCTGCGTCGGGCGCTGGTCAGTCGAGAGGGGTGCCGGTCGACAGCACATCTGTCTCGCTCCTGCAGGCGACGTCGCCGTGACGTCCCGTGTTCATGTAAACAGCTGCACCGCAGAAGCCGAACCAGTCTCTCTCTCTCTCTACGACTCAGGTCTGTATTCGTGCACTGCTTCAGTTCTGGTCTGTTCATTAGCCGTCCTCGATCCGAGGGTTGGCCACACCATGGACGTACTTTCTCCATTTGTCTCTGTCCTCTGTGATTCTTACTGACTCTTCCACGGGGAGTCCCGTCCACGTCTTGGAAGTTGTCTATCCAGGCAGCTCCCTTGTTTCCTTATGTGACAATGGCTAGCCTGTGACAATAGTATGCTAGCTTCCTTGCTTTGGCGATGTCTGTATAACAGTTCCTCTTTACTCCAGCTTTATTAAAAACTCACTCATTTGTATTCTTTGCTGTCCATGAAACCCGCACTGCTTGTGTTAACGATATGAAGTAGCCTATGAGTCAACTGTGCTTTTGAGCTACTTCAAAATGCAGTATAGTTTAGGCCAATGAGTTTTCGGCTTGTCATTTGGTTGGCGAATGCTTAGCTGTTGTCAGTGTCATGTGTACTTTTAGGTCGTCTTACACCATTTGCACTTCATCTGCCGTTGTGTTGTGTAATGGGCCTTCTTTTTCGTGTAAAAAAACTATATACAGCTCTGTGTATATGAAGGCAAAAACGTTTACTCTTTGTTATAGCTATCTAACCCCCCAAACTGTTGTGAAAATTAACGCTCTAACTGTCAAGGGGTTACATAGTGATTGTGATGCATTACTTGATGGACTGTGTCACAGAGTATCCTGTTATATCAGTTCGGACATAGCCTGTATTAAGCCTACAGTAATTTAGTTGAACTGCTGGAATAATGAAATGTAATGAGTATACCGCGTGGATGAGATCAGTTGCAAAGGTAAGAGGTGAAGATGAGTGTCAGACTAGACACTTGGTGATAAGACAAGTGATTGGCGGCGTTGTAATATTGCACAGTGATGACAACAGAACGCTAACACTAGTCGGCTGTAGTCTAGTATGTCACAGGAAGCGACTTGACCGGGCGGCCATGCAGCCCACGGCGGGTCTGGTATTCATTTTATTACGCTAGGGACACGGCGGCGGCACGGTACAGGTGAGGAGGCGACCGGTAGTGGGTGTCGAAGGAGGGAGGGTGGGGGCTGATGTGCATTGTACACGGTTAAACCCTCGTGTCGGGTCGACTCGAGGAAGCCATTTACGCAGTAGCAGTACCGGCAGTGGCAGCTACTGTATATACTGCTAGCTAGGCTACTGCGTGCTGTGACAGCCTGTCTGCACCCGGTCAGCTGTACGTTACCGAATGTAGCCTACATCGCATCGGGAAGTTTCGTAGCTCGAAAACGAAGGAACCGGAAATCCAGAACATGCATGGTAGTTCTGACACCTGACTGTCTGCATCTGCATAATCGTGGTTATACTGTGCATTTTAGAATGATTTTGAACCGTATGCGTATTATACATGAGTAGGACAGTTCGATAGATGGTTGGCAGGTTGATTTCATGCCTGCTGGATGTTAGATTTCAAACGACTCGATGCTTCGCAAAGCGGTAAATACAGACGAATCAAAATAACCGCTTCTTTATTAGATCTACTGCATGGTAGCCAGAAAAGTGTCAACTAATGTCACTCGTGGTATATAGTGTAGAAACTTGCACCAGGTAGGCCTATGGCTTTACTGCAGATTTACTACTGACTGTCTGATGGTGAAAGCATTTCGAATGTGATCAGCATTTGGCGAAGTTTACAGTTACGTGATAATGTCACACACTGATGTAAACATGAAGGGAGGGATGAGAAAAACGTTTTAGGTGTTGTAGCAGGAAAGAATGGAAGAATTTTACGGAATTTCTCCATTTGGTTTGCCATTAATTCATTGCTAAATCCAACTGCATTGTGCCAGGATTACTAGTTGTTGATCTGCCAATAAGTAGAGCTGTGTATGGACTGGCAGGCTGTCGGTTACCGTGAGTTACGTAATGGCCGCAGTGGCCGTGAGTCATAGGCATAGTTGTATCATGCAAACGGTTTTCTCGACCAGGGTTCTCGGCGCCCTGGGGCAACAGCGGGGTTCCCCCTTCCCGAATTTCTTTTTCTGGAGTGGAGCACAGGACTTGAAACTAAAATGGTATGCAGTTGAAAACCTAATGTGGTTGCCTAAACGAGGTAGCAACCATGATAGCACGTTTCTTGTGATAGGCTACTTTGGCTCTCAGCAAACTTTATCGCACTCTGTTTCGGTTTGTTGGTCCTAAGATATTTTGGCGAGGCTGTTTTGCGCCCTGCTAACCTGACCTGCTGTAACTGCCCCATCTGCTTCCCAAAGCCTTAGTCAGGCCGCTGTTGACCCGTCAGCTGCCCGGCACGACGCGGTGAATACGTAACGTTGGTCGCGTGATGTATTATCTTTGCGGCGGCCGGCTCGCCGGGAGTGGACAGGTGTGTGCGCGTTCAATTCAATTCACAGCTTGTTGCTAGCGTGAATGAATTGTGCAACGGTTGATTGCAGCACTAGATCGTCGTGCCCTGGACGGTACAATACCCTAGTTCATCGCGCACGCACGGGCCGGCTGTCACTGCATGTGTCGCTCGCTACGACTCCCAGGGACGCGGTCGTAACTTTCGTCATGTACCACGCGGCAAGATGCAGGATGGCAAAACACACACAAGTATCAACAGTCGCAGATGAACCCACGCGACTCGTCGAGCTGTACACAGTGCCGGACGCTCAGAGTGATAAACTGATCTGCGTCGTCGGTCGAGCGTCGACCGTCGCAAGTATTGTCAACTTCAGTCGACCGACGATGGTCGCCAGCTTATCACACTGTGCGTCCACCTCCGCGCGGGTTAAAACTCGTATAGTGGTCACGTGTCGTGGCACTGGGTATGAAGTAGCCCCGATCTACTCCGCGTAGGCCCTGTCGGTGGTAAAACCCCGTCATCTGTAGGCCAGCGATCCAATTGCAAATTATATGTAGTAATTACGTATAAACATGCTTTAAATGATGAGCCCAACGGCAGTGACATCTGAATCCGAAAGGAGTCTAAAATATTGCTTGGACTTCAATCCAAATTGTTGCAAAGGCCTTGTGGATCAACGCCTTTGGTGTCCGGACAGAAAAGATCACTCATTGTTGATAGGGTAACTGAGGAAACTGAGTAAGTTTTTACGTCCCAATCGACACAAAATAGGTCATTACAAAAAATTGCCAGACACGACTGCGGGGTGTAGACTGTCTATTGCGGCACTTTTCAGTTTCATTGCAGACTAGAAAGCCCTCACTCAGTGTGGAAGCGACAGTTTAGCAGCATTTTGCAGATCGCGAATATTACTTAGTTTCCAGTTCTGGCTTGTTTTGCAGCCACGATCGGCCATCCCGGCAATTGCGTGGCCTTCATTTTCTTCTAAAACCGTGTACTTTGCCGCTGACCTTCATAGTTTACGCGGATGTCACGATGAACTTGAATCGAATACGGTGAAGGTAAGTGGCGATTATAAATTGCGTTGAAATGAAATTGATCACTGAAACTCAATCACTGTAATTTGTAACGTGACAGATGTCTAGGCTAAAGGTCACGTGTTTCAGAATTATCCCGACACAAACAGACAATCACACCCGACCGGCTGCTTTACCTGGACCACCACTAAAACGGCTCGCTGTGTATGCGTGCGTTGGTATTGTTTCCGTAATCCGTAATGGCGTGCGTTTGTCGCTGCCGCCGCTGCTGCTGCTGTTGCGCTGCGACTGACGTGGCGTGAATGTTGTCTGCCCCCGACTGCGTAACGTTGCGTACCCCGCCTTTGTTTTGTCCAGGATACGATTCGTACCCAAGCCTCTGCGGGGGGGGGGTGGCAGCGGTGGATTGTAGGCCTATACTCAGCTTGCAGTACCGTGGGCCAGGCGTCGCAAGCAGTGATGCATGGACTAGCCAAAATTAAAACGTTTTACTTAAATTAATAGTATAGACTGATACCTTCAATGCTTTGGCACTGTTGGTTAGGCGTCTTGAAGAGCATCTGGCCTGTAATAATGAGTGATGACGTGTTGGTATGGTTATCAGTCTGGAGCGAGGTGCAGATTGTTTGCATATGGTTCAGCTGATGCCACTACATCCCAAAAACCCGTCATCTCTTGCCTCATTTAAATTCAGATTAGTGTTAACTTTCTGATACCGGCTTACTCTAGGTGTCCTGGAAAAGAGGCCGTTAAATGGGAGTAGTAGTAGTATTATAAAACTAAAATATAGTTGATAACTATTTTACAACAATTATTTTGTATGTGGCTGACGTCGTTCGGTTCGATGCTTGCCCGCCTTCATTGCGCCTGGCACGCCCACTGCCGCCAATGCCCGGAACCCCTTCCTGCCGCTGGGGAACGAATCGTCTTCTTCGCAGATCAAAAGCGAAGTCCGAATGGTCCCCAACGCCGATCGAGCACGGGACGAAGACGATTGCGCGGTAGCTGACAGCAGCCAGTGTAAATAATCTCTAATCGGCGGCGGCGTCGCAGTTTCTAGGAGCTGTCTATCGGTCCGTCAACACATGTCGTTCCTCGGTCGGCGTCACAGGTCGACTGCTGATGCGGTCGGGCTGGCAGATGCTTCGCTGCGCTGTTTTAATGACTCCGATCTTCTGCCTCCGTACCTCGGTACTGTAGCCACTAGCCACTCTCGTCTCCTCTGCGCCGCCCGCGAACTAGTGCTGGGCAAACCGCGATTTTAGTCGGTCATCCGCCTCGTTTCGAAGTGCTCGTATTATTTTTGTATGGTGTCTTATGTATTTCTAGGGCTGTTTGATTAAAAGAAGCAAGTTATTCGAAGGTAACTCTTCGTTTGCGTCGATTCAGGAAAGTGAGAGTATAGGCCAATTATGCATATATTACGCGCGAGCTTTGCTTCTTTTTTAATTTGACTTATTGTACCGTTCTCTTCAATGGAAGCTTTGTGGAGCGACATGTTACACGCCGTAAAACCTAACTTCTACACGTGCATGTATTAACAGCGTCAGAGCATTGGAAGGAACCGACTCGTTGGTGGTATTATAGGCTTAAACAACGATAATTAACGATTGTAAAGCCTGGAAATAGGTTCAGTGATAAAACTAGAAAATTGATCATGCCATTGTTCAGTGGCAGCGAGGTACACGTATACGTCAAGTTGGTTATCATGCATCATCTGTATTCAGTGTTTATTGCATCGATTCGATACTGAGTAGAAGAGAGTCGAGCATTTTAACATTAGCATCACCCAGCTCAAGGAGCAGGACTTTACTTAAAGGAAGACCACCTGAACGATGAACTGCATGGACTGAATTGAAGCTGAGTGAGGCATTCAACATGACGAAAGACCGAAAGATGTGGAGACGATCACCAGACAACAGGAAGAGAGAGAGAGATCGCCCAGCTCCACGGCGGACCCGCTGTCCCGTGAGAGTGTTGTGTAAGGTTGCGCGGACACGCCGGTGTTGGCTGGCGGTGCCTGGAGGCATGCGACCAAGTGGAACCAGACGATCGACGATGTCATCGTGCTCGACAGGCGAGCCCTGCTCATCTCGTCCGTCCGTCTATCTATCTATCTGTCTCTCCCACTGACGAGTGTAGGACAGTCGTCCCCCCTACGGACACTGACTCCCCATACATCTCCCTCGAATACCGTCGCATCTGCCTCTGACATATCCCTAACCTAAGTCCTAACCATAACCCTTACTCTGATCTAAATGCTTGTTCACAGCACGTGAACTGAACTCTGACCTGCAACAAGTCGACCCAGTTACATCGGCCACACGCGTCAGCGTCACGACTTGATTGGTCGCAGCGAAACTGCGGGGGACGGTTAGTGCTCAGTCACTTCGTGTATTCTGAACAGACCTTAACCTTACAACTCAACCTAACCGGACGGCGGATGTCCGCGATGGTGGTTATCGGGGGCATGTGTCCGGGGAGGGCAAATGTCTGTCGCGCCGGACGACCGCCGTTCTCCTCGGTAATTGCCGGTCACTCTAACTACCTATACGTGCCCTGCAGCAG
>Ga0126333_1000185_pt1 | contig 12720 bp, 6 predicted proteins | sample InaspJWI54metaG_FD_94488 | JGI IMG/M metagenome (GOLD analysis project Ga0126333, IMG submission 94488) | Marine gutless worms symbiont microbial communities from Oahu, Hawaii - Inanidrilus sp. 2 OAHU.JWI-54 metaG | ecosystem: Host-associated > Annelida > Digestive system > Unclassified | place...
ACCTAACACTAACACTTGTGGTTCTGGCTGGCTATGTAAAGACACGTTCACAGCGCAGCATCAATACAAGTTCACACCGAAAGTCACATTGCATTAATTTCTGCGAGAACGTTGCGGATTCCGTAGCAGTGTATTTTAGTTCTTTTTAGTTTTTTAAATGTTTGCCGTTTGTATGTCTAAACATTCTACTTCACTGTTGATTTCTCGGAATTTTGCAAAGGTCCAGGCCTTTTAGTGGCAATTTCGTATTTTAAACTACAGGCTACTTGGTAAACCGACCTTCAGCAGTATTACGTCTTGGTATGTAACCAGCCACCCAGGCAAACTCAGCCTTCCACACTCAGGGGATGGGAAATGAGTACCAGCCACTCGAGTGGCAATGCTCTGCGGCTGGAAAGGTAACCGTAGGTCTGGCGTCGCACCGAATATGCGTCACAGACTCTGGTATATCCAGCTAAGGGCTGGCAGATAAGTCATCCGTCAACCCTCATATGTATTAGGAGTATAGTACCCTTTACTTTTTAAGTCGTCCGCTCTAGGAAGTAACGATCTAGCTTATTTTTGCGCTGATAGAATATTTAATAGTGTGAGGGAGAGAATACTTAACAAGAATGGACGACCATATGCTGGGACGGGTCTCAACAGCTCTAGTTAGCGACTTTTCAGATCGTTGGTCTTTCCAGCCACTAGCTGGTGTGTGAAAGTGAATGCAGAAACCGAATACGCGGCACAGTCTAAGACAGATTTTAATGTGAGGAAAACTCAACCAACGTAAACCAAATGTCTACCTGCTGTACACCGCTAGACACATATTAACAATATATGTTACAATACGTAACAGCAATATTAACTGTGAAGTTCACAACACACATACAGCTGAGAGAAACGGGATAAAATCCATCCACAACCATGTCGAACGAATTCACTAACGTATATATTCAATTAAATCAATAAAAGTGATAACAGTGATGGAAAGCATAACTTCAGGGTGCCCAGAAACAACAGTAGCAGTGTGCACTTGCACTAGTATTTCGATTGAAAAAAAACACATTGATTTATGCCAATAAAAAGCCTACTACAAAGTTGGCGAGTGAAATTAAGTCGTTATAATTTAGCGCACTTTCAACGGTCTCGAGATTGCTGCTAATAAAACAATTATGGCTCAAGTTTCCGGATTTCGTGTTGACTATAGATGATTCGATAAGGACATTGCATAATGATCGTAATGACACATTCACGGTTGTCATCGTAGCCGGGTTCAGCCACGAAGAACTTGAGGTTTTCAGGGTTTGGTGCACATTACCCGTGTTCACGGTAACACGCATTTCCCTTTGGACACCCGTGAACACAGGCCGTGTTGACGGGCCATGAACATAGATGTCTCAAAGTGACCCACTGTTGGTTCACTGGTCGTGTTCTCGGCCCGTGATCAAGGGTACTTCGGGCAGTTCTTAGAATCGAAGAGAGGCTTTAGAGACGCTAGTTTGCTTCTGTCAACAGAACATAAGGCTGTGTTGCGACTGCGCTTGACAACGACGTTGTCGAGAAGCGTACAGTGCGTCGGGAGTGGGTGAAACTCGTGCTGTTAGAATCTACAACGCGCTTTCGATTATTCAACTGCAAGACATTTCTGAACGGGAAAGTGACACTGTAAATTTTTACGGGTTAACTGGCTACTGTTAGTCTGCATCTAAATCCGGCCTTGATCACATACAGCTTAGAATCCATCAAGACAGATACGTGACGCGCACACACAAAAACGGGGGAATTGAAAAACAAACGAACAAACGAACGAACAAAAACCGAAACGCTAGACAACAATTCATCGATCGTATAAACATCGTCACAAAGAAAAAGGCAACACAGAGCCATCTACGGAACGATTAGCGAACTACCGGACTACATATGTCCTATACGTGCACAGTATAACAATTAACTCACCGAAAACACGTTGGAGTTTGCTATAGTTATTAACTGAACTGAGATCACAGATGTGCGAACAAGCATACCGAGTTACAATGCATTGAAGTTAACGTGACTACAGTGGCTTAATATAAGCAAAAATTAAGAGAATAACTGGCAATAAAGGCCTCAGACCGCAGCAGTGAAATGTAGATATATTTCTGGCAACAATATGCACAGAGTAGCATAAGCATCACCTGCATCGATCTTATTTTCGAAGACTGCATCTTTACAGACAATTGGAAAGAAACAAATCTACATCCACCGTAGGCCTATCAGCCACATCCAGTACGACGACGTGTACTTATTATACCCGCCACCAAAGTGGAGACATTAAGCGAAACTGTTGTGCGTTCGTTTGTCCGTCTCCCTCCGTGTCTGTCCGTCTCGTTATTCACGCACAAAGAAATACACTATACACAGCCTAAGTTAGATTATCAGAACAAGAAGACAGAAACACCACGCCGACTTCGTCGTCCACAGAAACTGGAAGCGTGAAATATCCCGTCTCTATTCTTTGTCTATTTATTAGGATTTATTGTTATTATTAACGCAAAAACAATTCACAACACAGTGAGTATTCAAGTAAACACATTAACAAAATCAAACAGCAGTGGGTAACGGAAATCGTCTCAAGTTCGAAGTATACGTCCAAAACAATGAAAGTGTCAACGTAAACAACAATAACACAGTTAACATTAACCGACGGTAGATAATAACGATGATGAATACGGTAAACGTAACGCTAGGTCTACTGACGATGAAAAGGCTATCCAAGCGTAGTCTAATTACTCGAACCACGTAAATAAACTGGTTTTTATCAGCGAAACATCAGAGAAAGTAGAAAAATGAACAACACTTTCACGGGTATTAAGTAACAAAATCAACGAGTCTTTCGTAACTTAGAAATAGAATCTAGTCTACCTGTCATCAAACGTTTACCTTCTATGCACAGTTGCATAATATAATTCAATCAAGAACATTCCATAGTATAGAGGTGTGCACGGAAATGGGAAACAGCGGGTTTCAATAGGTCATGGGTTTCCCGTGGGATGGAATAGAAATGTTGCTCAGAATGCCAATGGGGTCTGAATGGGAATTAATGTGACTGGAACGGGAATAGCATTATGACAATAATGCAAATCACTTTATTTCTAATTATCATACAGTAAACGTGCGTTTTCTCAAATGAAATCATCGAACGGCACGGTAAACCAAAATTTATTTTGAGCCATGTTTGTCTGAATTGTGCGCAACCTGGGAATGCGCATAAAGTCACTGATGGAATAGCACGGAATGACAATCACAGCATTATTCCCGCACACCTCCACCTCGTATACACTCGGCACATAACGAACTACTCGACACAGTGCCGACTTCCCCGACTCGAGGACAACTACTATAGGTTTATATCGCATCCAGCCGTCTCTGCTCCCTAATGAGCACGATGAAATTGTCGCAGGATCGGCATTTTTCTCCTACTATACGTCAGTTTTGTGACCGCGAGTCTCAGAATCTGTTCAGCTCACACGTTCATCTACTTTTATGCCTCATGTTCGCTCTTTAATGTTTTCCGTTAACAGCCGGAATCGAGAGCGATTGTAAAAACAGCCTGACGGTCTTCGATACAATGCAAAAGTCGCACGGCAAGAAAACGTTGCTGCCGGGCAAATAACACAATATAATATCCTACATAAACGCACGTCCAACAGGTGGAAAAGTGTATTCACGGTTGAACATTTAACGTAACAGACAGGAGACGCGAGAGTAGACCGTTGTGCTGTGCAAGACAGCACTTTCAACGTGTGAAGACATACGAATGTATACGCGTATTTTGCATTAGCCGGGTAATTAATAACTGCAACAGAACCACGACACGGCGTCTATTTACCGATATCAAATACGCAACATCAAAACTGACTGGCAAGCGTGCCAATATTATGGGTCGACAGCGTCGCTTGCGAAGTACATAAACACAGCAGGAATGCTACACTAGCACAGAAATGTCTACGTGAGCCAAAAAGTGTTATGTACAGACTTTGCAACGTACATATGTAAAACGTTCAACAGACAACGAAAAACGGGCGACGTTTTGCGCCACGTGCTGCAGACCGTCAATGGAGCATGCCGAGAAACAACGGCGTGACTAATAATTAATGCATCGGCGTATCGGTTCATCGGCCGCTATCGGCATTCAAAACACAGGGAATCCCTGACAGTGATATCCTTAAACACGACACGTCATTTGCTGTATGTTTATTTCCGGTTACGAATGGCGCATCGTTTCTGTAAAACAGGTGAAAAATTAGGCTTGAAGATAGCAGCGTTCGTGTTAAGGGTTATGGTTGAAGTTTACGGTTAGGATTAGAATTAGTATTAGGGCTACGGCTAGTTGTCGCACCAGCGTATGGGCCAAGAGTTTTAAGGATACCGTATATTTCCTATGATTTGAACGCCGATAGTGGCCGATATGCCGATACGCCGACGCATTAATTAATCACACCCGCGAATCGTTGTTCCCGCAGCAAGGTCCGCGCGACAGACAGACACACACACGTAGATATACATGACCGATATTGCTAACAATGACTTGAGAAAACGTACACACATGCGGAGAAAACTTCCGTACTCCGCAAGCAAACCCGCGAGAGGACTGGACCCGCGTGAGATTAGTACAGATGCTGCATAACTCGTGACGACCTATTTAGCGCTTTACATTATGACACTGAATGTTGTTTTCACGCATTGAAGGCTAGTACATGTAGCTAGAAAATCCCGCCAAATGAACTGAATGAAGCACGGCAAAAATAACGGCCGGGAATTTTGCCAACTGGCTGGGGAGGGGCCACCAAACGCTCGGTGGTCCATCTAGAGAGTGCTGGGGATATCGCATTTTAGAGTTACTCAGTTGTAATCAGCATTAACAGACGATACAGCGAACGATTCGACAGATACTACAGAATGAAGGAGAGACAAGATGCCGTACGTACCGTGAGAATAAACATCGTAACGACACGATAATAACAACAATATAGTACGTAAAAATCGCGCGACGGTCGCGCCCGAACGCCGCCGGCGTCTTTTATTATTGCATGTATTTCTACCGACCGCGTTAGCGGGCCAGGTACTGCAAACGGTCGTGTCCGTCCATCCGTCTGTCTGCTGTTTTACATCAGCTTTCGAGCCAACTGACCTTTTTGTATGCGTATGGATCATGACCATAGGTCGTCGGAAATTGAAAGTCAAGGTCGCAGGTCAAGGTCAAGTTCAGGAGTAATGTAATGACGTTGGAATAAATATCGAAAATGTTCACTTGATTCTAGTTTAGCTGAGCGTGTATTATAATGATGAATAGGAATATAACGTATTCGTGACTTTAATTTCGTATTCCGTATAGTCTATTAGACTAATTACTCTCCCTGTTGCTTTATCAGTCTTTCAGTACTAGTATTTTCATTTTTCTTAAAGTTAGGGTTAGCAAGGTTGTCGAGACTAAGACCGAGACAGAGATCAAGTTCTTGAGACCAAAGTCTTGGCCTCGTGACTGGCCGAGCCAAAATTATTGCCTCCAGATTGACGCCGAGACCACAGGGGCCATAATCTCGGCCTTGAGACCGTCGCCGAAATTCTGTCTCGACACCAGTCTGGTCTCAGCAGTCTTTAACAACTCGGACGCAAGGCGGAGCGGTGGTAACGCGGTCGGTCGGACGTCGATCCTCTAGTGTTTCGGCCGCGTTCAGCAGGGCGGCGCCACCTAGCACCGCGCGGCGATGGGCTGCGGAGGCTGCGACGGCGGCTGGTTGGACGCCGAGAGGTTGGCGTCGACGATGGAGTACCGGGCGTGCATCGAGTCGCTGGAGGTGAACGACTGGCGGTGCTTGTAGGGCAGCTGCGAGACGGCCGACGCAGCCGAGCTGCAGCTCTCCTGGAACGCGTTCGCCACACAGATCTACGCACACACAGTCATCGTAGCGACATCGGGAACGAACGTGTGCCGAAAATTACAATAAATCACACGATAAATTTATTTCTTTTAACTGCAACCAGCATTTCGGTCGAATTTCAAACCATAGCAGTTTCCGAGTGCCGGGGACCACATCAGCAAACCCGCCGCAGCAGCGTTCGGCGGCCGAATGATGCGACGGACAGACGGACAGACAGACGGACGCCCGCCAAGATAGTCAAAAAAATAATAGAGTGGCGTTTTGGACGACGATGTACATCTAAATAAAATATTACCTAAATTGAATATTTTCTCGTTGTTATCGCTGGAACACGTAGTCAGCTTACCTGGAGTAGGCCTACAGCAATAAGTGTGTTTCTGTTCTCGTACCAGCAACACTTACCTAAAACTTCCATAATCAGTTTTAGGCCTCATCATGCGGCCTATTGCTACATACGTCGCACGTTCCGTGGTCTTTGTTGGGTACTCCGGTACTGAATCGACCGAGATGTCGTTTGGGGGCAGACATCTGTGAGTCCAAGGATTCGTGTATTAGATGAGGGTGCACATCGGCGCCACTTGGCGAATACGATTGAACGATCTGTGCCATGCGCAGCGGCGATGCGTCCTTATATCAAATTAGCTTATGATGTGCCACGCGTGTTTCACTTCTACCATTTCTTGTGCATTGCTCGCGTCTGATGAGTAGTAATAAAGATTTACTGTCTTACTTACTTATTTGTAATCAATGGCAAACAGACGGTGATTAACTACTCGCATCTCTTCGTTTGCGGTACTTTTTTGAGAAACAAAGCACGGCTCCATACTTTGTAAGTTCCGGGACTAACTCCCCGGACTGTTTGCCGTTACTTCTGAGCATATACGTTTCATGTTTTGTTTTTACCTTTTTAACTTTTTTGGTTTCGTGAGGTAGATTAAGCCGACTTATGCCAGCTATTCAGCGCACGTTTTATAGCTCATCTTATCGTAAACTTAAGTTTCGAAAGTGCAGCAAAACTTGTGACAGTGGATTTCTGTCACATGGCAAAGTTTACTTTCGTAAGCGACTTTCAATACAGACTTTGCTGTGTGTGTGTGTGTGTTATGGGCCTTTCATTGTCTTTAGCATGGCGGTAAGTAACCAAGGTTTTACCAAATTTTTTTAAGGTTTTAAAGGTTTTTTAGGTTTTACGGATTTCGTCAGGTTTTTAAAATTTATATTTTGCAAAAGCGCTTTTAGTTGTAGCCTACCTATGGCGTAGAGAGCATGTTACAAATCCAGCTGCGTCATTAACTACACATACCTTGATATAATTGCCGATTTTAGTCAAAATAACTTGAAAAACAACTTAAGGCTACAGTTGTCTGAGAAAAAATGTGAAAATTTAAAACCTAAAACTAAACTTTAAATTTTCCCAGATTTTACGTGTTTAATAAAATTTAAAAACCTACTATTGCCGGCTCTGGTCTATACAGCTATCTTATGCAGAGGCATTATCTTAGCAGAAGTGGGAGCCGAAATGACTATGATTATGACAGCGATATAATCAAGACCTATTGACTTTGTTGTAAACTAGGTATCCTTCACTCAATGTTTCATCGACCACTTTAACACAAAGTGCTCGACAAACGCAGAACGTATCTGCCACTGTTACATGCATGTATGGCCGATAATAATGTATTCCTCCTGTAAAATTTCATCTCCTGTTGCAGCGTGCTCTGACTTATGATCTTAACCGTCGAGCTTGATATTGATAGAGTGAAGATCAACTGTCACGCCAAACATATGGGTCAAAGGTCATTTCGTTCAAAAGTTATTGTCCGGAGACACACACCCTACCGATTAGTTTACCTGTACCATGCAACTGGTCGATAAAATGAGAAATTATTTGGTTGGGAGTTCTCGTCATAGTTGTATCAATGACAACATGAATTCGAGACGACAACACGAGCACCGTTTAATGAACGTTGCAATGCCTGATGAACGTTTAAGCACGGCGCCGCACAGAATACTAGCGAACACACCGTTCTATATCCGCGACAGAAAATACCGCAAGGAACGCGTAGGCTTAAGACGTCCGGCCCCGAGGACCGACAGCATATGCGGCCCTTCCTATAAACAATTTCAAGTCAACGCCAATCGTATGGTAAACATTTTGCGCCTGAGCTTTCTGAGATACCGCGATCTTGACATTCGATTCAGAAATAGCATTGCGAGCTACAGGTTTCACGTTAAATGCCGTAAAAGTCGATGATTAAAGGTTGATTAAAGAAAGAAGCATGAATGTATTAAAGGATACGACAAAATCTAATTAGAAATTAAGTACGCAAGCAGATTAAACGTGTTATCGATTTGACAACAACGTACACGCTCCTACCGGGCATTTTCCCGCACAACAGGAACACGTGTGAAAGAAGCAAGAGAGGTTTTGATGAGTCGTGAATGTCTGCGGTGTACAACCTGGTCGACAGGCGCGCGGTGACTTCGTTGTCATCGTCAGAACGCTAAAGAAGGTTTTTTTCTGTTTTGAGCTGCAAGTCCGGGTGGGATAGGCGCATGGATGGACGGCGGACAGACGGACGAACGAACGAATGAGCAGACGGAGTGCAATGCGCAATGAAGTCATCATGTGGGCAGGGCCGCATAAAACTCAACCTATTCGGCTTTTAATCTAGCATAGGCCTACAGATGCTCGTCTGGCTGCCACAAGCGTGAAGTCGGTACAACCGTTTCAGAAAGGTTGCCTGTGCAAATATCTTCGAATTACAAATTTTTGCAGCGAACAGAATTGCAATACACATAGTTTGAATTTAAAATATAATGTGTTAATTTAAATTACCGGACGGATTGTTTACACTCGACTATTTGCGAAGCCAAATTTCACACAGAAACATCTGAGCCACGTCTAATACTGTTTGTAGCTTACAATATAATAGGCGTCAACTTCGAGGAAATGAAAGCAAACCTCCCTAATACGAGTGTCAGAGTAGAAAAAAATGACATTTTACGCTCAATAATGTATGGAAAATTTTGGCCGCAGGACTGCCCAGACTACCTGGGAGAGGTTAGACAGGAAATGTTTTAAATTCCAATGTTAACGAGTCGTTGTCTGAGTCGCCACTGAGTTTACGCTTGTACAATGCCTATAATGCCCAAACCATGCCGCACGACCCAACGCGACAAACGGTTTTGTCCAGTCGGGCCAGGCGGTGTGAACTAAGCATAACGTACCCTTGTATAATGTTCCTGCTACAGCCGGTCATACTAAAAAGCGAAAAGACGCGAAGAGGAACGAAAAAATGACAGCGACAAGGAGTCGAAACAAGTAACTGAGGTCTCGCAGAGGGACAGCGCGACGCTTCATAATTTGCTTGATTTGCCTAAAATTTGCGTGAAACGGGATTGAAAATGACGACTGTGTTTGACCGATCACATCCTTGAAATACTTATGGGCTACTTACCGGAACGTTACAATTCCATCATAAAATACCTAAACCTGCCAACTGCTTAGACATTCACAACGTAAAATGTCAACAGTTGCTGATTTTCGCTCTTTAACTGACGTAAACTGAAATGAAATAATACTAGGTCTACACCGTGTCTCAAAAACGCCACCATTACTTTTGGAATAACTCGGTCACAAGTAAACTGATTTGAATAATTTTTGGTATACATAATCCCGAAGAAATTTGACGTAAGCAATATTTTGCTGTTGTCCATGCACCTCACCTGTAAAATGTAGCCACTGTACCTTAAAAACTCAAAAGTCATTTTTCAGCAATAAGTTGTCTTCAAAACTATTTTTTTGCCAATGAAAACTTTTTTACTGTAGTTCTCTTATGAATTCACAGAATGATTTGGTATATGCGACAAATGCAATGAAGCAGCATATAGCATGCATAACATCCGTGCCAGTCGCATCAGCTCTGTGTTAAGACATGTTTTGAATGCTAGCACAGCAAAGTGATAGATCAATGTCAAAAGAAGACTGGAAGACCGCGTCGCCGTAGACGACAGTGACTTTTAACAGCTCCTTGACACTAGTTATCTGAAATTCAAGTTTCTCGACAACATAATAACGAGCTGTTTTTCAAAGTTGTCTAATTGTCGCGGAAAATCATATAACTTCGATCATGTAGCAAAAGTTCTGCATTTCACAAGGTAGTGCAGTGACATTTTAGGGGTGGTGGTCAGGCGTATAAGAACTAATATCAAATGTCTTCAGAATTCTCTGAACCAAAAATTATTAAAATCGGTTCATTATTGAATAAGTTATGCAAAAATAATGGGAGGGTGGCGTTTGTTTCTGAGACACAGTGTGGACTCTAGTAGTTTCGCTGCATTTTGACCCACATGTTTAATAGTATAACGTTGATAACATTGTTATCGTAGAACGAAAGCGACTGACTGTAGCATTAACAATCAGCTACGACAAATACCGCACATCATGTCTAATAAAACTGAGTCTTTAGCAACCAAGTTGTCATGGCAACAACTATATCGTATTAGAGGGATATATAGAAGATAGATTCAGTTGCCACGGACGAGCACATTGAGTGAGAAACATTCATATGACACCTAACATTCAGACGACAACACGACATAGCTCGCTTAACTACTCTCGAAATGACTACATTAACCGATGTCATTCAACTTATTTGGGAAAAAACGATTTATTATATTTATGTCTTAATGCTTACTACGGTATTTACGGTATGATTATTTTTGAATGTAAGCTAAATATTACGTTATGCAGTTGTGTGTGCAAGCTGTAGCAAAATCAAAAAAACGTGAAAGCCCGAATAACACAAACAAACTACAAAACAATGTACAAACTGATTACGATAAGAAAACAACGGTATCGTCCAACAAAGTCATCAGAGAATTCATGCTACACCACTACAGTCTATGGCTATACACGGCAAATAACGCAGCAAATTCAAACGATCAAATAATAACAAACAAATCATATGTTTAAAATTATAAAATCAAGATATGAACGAACGTAACAATACCCTACAGAAATAACAACACTAACACGTAACACCAAACACGAAGTCTGTGCAGTTTGCAAATATATATCTAGCCAGTAATATACACAGGCCCAGGCCAATATTCCTTAGGTATAGATTACTGAGAAACAGTGACAGCTGTTATGCCAAAACTCCTACGATAACGTTCTCATTTTACAAAATGTCATTTAACTTAGCCAACGGTGACGACAAGTACTGTTTTAACCTCCGTTTGTCAGAGTGGGTAAATTTATGAAATTTGGGAAATAGGTAGACTATGACCCAAAACATTTTTATTAAATGTAAACGAGGGATTAATCTATAGGTAAAGGTAAAAGAATGTAGCAGTTTGCAAGACACCTCACCGCTACGGGAATTCACATGCCATATGGGATCACACAGTGTTACTTGCCACCCGGCAGAGGTGACATTCCCGCCCTTCGGTTGGATTAATCCAGCGCTGGGTTAGGTTTAGTTTTAGCGCACCTGCATAGCGGTGGTCTGTGCTCTACCGAGTGCCCTGTAGTTAGTATGTTTTGCTGAAACAGACTCGTGACTATTTAATGTCCCGCTGAGAGTATGAGACAAAGAACTATCCAGAAGATTAGTCAATTCTCCTGCAGCGGACTGAGCAAGAATCGAACCGGCGACCTCTGATTTAAGACTCCGAAACTCAATCGTCTACTAAGCCACTGCACCCAGTATCAATGCTACATGCAGGAGACGTGATAATTGCTATTATTCTATTATTTCTACGTACGTATCCATCTTATAAGTCATTATGGTGAAGCTTAAATATTAAATGTTGTTATCTGGTAAACCATGGAAAAATTTGTCGAATGCACGAAACTGGCGTGACTGTGTAACTTATCAATTTGTCATCATTTTCTACCGATTGTAGATGCAAACTCTTTTGTCAATATCTGAAATAAATGCGAACAGAAACGGACAGGTTGCGCACTTGCAAGTTTCTCAATATTTTCTAAAATCTGGCGTTTATCATAAATTTGATGTTTTCATTCAAGTTATTTTGAGATGCGGACACGTGATGCTATGGCAGATGGACATTGGTCAACTTTTACAACTCAACTCAACCCAAACCAACCCAACCTTGCCCACCGGATCTCGTACTGGACCTTACTAAATAACAAGGTTATTTTGATCCGACCCTAATCATGCGTATCACTGAGTGCCTCTGCGTCGAAGCCATATGACATTTCTCACGCAGAACTGTTCTGCATCAGTGTTATGCGCTAGAGTACTACATGTGAAAATCTCAAAAGTTACTGCCCGACTGCTATTAAACAATTTCTCGCGCAGATTCGTCATTCCTGGGTCAATTTTCTGACAAAATTCGGAGCCTACCGGCGATACAGTAAAAGAAGACCCGAATCCTGGTAGCAGCCGTGCAATCCATAGTCCCCAATAAGAAGTGTAAGAAAAAGAAAACACGTCGCACGAAGTGGCTCCCGACCCCAACCCGACCCACTGGTTGACCCAACCCAAGTCCACCACTGCCGTCGACAGCGGGTGCTGCCGTCTCCCGACTGATGGGCGCGTCGGTCCATCAGCACTCTCCTTGTTCCTCCTGGAGCGGCACGAGACCCGCGGCGTCGGCCGAGCGCTGTCCGTACACGTCCGGGAGCGAGCCGGAGCTGCCGGAGCGCGGCGCACCGGCCCCGCCCGGCAGCGGGTACGGCCGGCCGGTGATGACGGACAGGCGGCGGGCGTAGCGCGTCTCGATGGCCGGCGTCAGAGCCTGATCGAGGTCGATCTCCTTGGTGTTGATGTTGGCCGTGGCC
>Ga0126333_1000186_pt1 | contig 12709 bp, 4 predicted proteins | sample InaspJWI54metaG_FD_94488 | JGI IMG/M metagenome (GOLD analysis project Ga0126333, IMG submission 94488) | Marine gutless worms symbiont microbial communities from Oahu, Hawaii - Inanidrilus sp. 2 OAHU.JWI-54 metaG | ecosystem: Host-associated > Annelida > Digestive system > Unclassified | place...
CCATCAGTAAATATATTTATGCTTAGGCATTAACATAAAAAAATTATAAAATCACATAGTAAAAACACTGTATTTAAAATCTAGCCAAAACTATAATCGATGATTATGTAAAATCTTTGGGCAAAATTGGAGTAGAATTTCTGTTAAGTATGCTGTAGGCCTACATATTGCAGAATGGACAGTACTTAGATATAGAAAACATCAAGTAATACGTAACAAGCTCTGTAAATTTCATTATGTACCACAATGTCACAACAAGTTTCAAACAATACTATATTGTATTAAATATTGTAAGTGATGTACACACAAGTACTACGTGGTAAAGTGAATGAATATCTAAGGAACTGCAAAGCAGCAAATAATACAAATCAGAAAAAGTAAACAACCTAAAATACACCAACACAAAACTACCCTTGTTCAGTTGCCTCTTACAACACTCAGCCAGGAAAAGAGGTGGGCTTATTCTAAACCGCTCCCGAGCCCACACAAATTACAAAGGCAACTACCTGTCAACTGTTTGTACAAAAACCTATGCAGCATTCCAGCTTGTTATCTAATTCTGGCAGAAATAACATGAATCCAAATACAACTATGCAAATAGCATACTTCAGTTCTACAAATCACTAAACATGCAGATAAGTGAAACTACCTAGCAATGCAGCTGGGTGATTCCTAGCAACAGGCACATATTCACTAAAATGGCGGTAAGACTGCAGCATTAAAATTTTCACATTCTCCCATAACTCACGCCCCTATTCTTAAATCGACTGCTAAATACATGTCAGTTCCTTTTAAATTTCAAACACCAACCCTGAAATTATTTTTTTAAATATGCAACGATGACCTGATGACCTTATCTGAGTAACTTTCTTTTTACAGCCATGAATCGCCGAGCTGTGTGGTACAAATCATGAACAGCACTGTAGTCATGAATAAATACCGAGAAAATGCACAGACATGAGATTTGTAGACAGAATAAAAACTACGGCAAACTTTAAATACCTGCATCCTAATGCCAAATTGTAAGCATTTAATCTCACCATGAGAAACATCACAGTTTTGTGCAGGTAGTATCAAGATGGCGGTTTGGTATCGTAAACAGTTAGACTTATTGAACAGACACTTCACAAGTCTACATCATTATTACACATGCAGATATGGCAAGCAACACAGTTCCAATGTCATCAGCTCTAAAGTCCATTCAGCATTCAAGTCCAGCTAAATGACTTAAGCCTATGTTTAAGTTACGACATAAAACTGGCAATGCATCCAACATGATGCAACCTCACATCTACTTGTCGACTAGTAACAAATACAAACAAAAACCTACTATGCACAAGGTGGACGACGTCAACTGTCCAAGGGTGACACATAATACAACCCCATAACCAACGGCTGTCAAAACCGCAACAGCCAACGGACTGGAAAACACAAAGAAACAAAACACGGACTAGATCGGTAACACCAACGCTAATACGTTGGCAGTGAACACGTGAACGCAAACTGGTCCCACAACCTGCATTACAACTGCTAAAACTCCACACTCACGCTGACGCAGGGCACATGATCACTCACCACACAGCTTAAATCAACTACTTTTGTTTTACTACATCTAGTATAGATTTGTACTTGACACTGATTCAATTCACACAGAGTCCTACTGCATAAATGAATGGCCATAACAAGTTAAGTATTATTTTTACTCACCCAACTGTTAATATCTTGCCACACTGTAATCACCCATTGTTCCTCCGGACAGCAGCTGGTAATTTATATCTTAAAAACTGCGGCGAAATCCATGCCAAAACCCACCTCATTTGTTCAGCTTTAATGGCATTTAAATCAATAGTAAATTTTAATGTGTCAATAATCGCTTAACTTCATCAGAAATGTTTATATTAGAAAAAAAGGTACAAATGACGTTTTGGGTACAAATTTAAGAAAAGTGAGAGCAGAGCATGCTGTAAATTTATCGGGCATTTTCAGATGCAGGCTATGTGATCATGACATACTCAACTGTTAACAGATCCTCAGGGTATGAACAACGGAAAATGAAGCACTGCAGTGTCGCAATGATAAACAACAGGAGCCTGGCTTGGTGCAACATTCACAACACAATGACTGGAACAGTCTCAGCTGTCAAATATGAACTGTGTGACACTGTGTGTCACAGCATATATTGTTATGAACAACGGCGGGCGCTCAGTGGGATAAATTAGTGACCTAATGGTTGAACACAGTTAAACGCACTTATTACAGTGGATGTGTTACAGTGAAAAAGTAGAAAAACTGATCAAGTCCGGAATTTGAGACAATGTTTCAGAGGGAAATACCCTTATTTTTGGAGATACCTGAATTTCTCTGCAATAGTGTAGGTAAGCTGTCTCCCTGCTGCCCCCTAGTTTGATCCGTTCAGCAGTTTTGATCAAAACACTGGCTTGTGACAGATACAGATGCACAGCATACACTGCACTATCACAGAGCCACGAACATAAAAACCGACTGCCACGGACCACAGCAGAGACAGGCAAACACTCATCCGTGTGAGTATGCTGTTATAAAACAATACTTCAACCACTCACACACATCCATTAGACACACCAGAACACACAGGGTTCTCACGTGATCATGTGGCAGCTATAAGCCACATGCACACACTCACTGTACACGTGCATAAAAATACTTTCACCACAACAACTCCCTGTATGTGCGGCTAATGCAGGTGAATAATGACATGTTAACGGCAACAACTTTCTACAATTCAGTAAAAAGAATTACAAAGTTACTTTAACCAAACCATAACACTTTTCTTACAGTGTTTTGGTCACCGAAACTGGAAGTCCGTCCCGATGAAGTCCGTAGATCAGCGACCGGAGTGCTATGTAAGAAATTTGTTTTGGTTGTGTTATCAAAGCAGCTTTACAATTACAATGTTCCTACACAGACAAACAAAACTGCACACACTGCAGTACAGTGCGCTTCAGCTTCTTGTACCAGGGTTCAACACATCATTACCACATAAACTCAGGATCGGCACAGTGAACATTCTATCTTTGCCTGTCCAACCTGTCTTACAAAGAATTCTACAGATTGTCACAAGTTCCTCATCAGCATGTCATCAAATTTTCATGAATCAGTTATGATAGAATATCATATAATAACCACACAATATTACTAGGTTACTTTTCCAATGCCTCTGATCTTACCACAACCTGAAGAATCCAATAACGTCCAGATTAAAAAATTACAACTTTTGTATGTATCAGTAGTCTGCAAATTTTCGACAATCGAGACTGCAGATCATCCAACTTAATACCGCAATATCTGTGTTGGCACAGTAGAAAACAACTACAGCCAGAATAATTGTGCCAGTTCTTATGACACAGCAGAATGATTTGTTAGGATTTTTTACGGCACTCTCAACATATCGCTTAAGAAGCACACAATATTAGCAAGTGTTGTATTTTGCAGTAAAAATATCACAATACAACCACTGATCTGACCACAAACTCTAGACTGATTCTTGGCATTTTCATCCACATTCCACTATGGCCTTCCATTAATCCGGCGCTTCCAATTTCTGCAGCTGTGTGGTCACCCAGTGTGAATATGCATAAGAAAGCTTTTAAAAATCTTTGTACAAAGAAATCATCAGCAGTCAAACTATGAACAAAAACTGCAGCAGATGACAAAACTGTGCAGTGTTACACATAAAAACACTCATAAAACAATAACGAAAACTGTGATGCATACATAGCAAGAATACTATGTAACTCGTAAACAGATCACAACATCGCAATTTCAGATCTAAAATGCTTAGCCAGGCACAACAAAATGGAACAATTAAATGACTACGTCTGATTACACTCGGTAATTATGCATACCTGCCAGACTACTGGCAGCAAACTATGACAATGACTGCAATAGAAATATACAAATATCATACAATAAACTAGCAAGATGACACAACAACCAAAAGTTTAATGAAAATGCAGACAATGCCACTTTATCACCAGGCTACACTGAGCAACAGATAAACCAGCACAGCTGTTAACAGCGATACACTGTACAATGATATGCTGAAACAAGGACGACAGACCACTATGATTTTTGTCGTACGAGGACAAGTATCTGCAACAAGTGTGACTAACTGATGCATCGGCCGCTGTCCAATTTTGAAACATACGGAATCATTAGCATCCTTAAAATTTGGCGCCGTTTGCTGTATGTTTATTTCTGGCTGTGAATAGTGTATTGTTTGTGCAAAAGTGGTGAAAAATAGGGCTTAGGGTTACCATTTAGAATTAGGGTTAGCATTAAGTTAGTTGCTGCAGCAGTGTATCAGTCGGCCACTATCGACCAAGAGCGGCTGATATGCCGATGTATAAATCAGTCACACATGTCTGCAACAAGGACAATTATTCCTATCCAACAAAACAAGAAAAATATACATGCAGTCCATTACCATGATCCGTTAAGTAAGTAACTTACTTATAAAAAATCTGACAACAACGAGCCACATACGTACTGCAATTACACTCAACCATAGTGGAAGACCTGCAGAGAGGCAACTTGGCAATTGAAACATGACACACAATGACAACTGGCTAACAGAAGTCGGAAAGTATTGATCACAAATGTGAAATGCCATCATAAAACATTATGAAACAGAAAAACATCTTGTCCGGTAAAATAAGGCACCAAAATACTCTTGCCAACCAATTTTCAAAATTCTGTCACTGGCAAACTTCAACAAAGTAAGAATAAAAAATCTCACTGCACCTGAAATGTATCACCACACAAGGCCAACATGCCATGCAAACTATTTGTGCTTAAAAACTGCCACACTCCAAAACTAAGTGAAGCCATTCAACGTGCTGCTGAAAAGCACTTGTTGAGTGATGTCAACAACTGATTCATTAATGAAAAGAAATCCTCACTGGCCACTCCAAAAACATGTTAGCAACAGTACTGACCTTGTCAGTTGACAAATCCAATTTAGGCTGTATCAGTCTCACATTTGTCAATCCCCGAGTCAGGTCAACAAGTCCTATTACAGCAACTTGCTGCCTTTACAACAGCTGATACAGCTGTTATAAGAATATTCTATAATTCAGCAAGTAAGTGCGCCAGTGCACACACACGAGACAATGTAGTATCAGATTTTTAAAAAAATTGTTTCGCACAAACTCAGCGATAAACTTAATAATAACAGATCGCACATGATTTTTGAGAGCACTGCCACATTACCTTGTAATTTACGCATTTCAGTTTCCCACACTAATGTTTCACAAGGCAGTGTAGCAACTCTTCTGAGATCTGGTGTGATCTTTAATTATAATTTACTACAAATGTACCGTTAAGTCTGTCAGTGAAAGAATTTTGGTAACTGGTCGGCAATTGGCAAAGTCATGGTCATGAGTATTCTGGCACCGCACTCTTCCGGACGTAGTGTAGTGACGATTGAACGATGCAGAATACAGCAACTAGAAATATCTCGACACAAAAACTAGCACAAGCACTGAGGTACACGTCACAACAGAGAGAGAGAGAGATTCTGTCAACCAACTGAAATGAACAGCACTCAGTGAGCTTCACATTTAGACAAAACATGATCGCTTCCTGCCGATTAAAGCAAGCTGGTCGCAAACACATGCAATAATCCCCCAAATCTCAACAGATGCACAAAGCACTCGCAGACACTAACACACAACATTTGGCAATGTACGGGATGGGCTTTTTACGCTAGGAAAATTAGTTGAGCAATGTGGCTAGTGTGCATGCAACTCTTCCACACATCAAGCTATTGAGTGATGATACAAAAACAGCAGAATGCACAAATGTTTGAGACAGACCGAAAATGGACACAAGCAAAGTACAGTACACCTTGAATAAATTACTTATCCTATGGAAAGAACATGCATTGGTCAAACATTAAAAGGCATCAAGTTTATTGTATTTCAAGGAAATTATTCCAATTACAAATAAATACTGAACAAATTCGTCGATTTTAGACAACACACACAAAATAAAAACACACAGTCTTGTACTCTTGTCGATATGACGAGTGGATGAACACGTCTTCAGTCCAAATAATTTTACTACTGCCAACACAGCAACATTGAACTGCATTAGAAAAAAACCTTGTGCAGTTTGCGTGGACTTTAAATACTCAGCAGAGCAAATACATGATTTGCAGCAGCTATGTGCAGTGTCTTTAACAGCACAGCAAGGACTTAGATATCTCATCATATATACCGCATATGACAGCCGACAGAAACCGTACAAAAAATTGAAAGAAATCACAGCAGATCAATATAGTTAAATGCACAACCATTATAGTCAAATTATCCTGACATCACTGAAATATTTGATTACTGACTACTTAAAGTGTACAGACAACTGCTGATAACAGCAAAGGACGTCTCTCTTATGAGGCATTTTTCAGGATCACCCCGACTACAACCATAACTACCAAAACAACTACAATTACAACACGAATAACACATCAGAACTAACAGCAGTAGTGACTGCAAAATCAACTAGGAAGAATTTCAATGATTCCGAACTGTTACCTTGTTTATATAATTGTCATTATGACCACGAGGAAAAGCACTACAACACCACATATGCAGAAAGCTGGTTGATGATCTCTAGTGGCACTTTCAATACAGACCGGTTATATTACACACACTGACTGAACATTCGGTATTGGCGAACAACAAGATGAAACCAAACACATAACTACACAACCTGATATTTTTGGAAATAATGTCATCTACTAATCAAAGGTCTTTGCCTTGAGTGCTTTGACAGTGTTGATTAGGCATCAGAAAGAGCATGCGGACTGCAAAAAATTGAGAGATGAGATATTAGTGTTGTTATGTGTCTGGAGCAAGATGCAGATTGTTTGTGTATGGTCTAGCTGATGCCATTGCATCCCAAAACACTCTTGCCTCATTTAAATCCAGACTGGTTTTACCTCTCTGGTACCGGCTTACCCAGGTTTTCTTGAAAAAGAGACCGTTAAACCGGCGTAGTAGTAGCAGTAGTAGTATTAGTAGTAGATAGATAGATAGACTTATTTATATAGCGCCTATAAATTCAAAAGAGTCACTAAGTCACTAATATCTATTAGTAATGAAAGGTCTTTGGACTTGGACCTATCGTTACTGACAAAGCAAACATACAGTAACCAAGACGAACCACAAAAATACAAACTGTTGTTCTTGTCACCTCTTACTGCACATGGACCACATCTATTCTAACAAATACTACTGTTGCCAAAACCTGCATTGAGCTTACAATCTGAATATTCTGAATTCTGTTACATGGTAGTGAGACAGAATGACACATGTAACCTCTGAGGAAAATGACGTAAGTTACCATATCCAATTATCCATTAACTTCCAAAGTAAACTACACCTTGCATGCACCCAGTTTACTGTGTGTGTAAGTACAAAAGACTTACTCCTACAGCATTAGACATACGAATGGTTCAAAAGTCAAAATGACAGAGCACAGTCACTGTTAAAACGCACTAAGTTTGCACAAAAAATAGCAGCTCTAGAGTGAAAGACGACGTGCTGCACAACTACAGCAAGACATTATCGACTAATAAGCGATCGACAATTATTGCCACGTCAGCTTTGGCAAACGTGATCACAGTATCTACCAAAACAGATGGCACATAATCCTCCCAACCCATTAATCTTACACAAACTCATGCAAATTCACATCACACCTAGACAGAGCAGCAACAACACAAGACTTCACAGCAATAGTAAATGCAGACCACTTAATGGCATGCAAAACAGATCCCACAGTGTCATATGAACAATGAAAATGCATATGTTGAATTATCATAGCAACTAACTGGTTGACAACATACATTGTGTGTACAATCTGAATATCTATTCTGGAGGCACTTAGGCTCACGTCAGCCAATTATTACATCTGTCTGATATCAACTGGTGAAGCCAGAGACTTATCTAAGCACATGAACAAATTCACACGTCCATATGCTATGTACATGCACGAATGCACTATCAGCAAAATATGTCGATTGACAAATAAACGAAGAAACAGAAGAGATGAATGCCACTAGTGAAGCGAGAAACAAAAATGACTCAGATGGATTGAGATATGGCACGTTTGTAAAACATGCAACAGCGATCAAGTGCTAGAACATACACACATTCAACGTCAAAATATCTTCTCATACCAAATGCAAGTTACAAAAAACAGAATTACACGCTGCCATCCACATTCACCCAGCATCGAGAGTATAATATACATACATACAGACACACAGATAAAGCCACAGTCCACTGGTGAGCAATGATCAGTGATGCTTAAAGCAGTTGTAATTTCAAAATACTGCAAGTTTTATCAAAGCAAAAGGTGCTGTCACTAACAAATGGCAAATGTCATAGCAAGAGGTGCAAATCAATGAACAGTAAAGTCAGCTGATTGCGCAAGAAGTGAAAACTGCAATGCTCGGAAACAACTGGGCATCACAGGCAGTAATTCACATTCTCAAGATATACATAAAAGACACACGACATATTATATACAACAACATTGCAAACATATTCCAAATCACGCTGTCAGCAATGGAATGATCAGCTAACACTAACAGACGCATATTTGCAATTAACAACGGGCGATTAGTGACAAAAAAAATCAAAACAAAAATGAAACAAATGTCATGAACCGAGAGAATACACAAGATGCAGTACATAAGTGTGACATTATAAGCATCAAAAACAGACATCTATCACATTGAGGCAACACGCAATTACAAGATGACTGATCATCAACAACAGACATGTCACTTTCCGTTTCACGGACATTGTATCAATTGTGAAATAAATCCGGAAAAAAACAATACTCCAAACTCAATCTGCAACAGTGATACGCAAAACGAAACAGATTTGATCTGTACAATGGCTTTGATGCAATTTCAGTCAAGGAATACTTTGCAATGTTATAAAAGTTCACAGTTGACATACAGTAAGAACCCATCAGATGGAGTTGACCAAGAACGTTAAAAGTTACCAGTTAACCAGTTTCCATTACAAAAGAGGCTCTGTGTTTAGTTATCCGGTTTCCGATTTGCTGTCACATTTACTGCAGTGTGATGCCTGCCAAAACTGGTGACAGAGAGCATCCCACATCCTGCTTTCAGTCATGCAGCCACGCACGACAGCAGCACTTATTAATCCATTACTGGTCAATGTCAGACACTTTTAGTGAGGAGGGAAATGGAGCAAGTTAGAGCCATCAGTAGCTGCCTTCCCCAGTAGGCATCAGTGGCACATGCAACAAACTGCGAGACGTATGCCTACTCAGCCAGTATGATCTAAAACATGCCGAATCTTGCATCCGTGTGCGACTCATGACCTTCCAAACAGCATTATTTGCCCACAGCTCATGCACTTCCATGCAACAGTCAGTTAGAATAAAAGCTGTCACTACTTCATCGCACCTTTCACTGGTTCAATGACCTGTACTCATTGCATTACCAACAGATAATTCAGTACCTGCTATAGCAGGATAATGCAGAATCTCTTTGTCGCATAAACATGATATAACAGCAGTCAGCGCATGCAGTCAGAATAACATTAAAATTCAGTAAGCATAAGCATCATGGGTGGCATCAGATCAATCATTCACTCATCTGCACCAGAGACGTCACAAGACACCATATACTGGAAACCGATTAAAAACAGTATCAACAGAATAGAAACTGGTTCTGATTTTAACATCCCTATATGTGACAAGCCCAAAAGCAACAGATCAGACTATATAATATAACAACAATGCAGCAACTCAATACTCGTACTATTTGGCTGACAACTTAAGAACAATGTCATTGTTAGCACAAAAATGTACAGACAAACACGTGGCAACTGTTCAGAAAGTCTCTTATAATTAATCTATTGATAACAAACACGCGAAGCATCGACAACAAACGATTTGCAAATGGTCAGACGATAGAAACAATCAACGAACGACGCCTTGATTGCATATTGCTGAAGTGGCAACTTATCAACAGAGCATCGTCACAAACATGATGACGAAACGAGATCAGCATAGTAATCAATCCAAACGATGCGGAACATTTTGCACGACAGACAACAATACTCCCTGTGTGACTATCAAAAGAACGCTCTGACAAGAATGTGCCAAACGTATAGCACTGTACTTTGGCGTTCTTCGAACAGCTCAATATTGTACAAAACAGCGGCACAATCAATCGGCAACACAAACACACACTCACTGACTGCACACTACCACAATATGTCAAGCCATATGCAAGGCATGACTTGCAATACTCTGCAAATTCATACTTTCACCCTTCACTGAAGAATAATAACCTTTCGAAGCTAGAGGCTATAACTACACAACAACACGAAGCAACTCATCTTCATCGGCAGAGCATTCTCACATGCCATCCGATGCTGACCAAGTGCCGGAGCCACGCCCCTTTGCCAGTGGCGGAGCCACAGCGGATAAGCCAGCAGCAGTTGACAGTTGATTCCACGGACCAGTGCCCAGCAGGTTTTTGGCAGCTTCCGATGTGACAATATCAGCACTGCACAGTGGCTGTGGGCTGTCAGCGAACGGAAACGTGCCAAGCGTGGCACGAGCACTGATGGCATCGTCGCGGTTCACGAAGCATGCAAGAGCCTGACCAGTTGACTTGTTGAAGAAGAATGTCTGCAGCAGACCTTGCTGCAGGCAGAGAGACTGAATGTGTGAGCCATCCAGCTAAAAAATAACGAATCAATAACAAATCTTACTAGTCTAATCCATAAGTCAAACCTATGTTCACTTTTCTGGAAATCACCAAATTTTGCAGTTTTAGTATATCCCCATGGTGCCGGTTATCTTGAATTCCCTGCTGCATTTATGTTTGGAAATATCTCCATAATATGGTAAACACACCAAAATACCCACAAGTTCTACAACATCTGAATGATGATCTCTACTGCTAAGATAACAATATAAAATAATAATGACTAGTGAATTATTTCTACACATTTCTGCTAATTTTTCTAACAACTTTTTATTGGTGCATTTTATCTAAGTAACACACACCCGTTTAATGGCCCTTTGTCCAGAACTACCCGGGTGAGCCGGTAGGAAAAACCAATCTGGACTTCACTGAAACTAGAGACAGTGGCATCAGCTGGGGCGTGTGCAAGTCTGCACCTCGCTCCAGACAGATAACCACGCTAGCACCCCACCACTCAGTTTCTACAGGCCGGATGCCCTTCCTGCCGCCGAACCAACAGTGTCAAAGCACAGAAGGCAAAGCTTTTTATCTAAAAAATGCCTTAGAAATCTGCAACTTATTTACTGCTATGTAAAACAGAGAGCTTAAAGTGTTCCATGGTGTTTCTCTGAACATAGCAATTATGGCTGGAAGTGACTAAGTTTCAACTGAAAAAAAACTGTTAAACGCATGTGTGTGATTATAACTTCTGATTTCTTCAATATCTGTTATTCTTCTGTGTTATCCTTGCTTTCCTCTAGGTTTAACAATCCATACATTCTCATCCATCTTAGCCTTAAGTTAAGCAACGAATAACAAATAAGCATTCAAAATTAACAACTAAAGATCAGAACAAGTCAATTACAACCACACTAAACTAGCAACAAGTACATTCCACAAACTAAATGGTTTTTGCTCGAATGATGCCTTCAGAGCTTTGAGACTGTTGGTTGGGCGGCAGAAAGGGCATCTGGCCTGTAAAAAACTGAGTGTTGGGGTGTGGCACAGTTATCTGCCTGGAGCGAGGTGCAGACTTGCATATGTCCGAGCTGATGCCACTGCCACTCACAGTCTCTTGTTTCAGTAAAATCCTGATTGGTTTTACCTTTTTGGTACCGGCTCACCTGGGTAGTCCCGGACAAAGGGCCGTTAAACGGGTGTGTGTGTGATGCCTGACACCTGATAGTGATAGCATGTAGACATGTAGGTTCAATAGCAACAGAATGCCTGTCAGTAACAGCATCTAAAAATCTACTTCTTTACCTGTTGTCAACATATACTGTTCTTCAGCCACCCAGCACTCAATTGCACTTCAGATATAAAGACCTTTGTGTTCGACTGCTGTGTGCATTATAAATGTATGTATGAATACCCACTCCCAAATCACCCATATTACAAGCTCAGAAAGCATACCGGGAAAGTGAATTTGTTCAGCAGCACCCACGTTGGAGATGAGCCCACACCACCAGCACCACCTGTATCATTACAGAGCTACATTATCACTATCATCAACAAAGTCTCCATATTGTCAACTGTCAATAATGACTGCAATTATAAATATGATAACTGTACACAAAGAGAAAATATATAAAAAAAACTTTGGCAAAAAATGAGAAAAGCAACAAGTGTCCTAACTAATTTGGCAAAAGGCTGCACTGTCATGTCTCCCCTCAAAAGTGCTCCTTACTGTGGGGGAATCTTAGATTGATCCCTATCTAATACATGGTCCCTTGGATCCCCATGAGTCTGCCCTCAAACTGGCTCAATCAGTTCAGCCATTTTTGATTTGCTCTGTGCGTCAGTGTGCTCAACATACAGACAATCTGCATACTACACTACTACTACACACACTTAACAGCCCTTTGTCCAGGACTACCCGGGTGTGCCGGTGCCAGAAAGGCAACACCAATCTGGATTTTACTGAAG
>Ga0126333_1000189_pt1 | contig 12554 bp, 10 predicted proteins | sample InaspJWI54metaG_FD_94488 | JGI IMG/M metagenome (GOLD analysis project Ga0126333, IMG submission 94488) | Marine gutless worms symbiont microbial communities from Oahu, Hawaii - Inanidrilus sp. 2 OAHU.JWI-54 metaG | ecosystem: Host-associated > Annelida > Digestive system > Unclassified | place...
ACTTACAATAACAAATAGTTTAATTAAGTATCATTAAAACAGAATTATGCAGTGAATGCTGATGGCTCAAACTCAAAGGTACTGAAGTCAAAAATGTGGCATAAACAGAGTAATGCCCTTTCCTCAAGAGTCAGCTGGTAAGCAAGAAAGGATAAGGCAATGAAGGATTTCTCGTTGAGTAATCTGGTTTGGTAATGGGGTCAGTGATCTGAGTTTCTTTCAATACTTTCATGCAGTTGGTTGTGAAATGAGACAGAAAAGGCGTCCATCTTATAGCAAACATGTACCACTTATCTGGAAGGGTTCTTTTCTAGAACAAGTGGAGAAAGAAAACCAAGGGAAAACTGGCTAAGCAGATTCACCTGGAAAACAGCCGACAAAAATGGAAGAGGATAAAAAGCATGCTAGATAATCTGGTTATCATGAAAGTGAAACAACATGACTTACGGTTGTCGCTAAAATCATCAATAAGAATAATCTCTTTAATTAGATGCTCTGGACTTCGATTCAAGACACTATACATAAACAAGTGCATGCACACACACTATAGTTTTGCACAGGAGCAGAAGCAGTAAAAGTCCTGCGGGACTCGGGACCAACGGCTACCTACTACCGCAATGTCTTTGCAGGTTGCAACAATAGGCCTATTTACGGCACCACTTTCTACATCATGACATTCCACGACGACCAGGATTCCGAAACAGACGGGAATTGCAGGTACAGGTACCTATAATGTAAACACAGCACTGGGTTGTGCGGGAGCAGGACAAACAGCTGCGGGAGCTGGACGGAAGTGGGACTAAAGATTCAGAACTGGGGCGGGACTTGGACTGACATATTGGTACGGTGCAAAACACTAACACACACTGTACTCACTTCACTTCTCTGACTCCATCAGCAAAACTCGCTGCAGAATAACAGCTTCTGATACTTATTATAAAACCCACAATACCAGTACATCAATCAACACATAGCAATGAAAAAACAGCAAAAATTACTAAAAAGCAGTGAAGCAAACCTTCAAATGTGATATTACAATGAGTCTCACAAAAACAACACTGGTTTGAAGCTATTCAAAATCATTCCGGACAGTGTAATTGTGGGCAACTAGACCATACGGTTTATGGTAGGGGACAATGTAGGAAACACACTAACACAGTCAAGGAGTCTCTTCCTAATGCAAATGTGCTAGATGCTGTCAGCAGTGGCAAGCAAGCAGTAAAACTTTGCTCCAGAGTAATCCTCCAGCTCTTAACTGAAGGTGTCGACTAACAAAGACTGGCCTGAGTGCAATAAAACAGCTGAGTGAGTGTACGTCTACTAAATGAAAGAACTCATATTGTTATAAATTAAACCTACCTTACGACAGTCCGAAGCAATGCTGATCGGGCTTCATTGTGGAAGGTGATAATGATGCTGGTCTGAGGTAAGTCTGTCGTCCACTGCTGGTTTCGACATCTGAAACAGAGATATAAATTAGACATTAGCTACCATTCTCCTAATCCTAAGAACAATAAAATTTAGCAGCAACTGTTCTTGAGGATGATTCAATCAAGCAAAACCACCAATAACTGGTGTGTGTGCAACTGTGCATGTGTATACAAAGTTGCCAACAATAAAATGTCATGCACAAGTGAACAAATCCAGGAACCCTGTGTAGGTTCAGTATCCAAGTTCCCAAGGTAACAACCCTGGCCCCCTGAATGAAAAAATCAGCAAAGCCTACAGTGTATCAGGTGTTATTAAGAGAAATGTTACATATATGGACAATACACTACTTCTACCTTAAGGCAACGGTCAAGCCGCACTTAGAATATGCCAATGCTGTGCGGTGACTCTACAAAAAAGGTGACATTCAAATAACTGAAAAAGTAAAAAAGAGCTACAAAGCTAATAATTAAAGACAACAGAGACTAAAACATAGCTTAATAAAAACTGGTACAACAAATTTAACACAGAAAAAAGGACAAAATGAAAGAACCACTTACTGCGAATGTCGACTATCTGGTATTTCCCTGTTGCTCATCAACTGATCACTAGCAGCTTGGTTGAATTTATTCCTTTTATATGCATCCTGTCCATGCTGCAATTTTGTCTTGTCAATGTACGCCTTTTCATCAAAGTACTGCCACTGAAGCTTGCTATTTTCATGACTTGGACTTGCTGGCTGAACTGGAAGTACTGTAGGTCCTGCACTTACTCTAACAGTTTTAATCTCACGTATGACTTCATCTTTAAGTCGCAGAGCTTGGTTAACGTAGTAATCCTGGAAAACCAACAGCTGAAATGATCAGGCAGAAGACAGCATCGATAAAAATGTGACAATTTGTTAAATGTCTAACATACTAATTAGTGAACAGTTGTCAGTCAGGCAAGGTATAAGTTGTTGTCGACTTGTTATACAACAAGCTGTATATGTACAATAAATCGAAGTAAGGAGCTGAAGCATCACATCACCTTGCTCTAGACAGAGATGGATGAACAGTGTGATAAACTAGCCACTGATTGTCAGAAGTACAGTCGACTTAACTTACTGATGGTGTTCCACTCTGTTATGCTAATCATACACCTTTGTCGAGCCAAGCAGACAACACAGTGCGACAATGTGCCGTGGCTAAACATCAGAATATGGGACTGAGGTTCCAAAGGGAAGTACCGTTATTTCTGAAGATAACCCAATTTCCTTACAGCACAACGCAGAAAGCGTCAAAAATGCCAAAACCAGCTGGATCCATCCAGATGTTTTGATAGAACACAAACTTGTGGCAGACGGGCGACAGTTCGGTCCATGTGGTGGGACTGTTCGGCACATAGGTCCGAAATATCTTCCGCACTCGTGCTGAACTGATCGGACACATCATAGACCCACCAAACCAGTGCCGAAGTGTCCGGTACCGTCACTATTCCAACCTAAGTTATTCGTAGACCATTAATACCTCAGTGCTGTCATCTTTGTACATTAAATAAACAATTACAGAAATCCATATAAGTACAAATACGATTAAAATGCGTCTATTTCTCCTCATTTTCTGTCTGCAAAATCATATCAACCATGACTAAAATAAACAACAGAGGAAACACCGGTATCCAAATTTTCGGTCGACATTAGTCTGGTCCACACTTCGACCAATCAAAAACCTGAATCCGTGGGCGAAGGCTGAGAATCGCGCTAGCCGTACCCGATATGACTGCGAGAAAATAACGCTCAATTCACACTGCTCTTTACACTAGCGGTGTACTTGAGTGCCGCCAGTACGACTGTACGACACCAGCTGTCAGAGAAGCGTTGAGTATAAGCGGCACAAGAACGAAACTCACTGAGACAGTCAGTCAGAATTTGGTCAGAAGCGCTCAGCTGTTTGTTCGGCAGGGCACGCATAGACGCGGCGACGGCCGAAAGCCCGAGAGGACAGACAGTATAGACGCGAAACTCGGCGCTGCGGCGCTGGAAGTCAAAATGTGGACGACGTTTCATCGAAGAAACTGCAGAAATCTTCGGCCGGCGCTCTTGTCGTCGCTGAATGAAATCAACGTCGCCCAAGTAGCCTGACAATATTATGTAAGTCCCCCTTATAGGCCGTCACAGGCCTGGGTTTGTACCGCTGCTCCGTGATGAATGTCTTCCTGAAGGCTTCACGTTTCAGGCTTTGGTTTTATAATAGCACACAGCTCGGATTTCCATGCGGTGGGCGCACTGGGCGGCCATCGATTGTCGATAACGCCGTTCGTCGACAGTTGTGCTTGGCGTTGCGACAGTCGTCGTCAAACCAAGAATCCGACTGACGACTTCGACGTGTGGATATGTTCGTAACGGCAGAACACGCAGGCACACAATGCCGCATATCGGAAGTCACAAAGTGCCGGCCGTGTTCATGCTTCACGAAAAAGGTGTCCGTGCGTCGCTGACTGACACGCTCATATAAACTTGGCTGTCGTCGTCGTACTGGTGAATATGCAGACCATGACGCAAGATCAGCTGTTCAAGCTCAGCAGTGTACAGAAGGTACAGCAGCTGCCCCGGGACGGAACCCTGCGGAACACTGAACAAAAGCAACTGCTTGCTGGATAGCTTGCCATTGAATGTGACTTGTAGCGTCCTAATGGTTAAGAATGACCGAATCCACCCCAGCACAACGTCCGACATGCCAAGGCCGATCTGAGGTGTCGCTGCAGTAGGTTGGTCGACGCAATCGAATGCCGCCGACAGGTCAAGAAGGCCAAGCAAAGTGACCTGTATGGCGTCTGTCGGCGGCTGCCAGTATTATGTCCGACCAGACACGTATAGCTGCCATGGCCGTTTCTGTTGAATGCCTCTTCCGGTATATAGGCTTACTGATAACGCGGCAATAGGTAGTTGGCGAAGAGGTGTTCATTCAACTGACCTGACATGGCCACAGCTCGTTCACACCGTGGCTCGTTTAGTCACCTTAGACACGAACGTCAGGTTTGACACCGGACGGTAAAAGTTGGCCATGTCGGCATGTGTTTAATATTAGGCCTATAATCTATAATTAAAGATCCTAACCGTGACACTGCATTGTTGCATCCATCATCCATGATTGTACTGCTGCACAGAGGCACGGCACGATTTCTCTGCGATAGCTGAGATTAATTACGATGTATCACATCGCGTGCTCAAAACTCACTTCTATTGTTGTTGTTGTTGTTGTCGTCGTCGTCGTCGTTCTCGTTGTGCTTCTTTAAGGTCTTGTGTGCACCCGCTTACAATGATGTGACGTCTTCTATTGTGCGCGAATGTAATTACAGTAATGTGTAAATGTGTGTAATTTGGATGCTAAAAGCGTATAACTGTCACTAATTGTATTTTGTGGAAAATTGCCACACGTGTTCGTTGTGCAGTATGTTAATATTGTGAAATTAGTAGTATGATGCGAAATTATTTTTTATGTCCGAACTACTGAAGTACCGAAAGTTGATGGTACCCATGTTTAGATGGACCTATTTTGATACAGCTGTTCTCAGCCGTCGGGTATTCTTCGTTTACTTCGAGTGTGAATTGTAAGTATTTGCTCGTATATTATTCATATTATGCAGCTATATTATTAGATAGTATCAAGTGTATGCGATACGTTTACCGTACCTGCGCGGTAATGACGAGCGTTTTGTCCTTTCTGCGCTACCATTTTGCAGTCTTGTCGTTTGATAGCCGTCTGTCTGCTTATCAGTTGCACTCGGCGTTCGCCGAAATAATTCAGAACTGCTTAGATGCCCGTATTGTGGTAGTACCAAGTATATAAATGCCAGCGGACTTTCTTGCGGCATAGGTGTGCATAATTATATAACCATCCCGGTACCTTGGGATTTAGGAAGCCGCAGTACCGGTACCAGTAAAGTAAATTTGCCCCCGTAGAGTATAGGCAGAGTGATAGCCAATCAGCATTGCCCACGCGTGAACCGATCAAGATGCCGTTTGGAGTGTAGACTCGGGGTAGTCTAGGAACCATGGGGCCTGGATCTTCCACAGGATAGGGCACCACTTTTGAGGGGTGTCTGCCCATTGAAAAGCACAGTAGGAAGCACAGCTTATTGTTCGTGCTGTTGCTGGGCTAAAATTGGTCAGTTATCGGTTACTGCTTATTCTGATATGGCTAGTTTATTAGTAGGGATGTAAACTGATAACTGGTTTTGTATATTTGTTACTCGAATCGGTAATCAAATTCAGCCAGTCACTCATGCCTGCGTAAGAGAATCATATAACTACACTACCGGTACTGGCCTGCACGTGTCCACCACTTGCCACCACCATTGTCATCATTGGGCTTGCCTGCAAGAAACACTCATGCATTATTTGGGGGCACCTACAGCCTGAATTATGGCCTTAATCTCCTTAATAAGGAGGCCGTGGACCACCATTGCTGTCAGCATTGTCGTCACCCTGTGCAGAGACCATCTCTGTATGCACTCTAGGAAGCGCATGCTTTGACATTAAGTAGCTTTCTCGCTGCGGCCAACCACCTCGGATTGATTGGTTCCACAACATTGCTAAAAATCTTACATTTGCGATAATTTTGATTAAACATAAGGTGTGCTATACCCCATGAGGAGTGTAGATGGGGTGCTCTGCTCTTCTCACTGACTTAGGTCATGTTTACTGAAGACATTGCTATTTTTGTAATTAATTAAACGGTATGGTTGAAATGTTTTTGTTATTATTAATGTAAAATTTTAAACTTTTACAGATTCGGGGTATAAAATTCTGAAAATAAAGAGCTGTTACTCTGGTTTATCCATTTATCATGCACATGCATGGTACAAGGTGCTTGCTTCTGTGACAGTTACTGTCACTGCATAGATCTCAACAAGAAGCTTAGCTGTCACTGAGTCTATAGTTATTTATCATTTGGATAGTACTTGCTATGATCTCTCTACATTCTAAATTTAAATTGCCTGTCTCCACCCATAACAGAGTTAGGAATGGTTAAAGAATTTACAGAAATTGTTGATTATGGATCACTCACTGTTATTGGAATGATGTCACTTGATAGGCTACATACATAATGATTTTCTAATGGCATTCTAGAGAAACTGTTTCTCTATGTCTTATAATTCTTTCAAAATATAGTGAGATATGGCTGGAAAGTCACTAGTGGTTTTTACTCCACTGATATTTGTAATGGGCCCCTGTAGGATAATCAAGTTCTTTCCTGTGAATGAAGGAATGAAAGTTATATTAATGTGATTACTGTGATGTAACTAGTATCCTTGGCTACCATTAGGCATTGACTGTTTGGTGGTAAACATGGTCCATACAGTATTGACATTTAACATATTTAAGACAGATGAACATGCACTATACTTGTGTGTTGCATGTGCAATGCATCACACTGAAGAATTTTCTGTGGTGAAAATTTTGTAATTTGTATACTGTGTGATGTCTGAATTGCTGATTTAGGCATTGTGTTCGACACTGTGCATGTTAGAAGTATATGTGTGTATCTTATTCCTCCTCCGGTATATTAAACAGCATGCAGGCATTACAGTAGATGTGCCATGTTTGATATCACATAGGTCATTTCTGCAGAGGTATACTTCATTATTTGTAGTTCATATGCCATTAACTGGCATGGAAATGGCACATTCTGTATATCAGCTGAGTGAGTCCAGAGTTATTACTGGTGAGATGTGAGTCATTCTCTGTAATGAATTTACACCCACACTATCTGTCTAAACTGTGGACCATATCAGCATACCCTATAAGTACGGCTGGAATAAAATCGTGATCACCATGAATATCGCGATTTTCGGTGTGTGTTGTGATTTTTTGCCATTGCCAGGATTTTGCATCTCAGCCGTGATTATCTGCAGATTGTGTACAAAATCAGTGCATTGGAGCTTCTGTGGCGCCAACTTGGCTCTCCAGTTAATGACGGAATTGGCTTAGACTGAGATTAATTTATTACTTGACATGATTTTATCAGAATTTTTTTTGCTGAATGACGAACTTTTCTTGTTTTAAAATGGCTTTTAATACAGCTGGCATGGCAAGACTGTTTTACACTACTTTTACTGATGTGCATTTATGGCGTAACCAAATAGTGCCCTCGGAGGCAAAAATACAGTGAATATTGTATGCCGTGATTTTACTATTATCTTTCCAATTTTTCCAACAAGCTGTCATGATTTTGCAGATTTTTAACTGTGATTTTCTTCGAGCTCTACCTATATGGTCACAATATGCTTCCTGCGCTGAGATAAACCTTTGTGCAAACTCATGTATGTCACAGGATCACAGTTGCTGTTGTTGTTTGGTTAACCACATTCAGTTTGTTGACAGACATGTGGCTTAATTGCCGCTGCATAGACGCTGCTAACACTTCTATATAGTTATGTGTTGTGTTAGTTAATAATTTAATGTCTGTGCTGTCTGAGTATGATGGGTATATCCTTGTTAGTGGCTTGCACTGTAGATGCTGCAGGAAGATCTGCAGCTGCTACTGCAAAGAGGTTGGTAGGTGGAATCCCTGGCATTGAGCATAAGTGGCTTTCAAGTAATTTGAGGTAAAGGACAGCATGCCTATAGAGAACTGCAATCAGGGTGCTCATCTCCCTGTCATAGGCCGTTGAGTCCATATGTGGATGTCATAAGTTCACCCTGTGGGGCATATCTAGTGTGACGGCAGACCTTCATGTTGGGTTACCTTGCTGGTTGAAGAGCATTTTCTGGTACATTTCCGCTCTGGTTGAAGAATGAAGATAGAGTCTAGATGGTTGGTTATAACTTATATGTGATGACAGTATTGGTACGGCAGGGAGATGGTGCAGCCGCAAGGCACCAGTCTGTGCACTGTGGCCTACATCGTTTGACTGAAGATGTACCCTAACCATGTCTCTGGCTTCTCTTTCAGGGTCGCTGAAGCGTTGCAAGGCTGACCATAACACCCAGTATGACAGCCCCGCTGTCTCTCTCAGAAAGAGCAGTTTATAGTCTGATTTGTCTGGTCATTTATTTCGCATAAAACAGCTGAGTTGCCTCTGTTGCCTCCTCCGTCGACTCTCAACGTGACGCTGCCCGCATTTGTTGCTGAGCGCCGGCGCCTCCACCACGGCGCTCGCTGCGCGCCCGCAGCTATCATTGATACCTCCTGCCTCCAGGTCGCTCAGCAGCAAACCCTCTGGCCGCCGTTGCTGCTGTCGATTGATGGGACAGACAGACGGACGCCCGGCTATTGCGTACACCCTGCTCTGCATACTATGCAGGCACTGCGCTGGGCAGCGTCAGCGTCTGAAACACAGATAACACAGAAAGTTACTAGAGGCTCAGCTGTTGCAGAGGGATCACACGACGCTCAACATGTTGGCTGAAAGTTTTTGACTGTTATAACAAGAGTCTGTATGAAATTGCTATCCTGTATGCAACGCTGAAAAAATATCAGCATTATGTATATCGGCGTAATGTTATGTCATTGCACTGTATCAGGATATTGGTCAAAAAGTGCAATGTTTCCTGCCTGATAGTTGATCCCATTAGAATTTCATCAGGGTCTTTGATGTCAGTAACTGGACTTCTATGCAGCAGTTATTGCTTGATAATTGGTTCAAGCTTTTAGTTAGTGACAGACAAACATTGGGGCGTTGAGTATGCGTCATGCGTCATGTGGTAATAAAACGCTTCACGGGTGATGAATGGCTGACCTGTTATTTGCGTTGTGTCAGCCTGCAGGTGCTGTTGACAGTGCTCTATGGCTGTGAAGTAGCAGGAGAGGAGTGGGGGCAGAATGCATTTCCCTAACGTCTGAGTTGTTTTTAATCAGCTCACGGTCAAGTTGCCTCCACTTTATGCTGTCTGCTGAACAAGGTTTACACGGAGTCTGCCAGTGTAACATTTGTGACTTTGAATCTCGTTTAGAGGATTCATGGCTTGTTATGCTAGCAGACTAACAGTAAATAACACGGTTTATAATAGGCTTCAGCTAGGCTTCAGTTAATTAATCGAGTAAAATCGGTTTTGACAGTATTTGAATATTGCTTGTAGTCTTGTACACACTATCTGGCGTTTGGGTACTGCATATATTTGTGCCACAGATATAATCACAGAATTTTTTGATTGACTAAATTTTTAATGATTAATTTATTAATTTAAGCTTAAAACCGTAGTCCAAGTTTATGCATCATTTCCGAGCGTTACCACAGCCTCGTTGAAGCAAGTGGGGGTATGCCTCAGAAATATCTGTTTATATGGAAGACCTGGGACACACTGGATGAATTATTTCCGACCGTGTTAGCAAGGTAATGCGATCCATCCACCCCAGCTTTTGAACCAACTGACCTTTGACTTCGATTTCTTGCATGTATATCGGTCATGACTATAGCTTGCTGGGAATTGAAAATCAGAGTTATGGGTCAACGATCAGCATGGATGATAACGCGGTCGGCTTGACCTTGATCGTTGATCGAGGGCAGTTTGTTTTCAATTTGCCGGAGCTATGATGGAGCTTGCAACCAGTGCAGACCAACTGATGATTGACAGTCACATGACAATAACAGGCCATGTGTGACAGAGGCCGTTTTATGATGATGTTGTTTACTGGGCGCTGAGGACACATTCAGACATTATGTGGTAACGGGGCAGGCGACAGCTGGGGAGAGAAGGGGAGGGTGCGACCTCCGGTGTAGGCTTGTTGTCTGCCCGGGTCATTATTTGTGGCCTTTTCTGGCCGCTCAGCTGCTGCCTGTTTATTTGATATCCTGCTTGGCATTGGGAGTGTCTCTTCACTGTACTGTAGATAGTGCCAGGTTGCCAGAGCAGTATTAGCTAGTCCACTTCGGCATTGCATGCAACATTGCATCACGTTCTGTTGCAGCAGCCTGCAGGTATGTATGTGGACTTGGCCGTAGATGTAAAACGTTGGAGAAAAAATAAAAAAAACGTTTAAAACGTACATAATGTGATAAGAATAATAAGCACAAAACGCTTTTGCACCTGTGAACTTGGCCGTAATGTACATGGCAGTGATTGTGTGTGTGTGCCCGAGTGGAAGTGAAATTGGGAAAACCAGTTAGGATGCACTGGCGGCTAAAATGGCGGGGTCGGCTGAAAAAGAGGATCTGAATTTGAAACTGTAATAATTTTGCAACATGGACAAGTATTTTCTGTGTTTGTCAAGTCTTTTTTTGCGAGTGGTCGGTGCGACCTCGAGTGAAGGCTTTCTATAGTTACCTGGTATTATGTGGTCCTAATTTTTGAGGAAGCTCTATACTACAGACTGTCCAAAGCGCCTTGGGATTCAGGAAGCCGCAAGCACTGCTCCGTTGATGTGATCCTCCAACAAGAAGGTTTGATGTATTAGAATTCATGCCAGTCCAGAGAATGCCTAACGTATCATTACCGGCCGTGTTAGCGGACAATGTAAAGCGATCAGTCACTGATCAGTCGTATACGTCCGTCTGTCATCCGTTTCCATTCTTGCTTTTGAACCGCCTGACCTTTGACCTTGATATTTTGCATGTGTGAGTCATGGCCATAGATCGCTGGCATTGAAAATCAAGGTCATAGGTCAACGATTAGGGTTTGGATTGGGGTTAGCAAGGATGGTAACACGGTCGGTCTGACCTCGATCCTTGATTGAGGGCAGTTTGTATACTACCGGTATACTTGGTTGTAGCAGCAGGACAGATTTTGAAATGCTGCTTTTGTTGCGTTGTACAGGATTCATGTTTTGTGGCCGCCGTTTAACTGAATAGAAGAAAATGTTCACTAAATTATTTCTGCGAGGAGCATGCATCTCCACCCGGCAGCAGCCGGCGGCCGCGCGCCTCCTGGTCAACAGCCGTGCGTTCTCGGCCACTCCGTTTCCGATCGACCCCAACGACCCGAAGGACAGCGCCAGTTTCTTCGAGATGGTGGAGCTTTACTACGACCGGGCGGCGGAGATGATGACAGGAAACCTGGAGAAGGGGCTGCCGGGGCCACTGGAGGAGCGTCAGAAGCGGGTGCGCGGGATTCTGTCGATGATCAAGCCGTGCAACCGCGTGATGGCGTTCACGTTCCCGATCAAACGCGACAGCGGCGAGTTCGAGATGATTGAGGCGTGGCGCGCACAGCACTCGGACCACAAAGTGCCCAGCAAAGGAGGTAACTACCAGCCTGTGACAGTTACCGCGACGGTGTTAGCGACGAAGGTATAGTGAATCACTTCTGTCCGTCCGTTTATGAACCGACTGACGTCTGACCTTGCTTTCTTGCATGTATATGGGTCATGAACGTAGCTATCCTGGGATTGAAAATCAAGGTCAAGGTCAAGTGTTAGGGTTATTGGATGTTAAGGATGGTGATGTGTAACACGGTCGATGCGACCTTGATCCTCGATCGAGGGCAGTTTTCTAGTTTCTGTTGTCTGTTGCTGTGTTCGTTTTCAGCCGATTTTGACAGCTGTTCAGCTTACGCTGCGTGTGTTGTGTACTGCGTGCCTTCCCTTCGTGCCTGTGTATGACCCGTTGATGTCTTGCGGCTATGTGCCTTACATACCAGTTGGCTTCTCAGGCGGCGTCGCGACGCGTATCATAAGGTGCGGCCTGTTGTTGTTGTTGCTGCATGTAGCGTGGTCTGTCTGTGGGTCACGAGCGTGCGCTGTGCTAAAACGCCTGAACTGATCAAGATGCCGTATGGTTGTGGACTCATGGGGACCCAGGCAACCATGACTGTGTTAGGTGGGGTCCCGGATCCCTTTGAGTGGTTCACACTTGCGCGTGCCGTGACTTGCCCGCGATCAGTATTCGAAACGTTATTTGCTAAGAGGATGCGGCTGCGGCCTCTGGCTACCAGTCTGCTCCACTGTAGCAACTTGTTGAACGAATGATGCCATGATGGTTATATAGGGATAGCCGTGGTTTTCGTTGTATCAGAGGCATAGGCCCCATACATCATGTATCTTCATCGCGTAAAGTAAAGTATACGGATATAGCTAAGTTCGCAGGACACTTGCCTCACCGCTGCGGGAACTCACGTGCCATATGGGATCACACAGTATTACCTGCTACCCGGCAGAGGTGACATTCCCGCCTTTACCCCAGCCGAAGCTGGTACTCGATTAAGC
>Ga0126333_1000190_pt1 | contig 12476 bp, 10 predicted proteins | sample InaspJWI54metaG_FD_94488 | JGI IMG/M metagenome (GOLD analysis project Ga0126333, IMG submission 94488) | Marine gutless worms symbiont microbial communities from Oahu, Hawaii - Inanidrilus sp. 2 OAHU.JWI-54 metaG | ecosystem: Host-associated > Annelida > Digestive system > Unclassified | place...
TCGTTGACCGTGACGCCAAGAATGCAGATGCTGCTGACCCGCTCGATGCCTGGGCATGGAGCGGGCAGGTTAGCTGACTTTCCTCGCTTGCCTCGACCTGTGATGACCATTTCTTTTGTCTTTCCACTGTTCAACTTCAAATTATTCTGAGCTGCCCAGACTCCGATTTGCTCGATTTCTTGGCATCGCGTGCTTGAGTTCGCTGCGGGCACAACTAGGTAGATGTATACAAAACGTATCAGTACTGTTGTTCGGCAATCACATCCCCAGTTCGTTGTTGGCAGTATCGCATGCAGCGCATTGATGCTACAAATGCCTGACGTTGCGTCACGTGGTAATGTAATGTAATGAAATGTAAAACGTCGATTAATATAACGCATCCTATAGCCTAAGCCTCTAATGTGCATGGTCTGTGTGTAAGTAAGTAACAGTATTTGTATAGCGCAAATATCAAAGTCACTATGCGCTGTGTGTCTGGATGTTGGCCACACGGCCGGTTAGTCATGCAAAATCGGATAAATTACCGACTGAGATTCCGTTTAAAAGGAAAGGGGGGGGGAGAATCATGTTGGCTCAAGGAACCGTGTATTAGATGGGGTGCATCGAATACGACTAAACGATCCGCGTGCGCGGCAGCGATGCGACTTTGTGTCAAATTACTTTAACAACTTGTTCAATATCACAAATATCGCATTTTTTCAGATACTTGAATTTTCTTATAGGGTATGTAGATGGCAGCCTGCGTGCAAAAACAAACTCGATCTGTCTATCCGTTTCGATAGAACTCCGACTTGTGAAGTTGTGGCAGACAGACAGTCACATACGTCGGGCGATAGAGATAATACCGCGCATCGCGCGGGTACAAACTCGGCACCTATAAATGCACGTCGGCGCATCGGCGGGCACCTGCCAGTCGGCACGCACTTACCGGCGGACGTGCGCGTGTGTTTTGGCGATGAAGTAGCCGACTTGGCGCGTCTGAATGCAGTACGTGTCGGCCGGGTTGACCCTCAGCTTGGTCCAGCCGTCCGGCAGACGACAGTCGACCGCCAACAGCACGATAGCGAACTGCACGTAGCACATCCTGCACGCCATGCACATGCAACGTCCAGGATCATTCCTTAGTCGCGTCTCGCCGTCGCCTAGCGAAAGCGGCGCTATAAATGTATCACGACGTTCTTCTTGTTCTTGTTTTGGGGATTATGTTTCTGCTGACTTTAACGGCAAAAAGGAACGCCATACCCCATGAAGAGTGTAGGCAGGGTGCTCATCTCATTTCCTTTTAGGCCGTATAGATGGATAAACCACCGAAGTCTGTGACGCATGGCCAGTGAGACGCCAGACCTACGGTTACCTCCCCAGCCGCACCTTGACCGACGATACTGCTTGGTGACAGAGAAACGTGTGTGAACAACTTGCCCAAGGTTGTTACCTGAAAGCGTAACGGCTGAGATTCGAACCCGTGACCTTTTGAGTCGCAAGTCCAACGCTCTAACCACTACGCCACCGGGCGGTGACGCGGCTATTACCCGCATTCGGGTCGTGTTTATCTACGTACTTTAGCACATTTACCGAAAGACTAGGATAGCCGAGCTACTTTGCTGACAGGCACCAGTATTAGAATGACATAGAAAGTAAAGTATGAATAGCAAGCGGGCAACGCTTTAGCACTGTTAACAGTTTCTGTCAGTAAAACTATTCCAGCGAGCAAAACTTTTCCTTTTCAGCACGTAGGCCTACCTGTACTAAAGTTTCTCTTGCAGTGTGAACGAAGACAGGTTCACCGTAACCAAGTGATAAATAATCGGAATGCGTTTTTGACTGTTTTGTGTGTTAATTGGTAAAGCGATAGGCCTAAGTGAAAGTCGCAATTTTCGGGGTTCGTGTTTCACCAGTGTGCCTCAGTTATGTGAGGAATAGGAAAATGTAGGCCTATTACCACTTGGCAGCTTTCTCTCTCGGCATCTCAGCCATCAAAATCGGTTGATGTACATCGAAGTTATGTATAGCATGACAAGTCAGTGTCGTTTTCTGAGACACAGTGCATATGTACCCTATAGTCTGCACGTGGTTAACGATCAGTGCTTTGTCTCTGTTGGTTTTGGACAGCAGTGACATCCGGCATGTAAACTGACAATTACGAGTCATCAGGGTTACTGACACTTACTCGGCGGCTTCAGTGAACGTCATGCCGACGAAGGCGTCGGACATGGTCTCGGTGTAGATGACGTGTTCAAAGCCGAACAGGTAGTCGTCCAGCCAGCCGCCGGTCGCGTGCTTACGCTGCTCCACATCACAGACGCAACGACGCGTCAACGCTTGCATATGTCGCGTGTCTAGTGTATACTTTGTCTGGATAGAGGTTGGCCTATAGTGGAGACACGCAGAGAGAAATTTATTCAGCAGGTACATTGCAATTTCAGTATACAATGGAGGATTGCCAGACAAGGCGTACGTCCATTTTCCTGCATGACCAGTTACCACCTTAACAGGAAGCATCCGACAACTAAGCAAACAGTAAAGCGTATGCTAGGCCTATACCAGCCTACAGTACTGTACACTGTTGCCACATACCTACCTGCATATTTCCATATTTTCTTAGCAGTTTTTAAAAATATTTTTTCTACAGTAGTGCAGAATACGGTACACAGATAATACACGGAGCGGAGAGACTATACACATCGAACGGTCTGTTTCAAAGCATTGTTGACAGGACGGTATATATGGACCTGCAACAGCGGCATATTAAGCTGTAGCGCGGAGGTACAACCTTGAAGCGGTGCGGCTTGATGAGGTTGGCGAGGAGCGTGACGACGCCGGGCGCGAGGCAGTTCTGAGCCATGATGCTCATCTTGAGCTCCGAGATACAGATCACCTCGTCGCTGACCGCGCCGCTGTGCCACGACCACGCCGGGATGTGCAGCAGCCGCTCCTACACAGCACGCAACCGGCGTCACCGCATCACTCATTACATGCATCACGAGTGCAGTGGGGCGGGGTCGCGGGGGTACGGCGTCCCCCCACTTTTTTCGACAGGGGAGACGCGTCCCCCACTCCCCAACTTTTTTTGGACTGAAATTCGTGCCAAAGTTAGTCCACTGTTGCAACTGGTTACTTACTGAAGCGCAGTGTAAGATAATTTCAGTACAGCATGCATGTAGGCCTAAATTGTTTAAAAATCTTTGTCTAAGTCTTGTTTCAGGCGTCCCCCACTTCTTTTTTAGGACTACACCCCTGGCACGCATCACTTACCTATCAATGGCCTGGTGACGCCCTGCGACTGGGAAGGTAACTGTAGGATCTGGCGTCGTACTGGTCATGCGTCAGCAACTTCAGTGGTTTATCCACTACGGGCTCATGGCCATACGGAAGGGACATGATCACCCCGCCTAAACTCCTTATGGGATGTGACACACTTTACCTTATCTTTCCGGATACCGTACGTAAAGAAACGGCAAGAGTACTGGCATTTCACCGGCGCTTGCGCTCCCACTAATTTGCCTGATCCCATTAAATAATGCACACGCAAAGAAACCGCACAGGCAGTGCAAACGACGCGACAACCTCTTACCAATCCCTCTGCCTCTGCCTCTCTTCCTACGCCTTCTTTCTGAAGTTCGTCTGTTGCTTCACCACTCACGCCATCCATAACTGTTGATCCTCTTCCACTCCGGGCTTGATACGTAGACTGCCTGTTTAGTTGGTTCACAAATCCTTCCTATCGTCCCGTAGAGGACTGACTGCACTGACGAAACACGCGGCAGCTGAGCTTCTCGTACTTCCGCTAGCTGATTCGCAGCACCGGTAATTACTCAATTCTGCCCCTCGAAATGCGTGCAATTAACTACAAAACGGCATGATATAGACTATACTTCAGAGCGGCATAAGACCCGGTGTGGCGTACTGTGTGTGTAAAATATACAACAACATACGTTTCTTGCTGTTTTGACGCCGACGTAAGCCTAGGTCAATGACCAGCCTACTGGCGCAGCATAAGGTGCACGTAAAAGGGGAGGCCAATATCCTGGGTATACAATATCCGAAAATATTTAACAGCTGGCTTAATATTTTCAAGAATCCAACAAAGACGCCGGGCGCAATTTTTTCGTTTCGTTTAACTTACGTGGCATTTAAAGGAAACGTGCATCCCTAAAAATAACCTGGATATGACTCACAGGAGAACTGTTTACTTTTGTTGTTTACATTATGGTTACGTATTTTGCAAATTTGTTTTATCGCGTCAGAATGTTTTTTAAAATGGAAATTTCTTCACTTTAAGTACTATTAGTGTGGTGGCAGGCAGCCTAAATGCCGTTATGGGCGATTTGGTAATTGATGGACAACATTTGCTCGACCCAACAGTGATCGGCGAATTTTATCGTTCTGTTAGCAGTGGCGAATATTTAACTGACGCTGTTGTATCCAGCATTATTGTGTACTTGCGCCACCAGTTGCAGTCCTGGGCAGAGCCACATAATGACATACTGCGCTCAAAAGACAACACTTTGCTCTGTTTGTCAACTTTATTGTCTGCTGTCAAGAAAAAATTATGTACAAATGGAATTTTGCTAGAGGCCATGAAAGATGCAGACTTAGTAAGTACGTTGTATTGTTTTACAGTGAATAGCAGAATTGACGGCGTTGAACTGGAACAGTTTTATTGTGGTCAGTGTTTGTGTCTGTGCTGCTTTTCATCTGCTTAAGCATTATTGATTTTGCATACATAGGTGACTATTTGGCCACAGTTGTATAGTGCATTAAAGTGTTTAATCGTCACACAGCACCAAAACTATATTGTATATTTTACACTGACGTTTGAAATGTATATTTGCAAAGACATGGTGATATGAGAAGAATTTGGTATTATATACTTGATTTTGTGCGATTAAAGTAGTGTGTTGTTATTTTGTAGTTTTTTTGTGCCTCACTCCACATTTTAACTTGTAATATGTATTTTTATGTTAAAAAAATTATGCCAGTATTAGCTGGTGTCAGAGGTGTTAAAACCTCGGCTGACAAAGTTTGGCCTCAGCCTTGTGACATTTGTTTCAGCCTAAACCTTTTGCCTCTACTCTGAGGCCGTAATTTTTGCCTGAGCCTCAAAGGTTTGGTCCCAGATTTGAGCATGTGACTTGTTAATCACCACTCATGTGTTTGTGTGTATTTCTGATGCAGTGTGCAGTCTAGATGTAGAACTGCTGTGAACGTGACATGTCGTACTGCGTGTGTCTGGTCGTGACGTGACATCACATACTCTGTGTGTTGTCCAGTGATTGCTATGTGTCTGTGTGTGTCTGATGTTTGTGGTCTAGTGGCTGCTGTTAAACTGCTCTGACATGGCCGTCTCATATTGCTCAGCTCAGTTACTTTATCACGTGCTACATCAGTTGCTAGTCGTGAGTGATACAAATGTTGACTGCTGATTTTTGTCAGTTGTATATGGCATACTAGTGACGATGGCAAAATTAAAAAAAAAACTATCTGTGCTTGATTTTGTGCTGCGTCAGTCATGTATCATAAACTTGGCTGATAGTGCCAAGCACATTGCTGCTCTCAGAAAGCCACGATATGTCATTGTCTGCAAATGCGAGACATTTTTGTCTCATAAGTTACTCTGCAAAGTCACTGCAGTTTGTTATTTTGGCTAGCACAGACATTTACCGTTGAACTTTAAGTCGGGGGCACAAGCAGACAAAACATAGAAACAGGCAGACAGACGGGCAGAGAGACAGCCTGAGAATAATTCTTCTGAACTGTAGTATTTAGTCGTCACACAGCACCAAAACCATATTGTGTATCTTACACCAATGTTTGAAATGTGTACTAGTAAAGACACAGCAGTATGAGAGAAATTTGGTATTTTACTGATAGAGAGTTATGTTGGCTGAGCTTGTGTCTGTGTTTCAGCGTGTGAGTGTGACACGAAGTGAGTGGAATGGTGTATTGATTGTTGCTGATGTTGACTGTTACTGTTCAGCGTGATTCAGCACACATCATTGACTGTGTGTTGACACATCTGCTCAGTACTAACAGCAGCAGCAGCAGCAGTGTCTGTCATGTGGCTACTAGCACTAGCACTGCTGTCACTGGATGGATTCATTGTTTTGATCTACTTGCTCAGTTGGTACGAGACCAACCAGCAGCACCCGTGGACCATACACACAGTACGTCACTCAGCCAGTGCGGGATAAAATATGTATACCTAAAATATGTAAGATACTAGTATAAATACTTCTTGCAAGAAGTATTTATACTAGTATCTTACATATTTTAGGTATACATATTTTATCCCGCACTGGCTGAGTGACGTACTGTGTGTATGGTCCACGGGTGCTGCTGGTTGGTCTCGTACCAACTGAGCAAGTAGATCAAAACAATGAATCCATCCAGTGACAGCAGTGCTAGTGCTAGTAGCCACATGACAGACACTGCTGCTGCTGCTGCTGTTAGTACTGAGCAGATGTGTCAACACACAGTCAATGATGTGTGCTGAATCACGCTGAACAGTAACAGTCAACATCAGCAACAATCAATACACCATTCCACTCACTTCGTGTCACACTCACACGCTGAAACACAGACACAAGCTCAGCCAACATAACTCTCTATCAGTAAAATACCAAATTTCTCTCATACTGCTGTGTCTTTACTAGTACACATTTCAAACATTGGTGTAAGATACACAATATGGTTTTGGTGCTGTGTGACGACTAAATACTACAGTTCAGAAGAATTATTCTCAGGCTGTCTCTCTGCCCGTCTGTCTGCCTGTTTCTATGTTTTGTCTGCTTGTGCCCCCGACTTAAAGTTCAACGGTAAATGTCTGTGCTAGCCAAAATAACAAACTGCAGTGACTTTGCAGAGTAACTTATGAGACAAAAATGTCTCGCATTTGCAGACAATGACATATCGTGGCTTTCTGAGAGCAGCAATGTGCTTGGCACTATCAGCCAAGTTTATGATACATGACTGACGCAGCACAAAATCAAGCACAGATAGTTTTTTTTTTAATTTTGCCATCGTCACTAGTATGCCATATACAACTGACAAAAATCAGCAGTCAACATTTGTATCACTCACGACTAGCAACTGATGTAGCACGTGATAAAGTAACTGAGCTGAGCAATATGAGACGGCCATGTCAGAGCAGTTTAACAGCAGCCACTAGACCACAAACATCAGACACACACAGACACATAGCAATCACTGGACAACACACAGAGTATGTGATGTCACGTCACGACCAGACACACGCAGTACGACATGTCACGTTCACAGCAGTTCTACATCTAGACTGCACACTGCATCAGAAATACACACAAACACATGAGTGGTGATTAACAAGTCACATGCTCAAATCTGGGACCAAACCTTTGAGGCTCAGGCAAAAATTACGGCCTCAGAGTAGAGGCAAAAGGTTTAGGCTGAAACAAATGTCACAAGGCTGAGGCCAAACTTTGTCAGCCGAGGTTTTAACACCTCTGACACCAGCTAATACTGGCATAATTTTTTTAACATAAAAATACATATTACAAGTTAAAATGTGGAGTGAGGCACAAAAAAACTACAAAATAACAACACACTACTTTAATCGCACAAAATCAAGTATATAATACCAAATTCTTCTCATATCACCATGTCTTTGCAAATATACATTTCAAACGTCAGTGTAAAATATACAATATAGTTTTGGTGCTGTGTGACGATTAAACACTTTAATGCACTATACAACTGTGGCCAAATAGTCACCTATGTATGCAAAATCAATAATGCTTAAGCAGATGAAAAGCAGCACAGACACAAACACTGACCACAATAAAACTGTTCCAGTTCAACGCCGTCAATTCTGCTATTCACTGTAAAACAATACAACGTACTTACTAAGTCTGCATCTTTCATGGCCTCTAGCAAAATTCCATTTGTACATAATTTTTTCTTGACAGCAGACAATAAAGTTGACAAACAGAGCAAAGTGTTGTCTTTTGAGCGCAGTATGTCATTATGTGGCTCTGCCCAGGACTGCAACTGGTGGCGCAAGTACACAATAATGCTGGATACAACAGCGTCAGTTAAATATTCGCCACTGCTAACAGAACGATAAAATTCGCCGATCACTGTTGGGTCGAGCAAATGTTGTCCATCAATTACCAAATCGCCCATAACGGCATTTAGGCTGCCTGCCACCACACTAATAGTACTTAAAGTGAAGAAATTTCCATTTTAAAAAACATTCTGACGCGATAAAACAAATTTGCAAAATACGTAACCATAATGTAAACAACAAAAGTAAACAGTTCTCCTGTGAGTCATATCCAGGTTATTTTTAGGGATGCACGTTTCCTTTAAATGCCACGTAAGTTAAACGAAACGAAAAAATTGCGCCCGGCGTCTTTGTTGGATTCTTGAAAATATTAAGCCAGCTGTTAAATATTTTCGGATATTGTATACCCAGGATATTGGCCTCCCCTTTTACGTGCACCTTATGCTGCGCCAGTAGGCTGGTCATTGACCTAGGCTTACGTCGGCGTCAAAACAGCAAGAAACGTATGTTGTTGTATATTTTACACACACAGTACGCCACACCGGGTCTTATGCCGCTCTGAAGTATAGTCTATATCATGCCGTTTTGTAGTTAATTGCACGCATTTCGAGGGGCAGAATTGAGTAATTACCGGTGCTGCGAATCAGCTAGCGGAAGTACGAGAAGCTCAGCTGCCGCGTGTTTCGTCAGTGCAGTCAGTCCTCTACGGGACGATAGGAAGGATTTGTGAACCAACTAAACAGGCAGTCTACGTATCAAGCCCGGAGTGGAAGAGGATCAACAGTTATGGATGGCGTGAGTGGTGAAGCAACAGACGAACTTCAGAAAGAAGGCGTAGGAAGAGAGGCAGAGGCAGAGGGATTGGTAAGAGGTTGTCGCGTCGTTTGCACTGCCTGTGCGGTTTCTTTGCGTGTGCATTATTTAATGGGATCAGGCAAATTAGTGGGAGCGCAAGCGCCGGTGAAATGCCAGTACTCTTGCCGTTTCTTTACGTACGGTATCCGGAAAGATAAGGTAAAGTGTGTCACATCCCATAAGGAGTTTAGGCGGGGTGATCATGTCCCTTCCGTATGGCCATGAGCCCGTAGTGGATAAACCACTGAAGTTGCTGACGCATGACCAGTACGACGCCAGATCCTACAGTTACCTTCCCAGTCGCAGGGCGTCACCAGGCCATTGATAGGTAAGTGATGCGTGCCAGGGGTGTAGTCCTAAAAAAGAAGTGGGGGACGCCTGAAACAAGACTTAGACAAAGATTTTTAAACAATTTAGGCCTACATGCATGCTGTACTGAAATTATCTTACACTGCGCTTCAGTAAGTAACCAGTTGCAACAGTGGACTAACTTTGGCACGAATTTCAGTCCAAAAAAAGTTGGGGAGTGGGGGACGCGTCTCCCCTGTCGAAAAAAGTGGGGGGACGCCGTACCCCCGCGACCCCGCCCCACTGCACTCGTGATGCATGTAATGAGTGATGCGGTGACGCCGGTTGCGTGCTGTGTAGGAGCGGCTGCTGCACATCCCGGCGTGGTCGTGGCACAGCGGCGCGGTCAGCGACGAGGTGATCTGTATCTCGGAGCTCAAGATGAGCATCATGGCTCAGAACTGCCTCGCGCCCGGCGTCGTCACGCTCCTCGCCAACCTCATCAAGCCGCACCGCTTCAAGGTTGTACCTCCGCGCTACAGCTTAATATGCCGCTGTTGCAGGTCCATATATACCGTCCTGTCAACAATGCTTTGAAACAGACCGTTCGATGTGTATAGTCTCTCCGCTCCGTGTATTATCTGTGTACCGTATTCTGCACTACTGTAGAAAAAATATTTTTAAAAACTGCTAAGAAAATATGGAAATATGCAGGTAGGTATGTGGCAACAGTGTACAGTACTGTAGGCTGGTATAGGCCTAGCATACGCTTTACTGTTTGCTTAGTTGTCGGATGCTTCCTGTTAAGGTGGTAACTGGTCATGCAGGAAAATGGACGTACGCCTTGTCTGGCAATCCTCCATTGTATACTGAAATTGCAATGTACCTGCTGAATAAATTTCTCTCTGCGTGTCTCCACTATAGGCCAACCTCTATCCAGACAAAGTATACACTAGACACGCGACATATGCAAGCGTTGACGCGTCGTTGCGTCTGTGATGTGGAGCAGCGTAAGCACGCGACCGGCGGCTGGCTGGACGACTACCTGTTCGGCTTTGAACACGTCATCTACACCGAGACCATGTCCGACGCCTTCGTCGGCATGACGTTCACTGAAGCCGCCGAGTAAGTGTCAGTAACCCTGATGACTCGTAATTGTCAGTTTACATGCCGGATGTCACTGCTGTCCAAAACCAACAGAGACAAAGCACTGATCGTTAACCACGTGCAGACTATAGGGTACATATGCACTGTGTCTCAGAAAACGACACTGACTTGTCATGCTATACATAACTTCGATGTACATCAACCGATTTTGATGGCTGAGATGCCGAGAGAGAAAGCTGCCAAGTGGTAATAGGCCTACATTTTCCTATTCCTCACATAACTGAGGCACACTGGTGAAACACGAACCCCGAAAATTGCGACTTTCACTTAGGCCTATCGCTTTACCAATTAACACACAAAACAGTCAAAAACGCATTCCGATTATTTATCACTTGGTTACGGTGAACCTGTCTTCGTTCACACTGCAAGAGAAACTTTAGTACAGGTAGGCCTACGTGCTGAAAAGGAAAAGTTTTGCTCGCTGGAATAGTTTTACTGACAGAAACTGTTAACAGTGCTAAAGCGTTGCCCGCTTGCTATTCATACTTTACTTTCTATGTCATTCTAATACTGGTGCCTGTCAGCAAAGTAGCTCGGCTATCCTAGTCTTTCGGTAAATGTGCTAAAGTACGTAGATAAACACGACCCGAATGCGGGTAATAGCCGCGTCACCGCCCGGTGGCGTAGTGGTTAGAGCGTTGGACTTGCGACTCAAAAGGTCACGGGTTCGAATCTCAGCCGTTACGCTTTCAGGTAACAACCTTGGGCAAGTTGTTCACACACGTTTCTCTGTCACCAAGCAGTATCGTCGGTCAAGGTGCGGCTGGGGAGGTAACCGTAGGTCTGGCGTCTCACTGGCCATGCGTCACAGACTTCGGTGGTTTATCCATCTATACGGCCTAAAAGGAAATGAGATGAGCACCCTGCCTACACTCTTCATGGGGTATGGCGTTCCTTTTTGCCGTTAAAGTCAGCAGAAACATAATCCCCAAAACAAGAACAAGAAGAACGTCGTGATACATTTATAGCGCCGCTTTCGCTAGGCGACGGCGAGACGCGACTAAGGAATGATCCTGGACGTTGCATGTGCATGGCGTGCAGGATGTGCTACGTGCAGTTCGCTATCGTGCTGTTGGCGGTCGACTGTCGTCTGCCGGACGGCTGGACCAAGCTGAGGGTCAACCCGGCCGACACGTACTGCATTCAGACGCGCCAAGTCGGCTACTTCATCGCCAAAACACACGCGCACGTCCGCCGGTAAGTGCGTGCCGACTGGCAGGTGCCCGCCGATGCGCCGACGTGCATTTATAGGTGCCGAGTTTGTACCCGCGCGATGCGCGGTATTATCTCTATCGCCCGACGTATGTGACTGTCTGTCTGCCACAACTTCACAAGTCGGAGTTCTATCGAAACGGATAGACAGATCGAGTTTGTTTTTGCACGCAGGCTGCCATCTACATACCCTATAAGAAAATTCAAGTATCTGAAAAAATGCGATATTTGTGATATTGAACAAGTTGTTAAAGTAATTTGACACAAAGTCGCATCGCTGCCGCGCACGCGGATCGTTTAGTCGTATTCGATGCACCCCATCTAATACACGGTTCCTTGAGCCAACATGATTCTCCCCCCCCCTTTCCTTTTAAACGGAATCTCAGTCGGTAATTTATCCGATTTTGCATGACTAACCGGCCGTGTGGCCAACATCCAGACACACAGCGCATAGTGACTTTGATATTTGCGCTATACAAATACTGTTACTTACTTACACACAGACCATGCACATTAGAGGCTTAGGCTATAGGATGCGTTATATTAATCGACGTTTTACATTTCATTACATTACATTACCACGTGACGCAACGTCAGGCATTTGTAGCATCAATGCGCTGCATGCGATACTGCCAACAACGAACTGGGGATGTGATTGCCGAACAACAGTACTGATACGTTTTGTATACATCTACCTAGTTGTGCCCGCAGCGAACTCAAGCACGCGATGCCAAGAAATCGAGCAAATCGGAGTCTGGGCAGCTCAGAATAATTTGAAGTTGAACAGTGGAAAGACAAAAGAAATGGTCATCACAGGTCGAGGCAAGCGAGGAAAGTCAGCTAACCTGCCCGCTCCATGCCCAGGCATCGAGCGGGTCAGCAGCATCTGCATTCTTGGCGTCACGGTCAACGA
>Ga0126333_1000191_pt1 | contig 12459 bp, 7 predicted proteins | sample InaspJWI54metaG_FD_94488 | JGI IMG/M metagenome (GOLD analysis project Ga0126333, IMG submission 94488) | Marine gutless worms symbiont microbial communities from Oahu, Hawaii - Inanidrilus sp. 2 OAHU.JWI-54 metaG | ecosystem: Host-associated > Annelida > Digestive system > Unclassified | place...
ATAAAACTGAAGCTAATTTACTAAGAATATTTAACAACTACATAAAAACTACAACCTAATCTTTGTTCCCAGAAATTCCAGAAATATTTTGGTGAACTCTGTCTTAAACGGTTCCAAAGATATGGTGTCTTAAAAATGTACAACTTTTTGGGCAAACCTGTAAGATATCGTTGTGATTTTATTCACTTTTTATTTTTTATTGGTGAAAACACTACAATGCCTTCCATGAACCACAAACGGTAGATCATTGCTTTTACTGTAGCTCGTTTCTAGGCAAGGTATTGATCTTTCTGTGAGGCAGTGGCAATAAAACTTCTCGCCGTTTATTGAATGCGGGCGACATGTCCAGTATTTCGGTTAAGAATATTAGTTTAACGTCTTAGTCTCTTAGACGTTTGTGTCTTGCAAAACGTTTCAACTTAACTCACAGTGGCTTTAAGTTAACCAACCACCTAGGCTAATTCGGCCTGGCCATTATACAAAGAACACAGTCGACAGTCACCACTGGTAAAGAAACGTCTAATTCAGCTTAGCAGAAAGCCTTGTTATCAATCATTTCATCGGTCCAAGTAAAGCTATCAAGCCGAACAATAACTTTTGAACTAAACGATCTTGGACCTATATTGGATACGATGGATCAGCTTGAACCAGGTCAAGGTCTAGGTCAAGCAGTCAAGCTCAAAGGTCAAGGTCATAGGTCAACGCTTATTGTCAGTGTCACAAGCGGCAACAGAAAAAGCTCAGCAACAGCTGGGATGGCCGACGTGGCGTAGCGAGAGCAAAAAATAAATAGTACGAAAACAAACATAATTTTAAACTGTAGATAACTGTGTAATTTTTCAGTCTGCTAAAAGTTTGCCGATGTGGTCGGTGCAAGCTCGAGTGAGAGCTTTCTAGTCGTCAGGACTGCTGGCATACAGGTCGAAGGCTGTTAAGCGAGCCAGTCGTTCGGTCGACGTGGGTCGTCTGCTTGCTCAATATGGTTGCTCGCTCCGGTTACTGAGAGACCAACGAACCGTTACATTTTACGTATGTTCCGTTATGTCTTTTTTGCCGAAGCACTTTCTCCACCGTCGACCGATATTTTGGAACTTCCCGACTTTTAGCTCAAACAAACTGGTGCTATATCGACTGCCTTGGAGTATAGGCTCTAGGTAAATGTGGGGTAAAACCATTACAGAAACTGACGAGTATAGCGGGAGAGAGAAACGTTGGATGAATACGGTGTAACAAAAATTGCGAAATTGCGTCCTGGCAGCGTGCATACGATACAGGCAGCAGAAAAAAATGGAGACTGGAGAAGGTGAAATCAATTAGCTGACTTTGGGCAAAAGTGATTAAAACCCTGTCATTCCAGAAACGGATTAGAGAAGGATCTGGGATTTGCTAGTTGAGAACGCTCACATGCAGGCATGCAGGCATGCAGGCAGATAATTGTTCCAGACTAAGACAGCTGTAGGCTAGAGCAGCGTTTTTGGACTCTACATCATACTCCCGAAAAAAATAAATAATAGTTTAAAATGCAGCAAGCCGCAGAGAAAGAGAGACAGATAGTAACCTAGGCTTACGCGGAAAATAGGACGACTGATGGCGGTGCATCCATTATGTGCCCTAGCTACATGTATGTTCTTGGACTTGGAAAGAAGTACAGTCACGCACGCTAAACAATAGTAATTCTCTAAAACGGCGTGAGACGCGTGATTAGTACAGACCAGCAAGTGATATATTATCTGCGACACGGACGATGGAGGATAGATCTCGTGGCTACTGATGTAGACGGCGTCCCTGAAAAGAACAAGCCACTATGAACGTGTTGCACGCGTTGTTGAAACGACCTGTGAGACGTAATAATACGCACTTTTACGCAGCCAGTAATTCTACACCTGCTGCTGCCGTGTAGAGGCGTGCCAAACTATCTTTACTCACAACGTTAGAGGTCCAGTTAGAACATATGGGTGTGTGAGAGCAATAACTTTTAGACTCAGTGATCTTTGACTTAAATATTTAGCGTGCTCGTTTATCCTGACATAGGTTAAGTTTGAAGGTCAAGGTCATAGTCAAAGCTCAAGGTCAAACGAGGAAAACGAGAGCTCAACAATGCTGAGATGGTCGAGCGTGGCTGAAAGCATACTATATTGGAAACTGTATATAAGTAACACACAGGCGAAAATTATTATGTTGCTAAAAGGTCGCTAAGTCCTCGAGTGAGGGTTTCTAGTTCACGATTGCGACTGGATCAAACGTGAATCGGACTACCGTCCATGTAGGCCAACTAGTGACTGCCGTCGCCTCGAGATGCTCAGATAGTATCCCTTCTGACCGCAAGCGTCGGCCATATGCACACAGCAATCGCTTTTCCACGCAACTGTTTACAATAGCGCATTAGAGACTTTCGTGATAATAGCGCTATATAAATCTACATTTACCATACCATACCAATAGCTGTGGGCCTGCATCGTACGTATACAAAAAGTTTAGTGTAAAACGATCGGGCTGTTCATGAGAATCGTTCAGTGCATGTAGGATAGGTCGAAGGAGACCTTCGCGCCCAAAACGCTTCTAATCGTCCAGCCGTTTCGATAGAACTCCGACTTGTAACAGACACAGATAGACAGACACCGAACTAGTACCGTGCTAGCATAGCGTCGCGCGGGTATCGAGTAGACTCTGATGACTATGCAGCTCTACTGCAGCCGGTGGCGACGCCGGCGAGACAGCCACCCACGAAGTCGTCAAAGAACGACAGCGACCACCGCCCGATCATTGCAGTCTCCACACACTCAGTGAACTTTTACGACACGGAATTAACGAGCGGCCGTCGGACGAAACGGCCGCGTCGCGTGACCCCTCTGTTAGCGACCGACCGCGCAAAATTACTGTCCGCGCAAGTCGTGACAGTCCAAAACGCTGATCGGTGCCCGCCAAGATGCCATGCATCGCGTCGCATGCATGGCTCGCTTCGGAAGAGACAAGTACGGAGAATGTTATTCCTCTGCGAAAAGCGTTGCATGATTTCTGTACGCCACACTGAGGTCCAGATAAATGCAGTAGTCGGTCGTCTGTGCGCGTATTAGAAAGACAACGTTCGAACGAAATGACTTTGACGAACAATATGTCATTGTGGTTCACCTTTACCAGGTCAAGTTGACGAGTAAAAGTCATAGGTAAAACTTCGAGGTCAGGAGAGAATTGGGAAATGTTCATGTTTCATCCGAAAGTAAAAGTGAGATTAAGTAAACCAATTCCGGCAACGCAGAATAAGAAGCCTCAGCTGAAAACTGTAAATAAGTAGGCCCTAATACTAGCCACAAAGTGGTCGGTGGTACCTCCAGTGGTGGTATTTCTAGTTGACTAATCGAGCTGCCATTTAGGCCTATGCGTACGATAGTTTACTTTGTGCATACCATATCCTAATATGGCAGATAAGCCTATTGACAAGTTGTGGCGTCATGTAGCTTAACGTACATCCGTAGGCCTATTCGTTATCGTTATCAGATTGGATTAGACGTACATTGACATGCTGGAATTCACAGAAGTGCCTGCGTGTCTATAGCATGTGCATGTGTATAAAATGCGTAGTGTATCCACAGCTTGGTCTCTGCTTTCGCAGATGTTAACACACCTGATCGAAACGGAACACTGTGGCGTCGGTGTAGTGTATACTTTAATGCGATAAATTTTCTCGAGCAATTTTCAAACCTCCGTCTCAATCTCATTTCATCGTTACCGCCCGTCCTATGGGCCTATAGTTTCATTTTCGCAGCTTCGTTATCGGTATTAGCAACTAACAAGTCAGACATTATCCCGTGGTTTCCTCTTTCAGCTAACAGCACTGTCTGCTGCTGATGTGACACTCCTTGGTACAGGGGCATCTCCACCCGTTTACCAGCATACAGATCACGCCACTACGAAATTTTCTAGAAACGACGGCATCTACAATATGCAAAGCCTGCGATGCGGCCTGTCCGCAAAATAAATTCATTCTCGTAAACTTGTCGGATCTCTGTAAATCTCAGGAATGTCCTCTGGCAAAAGTGGAATCGATATGTCAACCCTCAGTAGGCCTACCCCTGTCGACGCCGTGGCGACGTCTGTGGTTATGCTGTTATTAACTAATTGGATGTGTAAAGTCCAAATTCTACTAGACTTTGTCGGGTCTCCGACAGGTCCGCGGACTTTGTCTGGTCGGATCCGCTCCGGGTCCGGTAGTGGAATTCCGACCTTCATACGCATTTATTCTTCGCTAAGTATAGTTTCTGTATACTATCACGTTATATAACGTTCGCCTGCCGAAACAGCACGACTTTATTTACTCGTTCAGGTCTGCGCTTCGATCCGAGAAAATCCGAACGCTACAGGCGTACGCAGGTGGAATTAGCCTGTTCTGCAGAAGCAGCGACATCCGGCCGCCGGACTGCCCGATTACCGTAGCTTTATTGCAGCGAGATTACTACGATAGGACGAATCGCGCCGTATCTCGGAGTTATACGCAGTCTTCTCCGATTCCACGCACCATTTATTCTCACATGATGACAACAGTGTACCGTCGCAGCGCATGTTCCCAGTACTGCCCAGAAGAGTATCGGCCTCAACAAGTGTCGACACGATAAGCGCCGCCTCGTTTAGCGAACAGCCTTCAGTTGACGTCTATGGGGGTTGACTGAAAGTGTCGCAATGGAAAATGACGGACGAAGTTTGTGTAATGCTCGTATGAATGCAGCGTTCGGGTTTAGAGTAAAAGTTTTTACGTTCCACTCGTCGGAAAATAGGTTATTCCAGCCAATTGTTTGCTTATTGGCACTGCCTACACAGTATTCGGAGCAGGGTCTATGAAACGGTACGGTGTCCATCCGTCTGTCTGTCCCAACATGGGCTCACAGCAGCAGACCTTTGCTGTTGTGGGCCCTGCGGGCAACAGATATCGATCGATTGCTACAGCAGCCACGTGCCGCGGGCGAATGCCGGCAATGCCACGTTGTCAGCGTACGTAGGTGGCTGAATACAGACTTGTTACTGGAGAAACTGTAGACAATAATAGCAAACAAAAGAACAAAACAGCCGTAGTTAGAAGCCGATGATTATTCTGTTATCGGTGGGTACACGACGTTTTCATGCTAGCAGCAACAATCAACGGTAATCAATCTGTTCTTGTCGTTGGCAAACGCGAGCACCAAAAACATCAACAAGTTGCTGCAGTATGGACAGCGAAAGGCCGCATCGCTGCTGCAACCTACAAACTTTGACTCACGCTGGACATTCCCTGTACTTTACAGTGGGTCGGGAGATGCCCCCAACATTGCCCCTTTTCCCCGGGGGATCCGGACTCCCACCTAACACATGGTTCCTTGTGCCAATCCGAGTCCACAATCCAAACGGCATCGCGAACGGTTCAGCCGTTTAGCTCAGCTCGCGTTGTGACCAACAGACACACACACAGACCACGGAACATCGGCAACAATAGGCCGCCGCATCGTGTGCTCTGCATAGCCATGCGGCCTAATAATTCGTCGTCGCAAAAAATTCCAGTTTATTTTTTATGATACTCGCGTTAAACTATTTTGCGAGAAAAACCAAATGGATCTGGAAAAAAATGGTTTTTACCGCGCGATGCTATGCATCCGCGGTACTAGCCATGGGCCTGTGTCCGTCCGTCTGTCTGTCTGTCTGTCCGTTACAAGTCGGAGTTCTACTAAAACGGCTAAACATAGGATCACACAAACAACACCACACGATAGCCCAGAGACTCTAGTTTTCTGAAGCCAAAGATCTCCGCGAAATTCGACCTGGGTCACCCCCTACCGGGGCGCCAAATGCAGGTAGGTGGGTCAAAATCGGCGACTTTCGACAAATAACCGGCTATATCTCGAAAACGGTACAAGATAGACAACACTTTCATCACGTCTAAGCACTATGACGCATGGATTCTATTAAAGTCGAATAGGAAGTTGCATGCGCTCTATCGAATGGTGACATTGCCTATGACCTTGAGTGACCCCTAAATGCCCCAAACAACCCCAGTTTGTAAATTTCAACTGACACGACGCATCAGCTTCTTGTTGGACGTTCTGTACAAACACCCGTTCCGTTACTCGCCTGATGGCTGCGACGCTTTTCGCGGCTACTCTGTCTTCGCGGAAACGCGACAGATCGTTTTGCGCGTGCGGTCGACACCAGATACGTGAAGCTGGCTGGAGGTCTATAGGGAGCCGAGCCGGGGCCCCCAGCCATAACCACAGTGACCCGTGAGATTTTCACATATCCGAGAAAGTTCTGAGGTAAATAATGGAAAGTTTGGAACACCGTGATCGTTGTCGTTTAGTGCTCAGTCGTGATGAAAGTGTTGTCTTCCAGACTCTCTGAATTTGGAGCCCGTAGACATAAAAAAATCCCGGATACGTCCCTGATCGACATATAACACGCAGAATGCAATGAAAATGGAAGAAACGAGAAAGTTACAAGCGGTCGATCCGACGAAACCCACAAGTATCGGAGACGCAGATGACGACGAACTTTATCTGTTGTAATAAGTACACGAGTAAGTAAGTAAGTAACAAGTGTATAGCAGTTCGCAAGGTTGCCACACCGCTACGGGGAACTCACATGCCATAATAGGATCACACAGTGTTACCTGCAACCCGACAGAGGTGAAATTCCCGCCCTTACCCCAGCCGAAGCTGGTACTCGATTTAGCGACCCCGGAGGGATGCAAGGCTGAGTTGACCTGAGGGTACTATGAAAACAACAATGGACGTTGAAAAGTAAAGCAAGAACGGAAGACCGGTGCAAGAATTGCTACTTAGCGTTTACAGTCGGCTAATAAGCAGTGATTGACAGAGGGATGCGCCGGCGTGTCTGCCGCTGCCTCCCGGGATGCTAATCCAATTAGTTTCACGTCAACGGGAGTCGCCCATGCGAGTCGCTTCCACCGCACTTCGTATACTACGGTGCAATTTAATTGTCACACTGGCACTCCGCGCACCAGCTACTATTAAATTACACTTTATAATCGATCGATCGTTGTTTCGCTAAAAGCAATAAAACAGAGCGTTAAATCTACGCTGCAGTAACTCGTTGCGCCCGCCTGCTTCTGGCATCTCCAGAAAAATCGACTAAGTTGAAAAACTGAGCGAATAGTCTAACTTGAAAACGCCGCTCCTTGCAAAGCATGAACACGTAAAATGGCCAGTTGTCAAGGCATACGTAAGATATTCGTATTGAATGCAAGGTCATTAAAAGCAAACTAATAGGCCTAATGAATGAATAAGTGACTCCTTGGCTGCCACCTTGGTTCGATGGATAATATTTATAATAATAATAACCACGACAATGTTTTATGATGCTGTCATCATGAACAAAGTCATTGCGAGAGTTCACCCGGTTCACTTGATGAATGTAGACTGAGCGCCGGGTGGCCGCCAACCCTCAGACCAAGCCAATCGACTTGGGCTGTGACTCCACCGAAAATAGGCAGGAGGCACCGTCGTTTTACGGAAAGCTAATAGCGAAAACATATTTTAATAACTGAAAATGATTTTGCGTTCATCATCCGATATACATATAAACATTACGCAAATTCTTGGCTCTACTTTGTAATTACCTACTATAACAAGACTTTTAGTTGCACGTATATTAATCCAAAAATGGTTACGTCACGGCATAGTGGCCTCTCCTCTTCTCAAAGCGTCCGGCCGCCCCTGCTGCAGAAGCACAAATTGCTTTCTACGTCTCGTTTGCCGGGGCAGGGGGCGAGAGCGCCCGACGACGACTGATATTGAATACAACTGCTGACGTCAGTCGTTATATAAGTATCATAAGTAAGTAAGTAAATAGAATTTAATAGCACATATCAAACGTGCATGCATCTCCACTTGAATAAAACACAGTAACAAGTTGTAGTACAATATAAAATAAAAAAAAATAAAATATAAAATCAAAATTAACAGCAGCACACAATAGGGAAAGACAGGGAAAAAACAATACAGAATTTTTTTTAAATCTAAAAAGGGAACTTACAATGAAAGACTGTTTGTGAAATTTGTATATGCAGTTAGGTAATTGGAACTGATGTCCTCTGACTCTGAGTGCATCATGGAGTGGTCTTTGACGAGGTAGTAAGTAATAGAGACAATGGTTTGAGGCTTTAACCTTGTTAAATAGATCAGACGTGACAGAATCAATTATAGTCTGAATATGGAATATTTCTTTAGTGAAACCATAACGTCTGGGTGAAGAAATGTATGTAGTATGAAGTTGAGGGTCCAAGACCAACAGGAAGACCAAAGAGGACCTGGACAGAGGTTGTACGAGAAGACTGTCAAGCACGTAAAATGAACAGAGTAAATGCCATTCATCGTTGTAAATGGAGGAAGATGATAAAGGATTCCGATGATCAGGATGGGTGTGAGTGGGTGAGTGTTTCTTCTTGTACCGGCCTACCCGGGTTGTCCCGGACCAAAGGCCGTTAAACGTTGGGTGTGTGTGTGTGAAACCATAACGATAACGTCATAAAACTGACGTCGCTAGCAGCTGTAAGAAAGTATCGGTCGTCGCTCCGGTCGTTATGGACAGATCCATCGACGTCGTTCAGACCGGCCCGGCCGGCAACACATAATCTATCGACCGCTAATTGCTGCGCGGCCGCCAGTCGCCGAGTGTCGTGGGACGGACGGGACGCGAACGACGACGATCCGAGTTCGGATTATGTACACGACGCTGTCTCGGTGCGACGTTTATGGACCGGAACGACAACGCCGCGGCGTCCGTAACGACAACGGCGAGCTGCGTCTAAATGGCGTTTCATTGTCTTTGCTGTAAACAGCGCACCAGCCGCCGGAGGGACGAAGATCCGGCGTGTTTTGGGCTGGAAGGCACACTGAATAATTCGGGATGAGCAGCAGGGTCGCACGGGATTTGGACGTTACCTCCAGAAGATTTATTTTTGAAACTGGGAATGTACAAGACAGGCACAGTGTTCACATCGCACGAACTGAAGTGAACTGAACTGGCGGAAACTCGTCGACCCACGGCTAACTGGTCATGCACACAGTCCAGCGTATCGTTGTATCGATCTGCGGCCCGACTGACAAAATATCTTACGATTTGTCATGCGGTTAAGTTAAGTTTGTCGTAAGATCGACTTACGATAGTAACTTACAACGTGCTGAGATTTCTCTGATAGGAATATCGTAAGCTAATAATACGAACATTATCTCCAACGATCTTACGATTTTGCAAGTAAGTCGCACCTGAGAAAAGCCTTGCGTTCTTTGTAAGACGTGCGATGTGAACGTTCCGATCACGTGTTTAGAACTCGATTGCAGTTCATTTCAGTTCACGTGACGTGAACGAGGTTTCGGCCAACGCAAACACATCATGCCACGGCGCCAGACAGACATACAATTATTGTTAACGATACCGCGGTAAAAGCGGCTGTATCGTTCCACCAGCGCATCGTCGTCGACGCGGATCATCGCGGCCGTAGAGGACACAAGTTTCTTTACCGGTTCGGCGTCACACTCGCAGAACTCTATACTGATCGAATATCGCCAGTTTCACCTACGTCATCTGCAGCATCTTCTGGATGTGATTTCGTTGGAAATTCACTGAAATATGTGGCGTAAGAGTCCCTAGGAGTCCCTACACGGCGCTGATTGCTTGCTAATCGCTCCAGTTGATTTAACACAATTACTTTAGCGTGCGACGGACGGATGGACAGACAGACGAAATTGCTATATTAATATCTCCCTCTGCATGGCCATGATGTGTTGATGCGCAATGAAAATGGTACTCGACTGGGTCATCTCAGCTTAGAAGTTACGAGCAAGGCTAAAGGTGATCGACTGTATCACGCCTCGGCACATACAGCGAGTTTGCGTACGTGCAACTGCGAAATATTCCGACGTTTTCCTTCGTATTTAATTAAATAAACCTGCACAAACGAGCAAACGGCTACAACTCCCTGAGTATACGTAAATATAAATGCGTTTTGTGTCGACAGCAAAAAAACAAGTGTCCAAAGTAATGTGGCAAGAAGACGCATTGCCGCCGCCTATATTTATATAGGCGCTATATAAATAAGTCTATCTATCTATCTATCTATCTATCTATCTATCTATCTAAACCAGTCACCAATGCAATGCGGAGGTACGCTACAGCGGTCGGTCACGTGTTCTTTACAAGTGCCATTTTCCCAGAATGACATCTGCACCTCCATCTAATACATGGTTCATTGGGTCCACATGAATCTGCCCTCAAACCGGCTCGCGATCGGTTCGGCCGCTTTTGCACGGTCCTTCCGTGTGCCAAAAACACGGACACAGACGCAGAGACCACGTGCGACAAGCAACGTGCTGAGAGAACGGAAGCAACTACATCTAGAACGTGCGACATCTGCAGCAACAGGCCGCATTTGTGCGACGCATGCGATTTAAGTATAAATAAACGCATTATATTCTGTTGTGTGGAGAGAAACAACGTCGACCGGTATCGACGATAACGTCATTCGAGAAATATTCGTTTCAGAAATAATGACAAAACTTGCGAGACGGTGTAAACTGGTGTCTCGCCGCATGCCAAGTTCCGGTTGAATCGTAAGCCGGTTGTGCTCTGCGCCGGTATTTCGCGGTGGCCGCAGCGGTGGTGATGACTGGAAGCACGAGTGAATTATTGCGCTGCGTTTATACGGCGTCTCGCGCTGAATCTCCCTGTCGCCCACCCACCGCGTCGACTCCACTCTTGCGGCACATACAGGCATTTGATTGCCGCGAATACGACGAATTAATCTCACCGCGAAGCGCCCAAACATTCGTATTGCCTCATCGTTATTCGATGTAGTTGCTTCCGTTGAGGTTCGAAACAATACTTACCTATAGGAGAAAAATCGCGACTTTTGGCAGCTTTTATTTTCTGAAGGACCCTTTTCGTTTGCCGAGTTTCCGAACCTTTTATTTCTGCAACCACTCTCAGCCAAGTTCGAAAGCCAAAGTTATAGGTCAAAGTTCAAGGCCGTGAAAGAAAAAAAGTGGCTGAAATGGTCGAGTTGGCAGTCTGCCAGACTTTGCCGCTGTAGTATGTGTTACTAGCCACGTTAAGTGTGCAACTACACTGTGTCCCCAAAACGTCCCCCTTTTACTTTTGTTTTGAACAAGTTATCGCGCGGCGAGACGATATGCCTCCGCTGATCGCGGCGGATCTACGTCCGTGCGCGGACGGATCCGCAGTCCGCACACCTCTGGTGGCCTGGTCTAGGCGCTGCGCGCCTAGCTGGCCCAGGTGGGACCGACAGACGGACGGACAGACGGATCACGGCATCGCTTAATGCGCCCCTACGGCGGGGGCATAATAACTCTGTCAATATTAACCGATTATAATGATTCTTGATACGTTAAATCCAGAGGAAAGTTGACATGAAAATATTACAGATTTGTCCACCTCACCTGCTAGGTGTAGCCACTTTACCACAGGAAATCCAAAAAAGTCATTTTCAGCGGCATTATTCATACATACTTCTGATTATTTACGTTATCTCAGAAGAAAACAATCTGTAATCTACTTGTCCACCTTACGTAAAAATGTCACTACAATAATTTGTGAAATGCAAATCCTTTTCATCTGACTGAAAGTTTGTTGCGTTCTTTCAAATGTTGGAGGCTCTGAAGAGAGCAAGTTGTTGGTTGTCATCGGTGGCTGTGAAAAGAACCGGTTGTGATGTGTGGCAACTGAAATGTCAGGCTAGCAACGTCACAGCAAGTGTTCAGCGTGACCACCTTCTGCATTAATACATCTTCCAGTCTTTTTCGACACTGATCAGTCACATAGGACACCATGCTGTGTTGAAATTCAGCCCATGCCACAACAAATCGCTGCCGCAAGCCGCAACGTGTTCGTATCAATACATGCATTCCTCCTGTAGCGTGCCCCAGACGCAGTACTAGGGCTATGCAGATAATAGGAAGCACTAAACAATAGTAAGTAAACAGCTAAAGCTGTGGTACAACAGTTGCTATTTGTTTTCTTCTGAGGTGACGTAAATAATATGAAGTACATGAATAATAGTGTGGCTACATCTGACAGGTGAGGTGGACAAATCTGTAAGATGTTCATGTCAAATCTTCTCAGGATTTAACATACCAAAAATAATTAAAATCGGTTAATTTTTTGACGAAGTTATTCAAAAATAAAAAGTGGACGTTTTTAGAGACACAGTGTATATTGCGTTCTGCCATGAAACAATCCTTGGCATTTTAGCTGTAGCTTCAAAAAGTACTATCCAAATTTTATGTTTTGGTCAAAAAAATAGTAAGAGAGTGGACAAACAGAAGCTCGTTTATTTTGCTAACTCATCCAACTTGTGTTTCTGTACTACCTGAGAAACAGGAAAACAAGTTGATTATATTGCGCAAATTGCCGACGAAGCATATCAAGAGGTCCAATATACGCCGGCGACGAGCAAAACAGAGG
>Ga0126333_1000198_pt1 | contig 12347 bp, 12 predicted proteins | sample InaspJWI54metaG_FD_94488 | JGI IMG/M metagenome (GOLD analysis project Ga0126333, IMG submission 94488) | Marine gutless worms symbiont microbial communities from Oahu, Hawaii - Inanidrilus sp. 2 OAHU.JWI-54 metaG | ecosystem: Host-associated > Annelida > Digestive system > Unclassified | place...
CCCTGGACCCCGCTGGGGGCTCTGCCCCCAGACCCCCGTTATAGGCTCGTGCTCCGCACTCGCCATGGTGCCCCCCCCAACCACTGACCCCTTCCGCCGCCTATGCTTGCTGCATACAGTGTGTTACACTGTTATTAGCCTGATACATTACGAAGTTGATTCATTCCTTGAAACAAACTCACACCAATGTAGTTTGCAGTAAATGCCCTGTGTTTCTTTAATTTACTTGACAACATGCATTAAGCATAAGCATGGTCAATACGTAAACAAAAGCCGCACATAGGCATGCATCACACATGACATGATACACCTACGCATCGCAAAGTCTACTGACCTGTAACTACAATAACACTGTGGCAAGAAGTTATTTACAGACGAACTAAATCTGGTATACATTTCACGTACAGAAATATCAACACCTGCTTAGCTGTTAACGTGTATGCAATGCACAGTTACCGATTCCCTGTCAGTTAGTGTAACATACGTGAATGAAGTTCTGCCGAAGAACGACAACAACGCACACCCAGTATCACGTGTGAATGAGCATTGTTATCTTCACAACACGTCGCATGAAAGATCACATGTTGATGACAAACATCATTGAACAGTAACAACAGTTAGTAGTCGAGCACATAAACGTCAACCACGATGTTATGAAGTTCGTTGGACGACTGTGAATAGATATTCTTGAAAAAAACTAGCATGGACTGTGGCAATGCAGCCACACAGCACACACACACAACCGTTTAACGGCCTTTGTTCCGGGACCACCTGGGTAGGACGGTACTAGAAGAAACACTCACCCACTCACACCCATCTTGATCATCGGACATTCCTTATCAACTTCCTCCATTTACTATGAACCACAGCAACCTCCTTGTTCACTTAACATACTAAGCAAGTCCTCTTGACAACGTCTCTCCAGGTTGTCTTTGGTCGTCATCTTGGCCTTGGACCCTCAACTTCATAATCTATGCATTTCTTCACCCAATCGTCACCGTCTTTTCGCAGCACATGCCCATACCAACGCAGCCTGTTCAGCTGTAATACCAATGCTTTGTCATCTATACCTAGTCTCTCTCTCAACTCCTTACTTGTCAATAGCTTAATGCCACACATCAACCTGACCATTGTCATCTCTGCTCGCTGAAGTGCCACCACATTTTTTTTGCCTTACAGGCCAGGTCTCACTTCCATGCAACATGCTTCTTTGCACACAACCTTCCTGTCATAATGAACGATACCAACTGCCTCAGCTTATTCCAACCAATTGGAATTCTGGCCTCCACAGCTGCATCAGCATCTCCATCGACACTCAGCAATCACCTGGATAACGAAACTTATCCACTAACTCCAACTTTGCACTAGCCCAATATCCACACTAGTGCGAACTGCACTAGTTACCGGGTTCAGGCAGCCTCTGCAAATGAATGACTTTGCCACTTTTGACATGCTGCCCTTTATACCACTGCATTTGTTGTGTACCCATCTGTGACCACTAGTACACTGACATGAATTGCTACCAAGTCCTTTACAGCAGAACCCACCTGGCCATCTTACAGCCTTTTGCCTCACCTTTGGACATTCCACACTGATCATAACCATGTGTTTATTCATATAGACTCTAATGCCTTTACTCTCCACATTCTCTTTCCACTCATTAAGCCTTTTAGCCAGTTCCTGTTCACTTTCAGCTATCACTGCCAAGTCATCAGCATACAGCAGTTACCATGGCAGGGCAACCCTTAATTCTCTACATATGGCCTCCATGACAATCACAAATAACAGAGGACTTAATGGTGAACTTTGGTGCATACCCACTGTTACCTCTAAACCTCTGCTATTACCATAAACTGATGTGATGACTGCTTTAGCACCTGTGTACATAGACATCACTGACAATACTAGCTTTTTTTCAACTCCCAGCTTACGCATTGCCAAGATTATCTCTTCTCTCGGCACCCTCTCAAAAGCTTTTTCCAAATCCAGAAAACACATAAGACCTTCTTACCTTTAACTCTAACATTGTCATGCATCTGTGTTGCCATAGAAATGGCATCACTGCTTCCCTTAACATTCATAAATACGAACTGCATATCATCAATTTCAATCTGCTGGCAAATTCTGTGCTCAACTTCGACAGCATGTTCCAACATGGTGATCCCTCGGTAACATCCACACTCCATAGGGTCACCTTTGCTTTTTTACATTGGCAGTACCTCACCAGATTTCAAATCCCCTGGGATGCATCCTTCTTTCACAATACCATTACATAAATATATTAACCACTGCGTTCCAATGTCCCCTGTATTTGCTACCAGCCCCAACAATCCTGGGGCTTTATGCCTTTACATTTTCTTCAGTATTGCTGTCACTTCTGCAATCTTAATGCAATCTGCTGGTCTTTCCTTAACCCCAGCCGATATCTTATGGCCCCAGTACTTTTTCTTCATTCATCACTTTGTCCATGTACTGCTACCATGAGTGTTTGATCCCTTCATCAGCTACACAGCACACACACACACACGTTTAACGGCCCTTCGTCTGGGACTACCCGGGTGGGCCCGTACCAGAAAGGTAAAAACTATATGGATTTCACTGAAGCAAGAGACAGTGAGTGGCAGTGGCATCAGCTGGGCCATATGCAAGTCTGCACCTCGCCTCAGAGAGATAACCATGCGAGCACCCCACCGCTCATTTTTTTACAGGCCACATGCCCTTCCTGCCGCCCAACAAACAGTGTCAAAGCACTGAAGGCATTTATCAGCTACACAGCAGGACAATAATATTCTGTGTACACATTACGTGGCTCCCGGTGGACACAAATGACCTGTTACTGTAACAGAAGGTTAAATTACAATGTAGAAGTAGTAATCTTCATACCACAAAGAATACCACTTCAGTTGTTCCATTCAGTCATCATTACATTCTGTTGCATTTGCGACAACAGTTACGCAGTTAAGTACCAGTACATCTTCCAGTTGGAATTTTAACTACTAATAAAGTGATCAAATACACAATGACTTCATCCATTGTTTGCGGGACCGCACGATGCACCGTGTCAGTGGAGAAATGCAACAAACTTGTTTGTGTAATTTCAACTGAGAAGTCCTGTAACAATCAAATGACCTGCAACATCATTGAAAATGGCCCGAATGAATTGGCCGCAAAGAATTTTGGGTTTGCATTAACAACATGCCAGTCTTGCTCACTTTCTTCCATAATATTGCTTTTAAAGTGTATGGGACCGCAGGTATGGTTGCGTGATCTTCGAAAGTATTTCACTTTCGGAAAACACTTTCAACTAAATACCAACGATACTTTCCCATGCATGTATGCATAATACACAGTTAATACGTGTTAGTCATTGGAAAACATGACTTACAAAGGTTTCAAAAATCAAGGTAACACATATTGGTGCCAGTCAATAGGACACACTATATTGCACCGTTTCTGACATATCCACAGTCATTTCCCAAAATGTTCAGGTCACGTCACGTGACCATGACTCGACAACCGTACTACATAATTACAACACATACAACGGCAGTGCTGTTTATGTTCAATCTGCAAAGACACGTTTCACAGCTCTAGCCTCATGTGCTCCAAAGTTATGGACTGGTCCTGGTAATTTTGAAACAGGTCACGTGGCCACATGGGGAATAGTCAGTCATGACGACGCTAATACTTCACTTGGCCAAGTGGTGTGCAATATGTGAAATCTGTGTAGCTGTAGTCGTTCCACATCTGTTTTCCGGGGTGTAAAATTCTACACTGTGTCACATGACCATGACGACATTCCTTTCAGGGATGAGTTATCGGCAGTAGGCTAGGACGTTAACCTACTGACCAAATTTCAATTTAGTAAATACATCGTAAATTCGCTAGCCAAGTTGTCAGCGAGCTGGACTCAGGCGCACAAGGGCACATATGTTTGCAACAGCTGCTGTAATTGTAAGTGTAATTAACAGAACACAATACGACATCTCAGTTCTCTGTTAATGGCATCGCTAAACACCAAATCGCACAGTTAACATAATACTATGAGTTATTCAACCACAGAAAAACAGAAGTCAACGCTACACGGTGCATATGTGTGCAGCATACGTCACTGAAAGCGACAACTAATGCATGTTACTGCACTCATTTTCGTTCATCAATCTGATATAGCTGCAGGTACCAGTGAACTTTGTCATGTAAATGAACGCGTTGTTTTCGCAACATACATACGTACTGAAGACATACACAAAAACTTAAGTGATGTCACACAATGACCACAAAGTCGCACGTGACAGTGCCGGCTTTTCCAGATTGTCATGGATAACAGGTCGTTACACGGGTTTAGTAGTAGTAGCTACCAACTCAGCTCCGAGGCTGCAAGACTGTTTAATACACCCGTTGTCAGTTGTCAACGTCGTGACAGCTGTGATTCTCTGCATGACAACACAGCAATAAACAAAAACATATAATACAAGTATCGTACATTTCAATCGTTTTCAAATGCCTTGCAACTACAATAAGCTGGTCATGTCCCTTTGTGGGATGATTTATCATGTCCATGCTGGGACTTCGTGTGAACAATGTATGTGCCACATCTGAATTCTGTGTCTACATGCGTTATGACGACCTGAAATGGTGCATTTAGGGCCACTAAAAGTCATTGACTGTCACGCTGTTTCAGCAGAACACCGACCTGTGACAGACAGACACGGATAGACTGACGGACACCAGGACATAGCACATAATACGTGCTAGGCAAGTGAATCATCCCACAGTGAAAATGTGTCAAAGCATTGTATCATAATACATTATGAAATGGCAATAGCGTGTATTACACAGACTGGCTACATTTCACATGCGTACATGAAATTTTGAACGTCTCGTCGGTGTGTGATTGATTAGATGACAAATGCAAGTGACAACGACATGGTGCAAAAAGACGAGCGCAATGAACCACCGTTGAATTTGAAGGGTTCATCAACTGTGATTACCTGTTGGCTTTCATATGTAACAAAGCAAAACACTGTGACAAAGTGTTCATTCATAGCAAACAGTTAACACCATAATAGGCATTCTCAGTTCAAGTAAAACTTAAGTATCAACTCGACGGTTGGAGTCAGTCATGGGTAACGGGTGTACCCACGGTCATGTAAGGTTGAAAGAGTGTCGTACCCACACAGCGCAGTACACACACAGCCACACAGGTTTGAAACATGCTTCTAGTGGCCGACATGTCGTCATGAAATTTTTTACAACGTAACTTACAGTGTCTGTGCATGCATTTCCTTCTCCTCTTCCGTGTACGGAACTCCGCCATGAAATTTGGCTTCAGCTGCCTGACGACCGCAGTTGTCGACAGTCTGGATGGCTGTCACGATAGCCTGTGAATATGCACAATTTCCAAATGCTATTTAATGGTATATGTTGCCTTCAGTGCTTTCACACTGTCGGTTGGGCGGCAGGAAGGGCATCCGGCCTGTAAAAAAACTGAGTGGTGGGGTGTTGGCGTGGTTATCTGTCTGGAGCGAGGTGCAGACTTGCATGTGGCCCAGCTGATGCCACTGCCACTCACTGTCTCTTGCTTTAGTTTAATTCAGATTGGTTTTACCTTTCTGGAGCTGGCTCACCCGGGTAGTCCTGGGCAGAGTGCCATTAAATGGGTGTGTGTGTGTGTGTGTGTGTATACCGAATGGTCTAGTAAGCAAAACTGAATGTTCAGTTATGTATCTGCATCATTTGGCTTGTTCAGAAACAACATCTCAGACACATGTCCAATTTAGCATGAGAGAGTACTGCAGTGAACTATGCCAAATTTCATCTGGAGCACTGTATTCCCACACCGTATGGTAGTTATTGTTGGGCCAAAAATATGATATTATTTTTTTCTGCATCAAAGCACATCACCAAACAAGGCCGAATATCACACAGTGGAACGGACACTCAATGTGTGCTGAAGTAAGTAAATTCATTCAAACGGTTCATTGTCATCCTTCGTAAAACCTGCAAAACCACTGTCGGACCGGTTACATGTACCTGTTTCAACTTGTAAAGTCCAAACTCATTTCTGAAGAACACACAATACTAATTACAGTCTGCAACAAATACATTGTTAAGTATTTAGGACCACATGACAGCACCGGCACACTATTTTCTGTCATCGTCGACATAAAAGTTATTAATTTATGACGACATAACAATAGTCATAAATCATGCTGTATGTGTGAAACGCAGTTGCAATTGTAGCATGGCAACTTTGTCACTCCAGCAACCAACTGTTACCTTGAAAATAACACTCACCTCAGGAATGAGTGCATGCACGAGATATGCCAGGTCCGGTATGTACGCTGATTCGCTGTAAATTCTTTCGGTCGAACATTTTCCAGATGCAATGTCCCATTCCTTCATCATGTCGCCCAATTTCCGGTGGACCTCCATTGCCTGCAAAAATGCCATAAATGAACAGATAAATTCTGTTGCAAATGAACATATGTTTCAAAGATGAACATTTGAAAATGCTGTAACGAATTAATTCACTACGAATGTGAAAATGTATAACTGAACACTGGACAAAGTAATGTTCAGCCGTTGCTTGGAGTACAGTTTAATGCCCCACTCCACACAGTATAGGTCATTTCGGAAGCGGTCGTCACAGCCAGTCATTTGAGTGATACTGACAAACAAAACACTACAGGAAAATACGGATAAACAAACTTAATACAAATCAGAAGAAGTAGACAACCTAAAATACAGCAAAACAAAACTACAGTGATTCAGTTGCCTCTTACAACACTCGGCCAGGAAACGAGGCGGGCTTATTCTACAACCACCCCGAGCCCACACGGGGCAATGTTCAGCCAATGAGAGTAGATGCAAGTCACTGATACCGACAAGCTTACACGAATAACCATACAGTTTGCTCACTTAACCATGATGGTTCTGTGCCGTTATGTGTACTGCATAACTATGTCAGTGCTGAATGAACAATTTTTGGGACACAGTGATTGCGGATAGTGTAGCTAATCAGTGTGACTGCGTAGTCTACAACTGGCACAAACAGTTAATGTTGTGTTTGTTACATGTATGAAATGTTGCATTCCATGCACATTTCAAAAATGGAATTAGTCAAACACACCTACGAGTACGATTTTGCAAACCGAGGCAATCACAGCGCTAGCTATATTGCATGAACAGCATCAATGAAAAGTTCTTATATAACATCGAATAACAAGACTCCTACTATGTCATCATGTTCCAGTAGTGGTCCCCAACCACCAGAGGTGAGTCTTTCCCATCTGTCAGCTTTTGTGCGGCGTAATCTTTGATAAGCGTCAACGTAACGGGAATGCGTATCACCGACGTACACTCTATGCAAATGTTCCTGTACAGAACAGTTTCCAAGTTAGGGCATCACACGGTACACCACACACATTTATAGTTGTTGCTGTCAAGCTGTTACATCCCAGACAGTGAACTATATGCATGTAAGACAGCATAACTTGATAAAAATACAACACTAACTAGGCTACGTTACAGTGCTGTGTAAAACGTCAGGCCCTATTTGCACTTGGCTTCATACTTTAGTGCAAGTTTAGTGTTATATCAACAGAGGAACTGATTGCAAAGATGAGCCCAGTTACTGACTTTCTTCGGGCACATGGACATCTTGCTACTCAGAAGTCACTCTACCATCTGTGGATATACAGTTGTGCTCAGTACTTAATTTAACAGTTTCACACGTAAATGATGAAGAAATAGCTAATGGCGATTAACAGTGGGTCATATCAGCATAATGATCTTTACAGAGAATGAGTGTTAACTGAGCTGACTACGTATAATCGACGTAACGAACAAGCTAACTATTGTCTATGCTTCCCAAACCCTCGTAGCTTACAGACACTGGGAAAGTGAACGTTGGAGTTTGTCATCTATGCGAATCACAATGTTCAAGCCACAGCAGACAACATGCGTCACAAGTGAAGGAAATAACATGCCACAACTGTAATATCATATGAAGTTAATGTTAACACACCTTCATGCTGCTACCGGAAATTTCTGATTCAATCATCTGTGCCCACTGGCGTCGTGTTGTACTCCTGAACATACACATTCACATGTTCCCTTAGCAGACATACCGTGAGGTCAACAACTTCATGATCATTTCACTCTCAACAACATTGCAATGTAATGTCAATTCCCTAACTGTAACAAGTACTGTTTAGAAAAATCAAGTAGACAGGATTGCACGTAGAGAATCGCTTTTACTGCTGTAGTTGGCAGATAGACACAAAGATTGTCATGATAACTGCTAATATTCTGGAAACACTTACTTTACCATTACGGTGTATGCAGTTTTTTTTCAACCTTGCAACGCTGCTTACGACTCTTAGAGCAAGCTCAATATAAAGCTGCCAGTTGTACAGTAAGCATCGCCAATGTTAACAAAACTCACGCAGAAGGATTGACAATGAAGCCGACAGTATCATCCTCTTCAACGTCACTTGCACGCTGGTGACGAACAGTTCTCCCAGCAACAACCTGTTGAGCCAAAGCATCGGCAGTGAACACAATCACTGACAAACACCTGTGTTGTCAGGGGTGTGCATGCACTATGCAGCGTTACAAAGGTTGATTGTGGACAATTTTTTTGCATTCAAAATCCGCACACAGGACTTACTATGTACCGTGATACATAATCATCTCAATATTCAATATGTACATAGTCCACCACGAATGCTCAAAGACTGAATCCAGTCAAATGTGCGTATTTGGTTCGCATGCAGGCTACAGTTGTATTCACTAAGGGCCTGTTGTAAATTATGGAAGTGATTATTTGGAGCAAAACTTGCTATAGACACAACAATGTGTGGTCCCCATTTGCCTTAATACTGTTTACACTTAAATTGATTGTCAGAAAATCATCAACAGTCTTGACACCACATGTCACATGTGGAAGCGAAAATGCATAGAAATCGATTTTGCAAGACAGCATCAAATGTCTGGCTTTCATTTTCAAAGTAAACAGCCTATAATACTACCAACCGTGCTTGTCGCTTCGTGGTGCTGCTGTCGGTGTCGTTTTGTGGGCAGTGGCGTCTGTTGTTCCCAACTGCTGGAAAACCGTTTCTGTGATAGCCATACAATTACAACGACTGAGTGACGTAACTGAATTGCAATATGCCAAATTACACAGAGTGCAACGAAAGCTGACATTAGTAATAATCAGCCTAAGTGTCTAATCTGTACATGTTGGCGGCGTGGCGTAGTGGTTATCAGAGTTCGTCAATGAACGAAGTTAACGCACGTCGGGCACAGTTACAACTGGGATGAGTGACCGTCTTCGGGCAGGTATACCATCTCGGGCTTTAATCAGCCAACTAGGTCAACTCAGCCTTGCATCCCTCCGGGGTCGCTTAATCGAGTACCAGCTTTGGCTGGGGTAAAGGCGGGAATGTCACCTGTGCCGGGTGGCAGGTAATACTGTGTGATCCTATATGGCACAGGAGTTCCCGTAGCGGTGAGGCAGGTGTCCTGCGAACTGAGCTATATCCGTATAGAATGGTGCACTTGTGTGAAATGGTGGATTAGGTTCACTTCCGGCAATACAAAAGCCTTAGACCGAAGTCTCAGATCGAATTTGTGTGTAAGTGAACAGTTCGGATCGCATTTAATCACACGGCAGCTATTTATCATGCAGACCATAGCTGGAAGAAAGTAAATAGTCTACAAATGGAAATTCCCATTGTGAAATAGGTATCTGTTGCTGTTAAGCCCTAGGGCTTAGCCATGTTATTTGTCTTAGGCAACACACATACACACAGTCACACACACCCATTAAACGACCCTTTGTCCGGAACTGACCGGAAACTACCCACGTGAGCCAGTACCAGAAGGGTAAAACCAGTATGGATTTTACCGAAGCAAGAGACAGTGAGTGGCAATGGCATCAGGTTGGCAGAAGCTGCAAGTCTGCATCTCGCTCCAGATAGATAACGACGCCAGCACCACAGCAGTCATTTTTTTTGTTACAGGCCGGATGCCCTTCATGCCGCCCAACCAACAGCGTCAAAGCACTGAAGGCGTTAACACTGAATGCAATTGTCTAAGACAAATGCGTGTCAAATGTAGTGTTTATGAAGTCTACACATTCAGTTTTGTTCATAACTACGCTGCTGTTGTTGTTGATTAGTTCACATTTTAACGTAAAAATTGACTAATGCTGCGTATTAGGACATGAAATATTTCCTGTGTCACCTGTCACCATGTACTGAACAGAGCTATTAGGGATGCGTAGCAAATACACTTCATATTGCTTACAAACTGATCTCATCGCAAGCAACCGATGATCGTCGTGCTGCCGTAATGTAGAAATGACAACACAACGTAGGTTTTTATATGTCGTAAATGTAATTAACCAAATGTAAATACGTAACCGTTGTCATGTTAAAGAAATCTACTGAAATCACTGTTATTTACATCTAAATAAAATGCAAACGAGCATGAATTATAAAAAAAATTATTCCTGATGTTGTGTCTCGGCCAAAAGTGTAAGTCATTTTGTTGACCTCATCTGCTGTAACAGACAGCTCAGTTGTAGTATTGAAAAGTTGACAATAGCTTGGAACAGCCGTTTCTGTTAATGGCATTATACTGTTCTCTGCCTGCAGCTTTTGTGGTTATGCAGTTGCATCAAAAGTGAATGAATACATAATGACCACTGCAAGTCAGGAATGTGCCAAAAGGCCTGTACTGCATCATTTAAGTTTATTAGAGCGGACTGCTCTACTTCGACAGTAGATACGAGCCACCTACCACAAAGGACTGCGCCATAGGAGGTCAATGAAGCCATCTGGCTATCCACACACTTTTCCGTAACCTAGGGATAAGTGTAACCCAGCTGATGGTAAGCGTCACACTGACCGAAATCACATGCTAACCGTAAAGTGCCAACAACAATGCCAACCCTGTAGGGGCCAGTCGCTACAAAGGGTTGCCTGTGTAGTGTACCAGAACCTGGACAATGTTGCTTACTGTTGGAACATGTCGACGTAGTCTTGACGTCACGGTCAGCTGCTCTGTGGAATCGCTGGTATCCGGCTCCACGTCAACTGTCGACTCACTTTCAGGTTCAGCTGCTGAATCACCTGACCCAGTGGGTGGTTCACGTGCAGATTCCGTGGACAGACTTGCTACCTCAGGTGCCGATTCGGTAGACGCACTTGCCACTTCTGCCATCGACTCGCCTGCAGGCGATACCGGTTGCACTGCAAATGTACACTTTTTGTTGGCAATGCGTGCAATAATTGTTATTGCTGGATATCACACACTCGCACAGTAGTGCGAGAGTGTTGTTAGGGCGACGATGAAAGTCAATGGGAGAGGGGGAAATTTGACCCCCCGCCACACAAAAAAACGTAACCGATGGTCACCAAAATTTGTGTAGATAACTACGTCGGGGATATCTACCAACAAGCCAAATTTTATCCAAATCGGTTTACGGGTTTCGGTTCTGTGCATGCGTGATTTCGCGCCCCTCGGCATAAAGTGAATCAGATATTTTGTTGAGAAAGGCTACGATTTTGACACCAAATACGTCGAAAGACGAGGTTCCGCGCAAGGAAGTGCCTTTTGGCGGTAGCGAAACCAAAATGTAAGGTTTCGACCCCCATTTCCATCCAAAACTGCCATTTTAGACCCCATTTCGACAGCACGTAGAATTTTTTCGCCAAAAAACGGCTTTAACATTGGACGACTCGAGAATAAATGACCCTTAATCATTGTCGTAGCTCAATAAAAGTTGTATAGTGAATAGGCAAATTGGGGTCCGGGATTCCAAGAATGTAATTGTTTTTGACCCCCTACTCACGGGTCACGTGATTCGGCGCATGCGCAGTGGCCACGTATGCATTGTCAATGGTAACCAACGGGAAACGTTATGACTCATAAATTAAGAACTGATAGCCATAGGGTCTTTAAACTTGGTAGTAAGGTTGGTCACGTGAACCGCCATGCACAGCAACTCTTCAAGGACAAAAGGTCAAAAGGCAAGGTCACAAAGTCACGTTGACGTATCAGCAGACAAAAACGCTGTAACTCGGCAGTGTATGGTCATATCAACTTCAAACTTACTGGGAATTATCGACGTGGGGGTCGACGCGTGTGGTATACTTTGTAGGTCAGTAGGTCAAACAAGTGCCTTCAGTGCTTTGACACTGTTTGTTGGGCGTCAGGAAGGGCATCCGGCCTGTAAAAAAACTGAGTGGTGGGGTGCTGGCATGGTTATCTGTCTGGAGCGAGGTGCAAACTTGCATATGGCCCAGCTGATGCCACTGCCACTCACTGTCTCTTGC
>Ga0126333_1000200_pt1 | contig 12245 bp, 9 predicted proteins | sample InaspJWI54metaG_FD_94488 | JGI IMG/M metagenome (GOLD analysis project Ga0126333, IMG submission 94488) | Marine gutless worms symbiont microbial communities from Oahu, Hawaii - Inanidrilus sp. 2 OAHU.JWI-54 metaG | ecosystem: Host-associated > Annelida > Digestive system > Unclassified | place...
GACGCAAAATAGGAAGCTTGCCCCCCCGCAGCATGATGGGCTGGATGCGCTTATGGCCGATAGCTGGATGTCCAGTCCTTTCACTTCTCCCGCAATACGCAGTACGTAGATTAAAGGTTTTCGTATAATCAGATTAGTAACTTAGCATGCCTGATATATAAAGTATTAAGGAAAACTCAGAATAACACAAAATTTTGCGCTAAACATGAACGAAAATGACAATTTTTAACGCGAAACGTTTTTACTGACGATGATTTCACGTCTTGACCACAAAAGTTTTATCTGTCTTTGTTTTGCATGCAAATATAGTCTAAAGCATGTTCCCGTGTTATTTTTGTTCACCTGTCATTTGTCATCCAATATTTATTTACTGTGGTACAATTAGTAGCCCGCACGCGGTGCCATATGCGGGCTATTGCTACAGACGTTGTATCGTGGTCTGTGTGTACTGTTTGTGTGCTGGTCACGACTGTGAGCCCTACAGAAACTGATGAACCGACCGCGATGCCGTTTGGGGCAGACTCGTGTGGAACCAAAGAACCATATATTAGATGGGGCCCGGATCCCCAACGGGAAGGAGTACATGTATTTTAGGGGGAAGTGTTGGACAGTGGACGCGTTCGGTCTTTACGTCCGCCGGATGCAACCAATAGCACGCAGCGGGGGCGTCTCGCCGCGGCGATGCGGGCTGTCGCTACCGTCATTGTAGCTTCTTGTTAACGACATTTCAGACGCTTTGACATCGGTCTGTACGTGACGCTAACGTCAGTCGATCCGCTACGAGTTTACGTCTTCCAAGGAGAGTGGCTCATCAGGTAAGTTGTGCAAAAATCAGGTCTAAACTTGCTAAAGCTGATTTGTGCACGTTCGCACCGGAACGCAACGCGACGCAAAACAGTGCACGGCGCCGCGCGTTGTCTTACGTGTTGTAAACGTGTGCTAATATATGCTAGATATGTGCATAAATGACTGACTGATACGATACGATACGAGATGTTATTTTAACAACGCGCGCTCAAAAGCTGACATAAGTCAGCTTAATCTACTGCACGGAACCAAAAACTAAAAAGTGAAAAAAAGAAAAAAAACTAAAAAGTAAAAAAATGGATATACTCAGAAGCATCGGTAAACAGTCCGGGGAATCGATAAAGTCAGTAAGTTGAATAGTAGTTGCTGGTGGCATTCTGCAAGTCTGTAATAGCTGTCGGGCGATAAAAAGTGTTAAGAAACAGTTATTAACTTTGGCCTTGTGTGCAATGTTGATGTAATTCTGGAATATGATGTGTTTTTGCGATTAAGGTTTTGCTCGAAGGCGTACGAGCCATTTAATTCATCCGACGTCAACCAGTACGTGATTTCAGACGACTATACACCAATGTGGGAAGTAAGTTCGAGAAAAGACATGTTTTTGAGCATGTCTGTTGTTGATTTATTATTGCTAGGTTTAACGGCCCGACGCAACAGTTTATTTTTTCAGAGACAAGTGGAGTGACACATCAGGGACACTACATTGACTTTCAAATGACCTTGGAACATAGAGGAAACTTCTTAATTTTGTTGGATATTCTCGGGGGAATTGTCCGCAAAGGCTAAGCTGTTTTTGGGTTACCCTCAGCCGTGGCTAATAGGCCTACATTATATAAGAAAGAGTGGAAGTCGCTTATGCAAAATAAGAATATTTTAAACTCTCTCGAAAGTTATGACTGCCATTATCCGTTACTCATAACTTACTGTTAGCCGTGCGACCTTAGAAAGTTTTTGACGACATCAAGCGTCGGTTTTCCACCGTCGCAGTTGACGGTAAAATTACCGCAAAATACATGTCGCCTGTGACGTGTGCTGCTTTTTAGTCTAAAAATTTATGGCGTTTCTATCTACTTCTGTCGCTAGATCACTATCAGTAAACAATTATAGGCCTATCTGTAAAAAGTTACTTTTTAGTATGTTTTCTCTCTGTGTGTATTATGCCAATATGATAGAATAGCGTACATCAAGATGACCAAGTATTTTATGGTTATTGATAGATGCCATCATTCAAGAAATACTACAACGAACTTGACAGCAATAGAAAGGAGGCTTTCTTTGTTTATTTTCGTTCTCAAGGTATGATACCGTTGAAAATTCGAAGCTTTGTTCAACAGTGCCTGTTGTAACCTGGCTGTGTTTGTTGTGCAGACTTGTCGAATTTCGGATGCCTACTGTATAATGTAACATCCATTCTTTTCCCCGGGTGGGGTGCAGAGTATTTCAATCAGCGTGCCTGTAAGCGCGTCTCTGTGTCTGTCTGTATCCGTTCGCTCATATATCTCAAAAACGACGTCACCAAATTGTCTCTGCAAGCTGCCTGTGGCCGAGGGTAGCTTTGTCCTCATCTGAGTGCAGTGTAATACGTAATATACGTTATGTACTTCCGGTTTCGTGGATGACGTCATAGTGGCCAGGCATGTACTACGAAGATACTAGGACGTATGCTCAAAGTGACTTGCCAGGGGCAGCGTGGCGGCGAACTCTACGTGTACACACAGTTTCTCAGAGTCTCCCACACAAGCATTGACAACTACAACACAAGTAATATACGCCGTGCCTTAAAAACGTGACAAACATCCAGTCAGAAATCTGCCATATTTTAATAATTTTAGCATAGGCGGAGTTTGGTCTGGAGCTTTAGGGGGGCTACAGTATTGAAGGTGGCCTGGGGGACGGAAGTCCCCAGCGCGGTCCAGCGGCGGAGCCCCAGTAGAGGGTAACCCAGAAGCTGAACATGTTTTTATGAATTGTTGTTATTAGTCTGAACTCGGGTAAAAAAATTTAAAGCATTTACGATTTTTACTGCAGGGGCGGATCCAGAAAATGAACTTGGAGAGGGCCAATTCAGGGTGTCTGGGGGACGGAAGTCCTGGTAGGGGGTCTGGGGGACGAAGTCCCCCAGAAGCTGACGACTTTTCGCAGTTGAAGGGTTATTTAGATGTCACCTCGGGCATCTTGGGGGGGCATGGCCCCCTTGGCCCCCCTTAAATCCGCCAGTGTCTTACTGTGCCATGCAGATTTGCTGGGACCGTCATGGGGTTTGTGGAAGGTCAGCCACAGAAAATTAGCAAAAGAACTTTGATAAATTGTTATTCAGATGTTATTATTAAGTGTACTTTGAACACAAGATGTAACAAGTCTGTGACCAGCTACTATGTACGCTGACAACGTGGCAGTAGCACTATACCGCCGCGCTGCTGTGCGCCGTGCAGCAGTCGACCGATATCTCCTGTCGGCTGCACAGTTTGCTGCACTGTGGTCCATGCTGGGACAGACAGACAGACGGACGGACACCCTACCGTTTCATAGACCGTGCAGCGTTATTGCCACAAACTGGCGACCTCATTGCCGCAACACAGTAAACGGATTGATAAATTTCACAGCAGAGTATTGGTATAAAAGTGCCAGAATTGTATACACTTTATTATGCGTCAACTACATAGCCATTGTTATTTTCACTAAACATTTTCCTCTTGCCTGGGCTCATGGGGGGCATAGCCTCCCTAGCCCTTGATGAACTGCGCCCATAAATTTTACCATACAGAATAATTTTCTTCTTCCCATTCCCCCTTTTCACCCCCTATTTACCTTTTCTTCCATCCATTTTCCTTCCTGTCTTCCCCTCCCTTCCATCGCTTTTCTTTCTCTCCCCTTTTCTTTCTTCCCGTCTCCACCCATTACTCTTCCCCTTCCGTTCCTTTTCCTCTCCCCCATTTCGTCTCATCCTCAGGTTCCCCCCTTTACATTCAGTGGAAGGGCGCGGCGGACGCGGCAGGTCACGCTGTCGGTTCTGCAGTGATGATAGTCGTTGTTAGGCCTATGTTCTAGTTGATTCGGTGATCTTTGTACAGGTAACAATCCAGAGAAATTGAACAATGAGCTTGAAGACGCGATAAGACGAATCTGCTATCTGAAGGAGCAAGCCATCATTAACGCTATGTCGGCTTATCGACCCAGGCAAGAAAGTCGCTATTCTTACCATAGGCTACAGTATTTATTACTGCAGTGCACTAGGCCTATAAACGTTTTGTTCTCTCATTTATCGCCTTACAATGCAAGAACTTACACCACACTGGTAAGTTCAAAGATAGTGTTTGTTGTTTCTAGGAATTTCTTTGAAATGGTTCGGTTCGATTTCGTGGTGAATGAAGATCTGCGCATATTTCTTATGGAGGTTTGGCACGCACAATTTCGTTGTTTAACTTTCTATATACATTATATTTTGTTGTTATCAATTTTTTTTGTTTGTTACTTATGCCTTCAGTGCTTTGACGCTGTTGGTTGGGCGGCAAGAAGGGCATCCGGCCTGTAAAAAAACTGAGCGGTGGGGTTCTGGCATGGTTATCTTTCTGGAGCAAGGTGCAGACTTGCATATGGCCCAGCTGATGCCACTGCCACTCACTGTCTCTTGCTTCAGTAAAAGTAAATCGAGATTGGTTTTACCTTAAACGGGTGTGTGTGTGTACTTATAGACGAACCGTATTCTTGACACTGCCCACATGGTACGCGAGCAAGGTCTATGAAACGGTCCAGCGTCCGTCCGTCTGGCTGTCCCGTCGATCGCTAGCAGCAGCGGCGTGCGGTGGGTTTGCTGCTGAAGGCATGCAGGAGATATCGATCGATAGTAGGTGACGGTGCGCTCAGCAGCAAATGCCGACAGTGTCGTGTTGACAGCCGAGCGACGAGGCTGAACACAGACTTGTATTACATATCATTGAAAACATCGTATTACATATCATTGAAACTTAATGAATCAGTGAACATATTAATCCTACTTAAACAGTAATAGTCAGTTTCTTTGTTCACAGGTAAACATGTCACCGAATTTGTCATCGGGACACTTTGCAAAGAACAAACTTCTATACGAGCAAGTTATATACAATACGCTGACTTTAGTCGGTCTTGCAACTTCACTCAGTGCCGCAGAGGCACGAAGGTACGTGTATGCACCGACCGTGCTGCATGCAGTATCGTGTTTCATTGTTTAGTTATCAGGCCACATCACTGCATATCATAAGATGCGGCCTAACTGTCATCTGTTTTCCGTGGTCTGCGTCTGTTGGACAAATTGACGACCCACAAAACGGCTAAAAAGATCGAGGTGCCGTTTGAGATGTGCACTCAGTTATGGGACCAAGGAATCATGTATTAGACGGGGGCCGAATCCCCATGGAATGTCGAAGTCAGATGACTCGCAGTTTGTACTGATGTGATGGTCATACCTGTCGACGAGGCGTGTCTGTCTGCAATGTCTCCGACCGGCCAGTGCCACATTAAATTCTCCTCGTCTCCTCTATGAAAAATCCACACCCTCAGCAATGCTGCCTGTTCCCAAATCACTTTGGACAGACTTTTTAGCCCACCCGCTCTGCGCAAAGCGCAGGCGAGGAGGGCTTATGTTTTGCTGATGTTTTATTTTAAAAATGTTAGTGATTAATCTGTCAGACCAGTTATCTCAACATCTACCGGACCGATCTTCACGAATTTGCAGGAGAACTTTGGCCGTAGATGAACGATTTGAAGTTATTTTTTCGATCCCTCGAGGGACGTTGCCGTGACAATCAATTTTGTGGACAAAAATCGACGTCCAATCCACACCTTGTAGTTCGCAGGACATTCGCTAGGGCGGCGCCGCCGGCATAGGACAAGAAGGGCAATTACTGTGCAGGGCGCTGGGGCGCAAGCAAACAAATTACCTAATTCGTTGGACGCAGGCGAACCATTGTTAAATGAAATTAACTATAATTAACAGGCGGTTAGAGGGATAGCCAGGTGGGCTACAGCCAGGCTTTGCCTGGCATCTAGTTATTATATGCAGTCTGGCCCACCACTGAAATGTGTGCGTGAGTGGTGTTATATTTGCTTTTGATTTTGTATGTTTCCGCAGCATGTCGCCCGACACTCGTGAGATGCAAGTGTCAAGTCGAGACATACGGGTGCACTTGGAAACCTGCTCCAGTTCTTGTGCTGTTTCCTGCCACGCACCGGTAAGAACCACGCAGCAAAACTGTAATATTGCAACTGCCGAATTAAGGAATTTCTTTCGGTTTTGTGGATGTCGCAATTTTTCCCACAATGGCGGAATTGTGTGAAACTGTGACGACATCCACAAACCGGAAGTACGCGTTGCCACGCCGTCGGAAAAGGACCGAGCCACAGCCCTGTGGCTCGGTCCTCTTCTGGCAGCGTGGCGACGTATACTTCCGGTTTCTGGATGTACTGGTAAGAAAATTCGAAGTTTGGACGAATGGACGTATGGTTCCAACCCATTCCTATTAAATATAGGCTTAATTTTGCGTCTTCCGCTACATACTTCAAATACTTATGTAAACGCAGGCAGCAGTTTCGGGTCTCTGGCGGTTTTGGCCACTGTGTAGTGGCCACAGAACAGTGTGGATGGTAGCTGCCAATTTTCAGCGGATCGACCACAGCCCAAGTCGATTGGCTTGGTCTGAATGTTCGCGGTTACCCGGCGCTCAGTCTAGTAGTCTACATACATCAAACGAACCGGGTGAACTCTCGCAGTGGCTTTGGTCATGGTGACAACACCATAAACATTGTTGTGGTTAATTATTTATTATTACAGTTCATGTATATGTCCAGCCAGACTGCATAGAGGACAGGAAAGCAATTTTTGTCCGGTTCAGTTTTGTTGCGTCGGCGGGCGCCAGGACAAGACGAGTCCACCGTGAACAGTGTGCCAGGGGGAGAGTTTGCGATTCACTATTTCTTAGTTAGTACTGCGCTGATGTTAACCATTGCCTTCGATACAAAACACTAAATTATGAAGTTTGCGTGCGTGGTGACGCGCAGACGTGCAGGCTGTGTCGACGGTGTATTGGCACAGACGACGAGAGCGTGTTGCGATCTGCGTTTCTCGAGCATCTGCGACGCCGCATGTGGCGCCGTGTGATACCGCGTCCGTTCCAGGTCAGCGCAGCGACCTTTCAGCACGCGTCATGTTGCAAAAGTCAACATCGCAAATATAACTTCCTGAAAAACCCGCATTTGAAGTCGCGCCAACCACTTTTTAGGCCGCATCGCACGCATGTAACATAGACACGGCCTACTGCTACGGACGGAGAAGCGTTGTCTGTCTGTTGGTCACGACCGTCAGCCTTGCAGAAATGACTGAACCGATGGTTGCCTATGGGATGGGGCACTTTTGTTGGGGACATAGCCTAAGTATTGTACATGCCTGGCGGTCGATATATTCAACGCGACTCACAACGGGCAACACGCGGCGGTGCGGCCTGATCGCCACCATTACTGTAACCATTTCTTTCATCTGACTGAACCATATGTGCATTGTTACTCCGCCCCCAATAGGGGAGCATAGTATTGTGATGAGCGTCTGTCTGTGTGTGTCTGTTCGCGATCATCTACATGTACATGTACACGTCCGATCATCACCAGTTTTTACGCATGTTACATGGCCGTGGCTCGGCCCTCCTCTGGAGGCGACGTAGTGATATGTTATGTACTTCCGGTTTTATGGATGACGTCATGTTTGCTTGTAAGCTAAGATTGGTCGACGTCGCCGCTCAGCTGAAGCGCAGTGCACACGCAGCCCTGGGCTTGGCTATAAACTGTGTGCAGTAATACCAGTTGCAGCCCAACGGACTACTTTTCGGGCGCTTAAAGAACTTCCTAGGTGGCAACAGCGGGGGCGAAGTCTGCGGCCTCTGACTGCTTTGTGCTGTCTGTGCGTTGCAGAGTAAGAATAACGCGCAGCGGTGGAACGTAAGTGATGACAGCGAGTTCGCGGCTCTGCACGCGAGCAATCAACTCATGACGCTGTGGTTTCACGGCAAGTGTCTCCAGGACGAGTCGTGGTGCTTGTAGCGTTCTCGCACACTAGGCTTGTTTCTCGACATCAGTATTTTCACAGTCAAGTTTACTGCATGCGGCGCGTGCTGCGTGTCGTTGGCATTCAGCATTCTTTAGTGCCTCGACTGCCACGGTCTACTGCATTCGATCGGCAACTAAGGTGCCTAGTCGCCAGATTTAGTCCAGTGCAACATATCGCCTTATCCGGCCGGTCGGATGCAATCTCTTGATTGCCGGCGATGAGCGCAACTGACTCCTGCAGAATGCCGGTCTGCAGGTTAAAGCTTCGTTCACGGCACAAACTCAAACTGCAGTTTACCAACCCTAGTATCGCTAGAATACACGTGTTCAGATTGACAGAACTAACTGACCTAGTTTGCTAGTGTCTGTAGCCAATGAACACGCAGGTCGTGGCGCTTTACGCGCTGGAATGTGCGTAGGCTTGGTGTAACTGCGTCAACTTGTTCAGTTACCGTGAACAGTTCGGTGCTGTGGACGAGGCGTGCTACCGCAATGTGACTGTTGCACAAGCACGTCAGTGAACCATCTATCAGACATTGGCTGTGACGTTTATCGTGAGTACGATAAAGATGAAGCAAACGAGATGTGAGCGCAACGACACGCTCAACCATGCCTTTGGTCACGTACTGTAATTGTACTGGTAACAATAACATCCACGACAACCAAAGCACAGCTAGCCAGCATTAAAAGTAAGTTGATTACAGTATCGTATTGTTCTAGTGCAATAAGCACTTTCTCAGTATTTGCAACTATATAGTCTTTAGTGTAAGCTTACGAGAAAACGTTCAATAACGTGTACCACCAATTTGCTTTTGTTTCAGTGCCAAAACTGGAAGCCTGCTAGTTAACTTCTAAATACCCCATGTTTGATTTATCGGAATTTAAATATACAATAAGATTTGAAATTGAGAATAAAGAAAAAGAACTAGGCCTATTTGTGTGTACTAAGCAATGATATTGTGCTTCTAATAATGGAGGACCATAGTGTTGAGGCCATACCCATACTAGCAAATTACTATTGCACAAGAAATGCATTGTCCATGTGAAACTGACAAAACAAGTGATTTCCAAATGTTTAAATTGTTATTGCAGTTAATAGCACATTGATGACCATGTGGAAGCAACAATCACTAGTCAGCTGCAAAAGTGGCAACCTGTTTATCCAAATTCGCCTTTGCCACTGCACACTTCACCAGTTTCAATACACAAACATACTGCAACACATTACTTTAATAGCCATTTTACAGGTAAACGGTTCTTGCACAGGTTTTTAACAGACTGGATGACCGACCAGTCAAACTCAGAATGGCAGAATGCCAATTTAAACTGTGCACACTGTACATAACCACAAACAGAATTTGATAACATGCAATTACAGCATAAATAAATATTATGAAAGGTCAAATCAACCGCTCTAAAGCAATAAACTGATATATCTACAACAATCAGTCTTTACTACAAAACAAACGAGTTCCCAAAATGTCACCAGTCAAACAGTATATTATCACGGCAGTTTGTTACGCCATGATGAAACTACTACAATTTCCAACAAAGTCCACAAACTTGTTAGCTTCATTTCCATTCTCACATTCTTACAACCACATCAGTGAATGTTACAGATCACTGCACTGACATTTTGCCTCGGTATACTATTCTGTCATTATACGAGGCAACAGTATACAGACTTCAGTGTTATTCAGAAGATTTTCTGCGAGATTTCTTGTGACCTTTCCCACGAGTCTTCTCACGTGATGCTGACCTGCTGCGTGAACGAGACGCACTGCGTGAGCGACTTTTGCGAGCTTTATCGCTGCTGTTAGATTCTTTCTGCGGACTGCTTCGAGGTTTCTTTCTCTCTGGGCTTCCCGACTTAACTCTGCTACCATCCTTGTCACGACTAGGAGTACGGCCCCGTCTCTTATCTTTCTCACGGCTCGGTGAGCGACTATGAGTCTTGGTCTTTGCAGGACTTGCAGAACGACTCTTTGACTTATCACGCTTGGCTGACTGGCTACCACTTCGCTCTCTGCCACGGTTTGGACTTGGTGTAAGGCTCCTGGTCTTGCTGCTATCTCTTGAACCACTTCGACGCTGATCTTTGCCACGACTGCCAGAACGACTTCTGCTTTGAGCTTTCTTTGGACTTCCAGACTTGGACCGATCACGACCCTTCCTCTCCTTACTGGATGACCTACTCCGACTCTTATGTTCACGTGCTGAAACACTTTCCTGTTCATGTGAATTGGCTCTGTCCATGTTTTTGTCATTCCTTGGTGACCTGCTACGACTTCTTGCTGTTTTTTCACGATCCTTGCCACATTCCGGAGAATGCTTCTCATTCTTATCACCCATGTTACCAGCAGAAGACTCGCGACGAGCTTCACGACTAGCAGAACGACTTCTGTCAGCAGACTTTGGTTTAGCTGGACTACGAGAGCGGCTGTGGCTCCTCTTGTGTGAAGATTTTGTCTCATCATTTTCGTCTTTTCTGTCTGGCTTTCTGTCTCTGCTTGGCGAACGACTGCGACTCTTCCTGCCATTCTCACGAGACTGCTTAGACTTGTCGCGACTAGCCGAGCGGCTTTTCTTTGCACTCGCGGCACTTCCCGATCGACTTCTGCGTGACTTCTCGCGACTTGCAGAACGACTCTTGGCAGGCTTTTCCTTGCTTGGAGAGCGACTTTTCTTGCGGTCATTGCGGCTTCTAGAACGGCTCCTTTTTGACTTCTCAGGACTCCTTGATGCACTCTTCTTTGATCGGTGGCGACTATCTGAGCGACTCCTCTTGCGCTTTTCACGACTGTCTGACCGGTTCCTCTTAGATTTCTTGCGGCTACCTGATCGACTCTGCCTTGTCCTACTGTGAGAGCGCGATCGACTTCTCTTTGACTTGTTCTTGCTCCGTGAGCGACTTCTCCTGGTTCGACTGCGACTTCTCTTCTTTTCTGAACGACTGCGGCTGCGACTACGCCGACGGCTGCGACTCCTGCTGCGACTGTCACTGTGGCTTCTTGACCGACTTCGACTGCGTCTATGTGAACGTCTCCTTGAACGTGACCTGTCACGACAAATATAACCTGCACTACATTCTTTCAACTAATAAAAACAATCATCTCAATGTATGCTAATACTGTATTATACAACAATTTGCAGCCATAGACTATATATAGGTCAACTTCTGTTAGCCGACACTCCTATTTAAGTGGGATCTTTACCAATCTTGTTAACAAGGAAGGTAATAAAATCTCTGCCCATCTGCCTGTTAACATGTCCATTTGTGTACGCTCTGACTTTTGAATCAGCTGACCTGTGACCTTGATTTCTGCATGTGGATGGGTCAAAAATCAATGTGACAGGTCAAGAATAAGGGTTAGTTTTAGCAATGATGGCAATGCGGTGGGTCTGTCTTCAACCCTTGATTAGGGCAATTTCTCTAGTGTTAGAGCGAAGTTTTACTATCCTCATGCCCTTGCAGTCACAGTAAGTGTCAGAGAAATGCTAAAGTTCTCGTCAGCAGTGTTACTTACACTGCCTCTGAGCCATATGCAAATTATATGTCACTATCCATGCAAATACAGGATTGGCAGAGGCATGGCAAACAATACTATCTGTGTTAGCTTTCCTTTGTTATCACTAATAAACAAAAACTTTAATCTCAGTAAGTTCAAACTTAGTATATAGTATTTTGTTTGCAAACTGCCCAGCCCCCACTATTTTGCTCTTTTGGGATCAAACTGCGAAAGGCTGCCTTATGACAGAACAGGTGCAAACTAGAAGTCAACAGAAAGCCAGTCCGAGAATACCTGCACATGGGCATGCAACGCACATATGCACGGCAGGTCAAAAACACAATGCCTGTGGCAGCCCATAAGATGTACACCACACATTCTGATTATCATCACGAATGGCAAGGTTTAATATTTGATGACAATGGCTACCCTGCACTGGTACTGGATAACCTGCATAAAAGACAGAAGTAAGGCAGTGATAGAAGAAAGGATAAAGATAGTTGATAATCTTCTCCGGTTTGTCTCTTGAATGCTTGTCATTATTAGTTGGTAGAAAAGTACAGCTGGCATTCACAAAGTGCCTAGACTGATGTGCTACCTGCGATGGCGGCTGGACGACTTGTCCTCAATCAGCCGTATTTTCCGACTGCCAAGTTCAGTATTATCAAGTTTTGTCACTGCATTCTTCATGTCTCCAAGAGTCGCAAACTCAGCAACACTGAATACACAAAACACACAGAAAGATTTCAGCCTAAAAGGTGACCAAATACTGTCAGGAAAACATGCACCCATTTAACAGCCTCTTGTTCAGACAATGTATAGCTTGTATCAGAAAGTAAAAACCATTCTGGATTGCAA
>Ga0126333_1000201_pt1 | contig 12241 bp, 7 predicted proteins | sample InaspJWI54metaG_FD_94488 | JGI IMG/M metagenome (GOLD analysis project Ga0126333, IMG submission 94488) | Marine gutless worms symbiont microbial communities from Oahu, Hawaii - Inanidrilus sp. 2 OAHU.JWI-54 metaG | ecosystem: Host-associated > Annelida > Digestive system > Unclassified | place...
ACTTTTGCGTACTGATACATGCAAATTGTCGTTGCTAATGTCAACTATAAATATGTAAAGATGTTGTTAATATAAATTCGTTCCATTATTATTCATTCATTTCGATATGACTTGTAGCAAACCTATTAATTATAAACAGTTAATTAACACCAGAACCTCACCACGACAAGCACGAACAGCGTGGATCGGCATCACAGCGTCATCCGCCACAGCACAGTCACAAGTTAATCGTATAACCAGCGTGGACCTCTAAAGTAAATGTGTCCCAATTTGTGTTCTCAGGCAGTACAGCGGCTGTACATGTAGAATTTTTTGTCATTTGATGCTGTTGCATATTCAGCGGTAGGCTCTAGTTAAGATGAATGTTATTTTCAGCCTGGGCTTATCTTGTACGTTTTTCAAGATACAGCAAGTTAACTAGTGAAAAGCTGCCTCTTGTGTAAGTTGTGTGTCTGACATCCCTATTCGGGTGATTTCATTAGAATTTCTCCAAGATATTTGGTATCAGAAAACTAGTCCCTCAGTTACTATGCAGCTTTGTTTTGTTTGCAGTTGAGTAGAACATTTGTTTGTGATGGATGCAGATTAGCCACATCACATACCGTGCTGGCTTGTATCACATGGTTAAAAAGTAAAGTGAGAATATAAAACAAAAGACAGATAAAAATTAAAACGAAGTATAAAACAAAAAAACATCAAAATGAATTACAAAAATATATTTTAAAACCTGAAAGTAAAAATTGCTTTCTAGTGCCTCTAGTCAATAATACCGTTAGGGGTACTGAGTTGTGGAGTCGGTAATGTTACCATTTTTCTTGTGCTTTAATTAACCAACAACATGCCTGCGATTTGTCATCCTTATGACCGACACACACACCCGTTTAACGGCCCTTTGTCCGGGTCTACCCGGGTGAGCCGGCACCAGAAAGGTAAAACCAATCTGGATTTTACTGACGCAAGAGACAGTGAGTGGCAGTGGCATCAGCTGGACCATATGCAAGTCTGCACCTCGCTCCAGACAGATAACCACACCAGCACCCCACCACTCAGTTTTTTACAGGCTGGATGCCCTTCCTGCCGCCCAACCAACAGCGTCAAAGCACTGAAGGCCACCTTATGACCGACACATGGCACATTAATGCTGCATAATAATAATAATGCAACTATTTCTGCATTTTTTCACATAGCGTGGCATGACGTAACTGATTTTATTTTGTGTGTCTCCAGATGCAGCAAGGTGCACCAATAGCACCTTGGAACGGTTAGTTTATGATGCTGAAACGAGCTCTGGGTCGGGATGATTGCGATAACGATGGTACTGGTGAAGCAGCCAGCATCCTGTCATCATCGGTTGTCAGCAGCAGCAGTGGCAGTGCTGAGTTAGAAGGTGGGCTACGCAAGGATGATGACGACGATGTTGATGATGATGGAGATGTGCAGAGTGATTGTAGTGCAGTGCTAGAGTCATCTGCAAGTGATGACACGAGTTTGCCGACAGATGGAAGTACTGACACCGCAGATCCACCGTGTTCCACTGGCAAGTATCATTTGCTGTTGAAATCAATTGCTAAAACATAGGTTTTGAGCATGCGTAATTGTAACAAGCACCTGCAGGAATTTTATTGTAAAGGCACTGTATAAAGTGCTGTTTTGATTTCATTTGATTATTCTCATCTTGTCCATGTGTACTGTATTATATATTTCTGTTGCTGTTAAAGTAGCAGAAGGACATTCAGCATGTAAGAATCTGGTCCACCTGTTTTGTCACCTGTTTTAAAGGTTGTTAGCCAGTTTAACCTTGGTTTTCTTCCTACACGATCGAGAACCTTAAGGGTAAGTGGTACAGATCTTTTATGTCCGGAAGACTTTCAGGTCATCCAGCCGGTAGTGTCAAAGCAGTGAAGGAAATTAGAGGAATCAGTACAGTTTTATTTGTATTAAGCTTGTAGTATAATATGATTAATATTGCCAGGATCATTGTCAGTATGGTTCAGTTTATCACAGAGGTGCAAATAAATGCATTCAGTGACGAAGGCTAAAAAATCGTTGGACACATTGTGGGTAATAATGTCATTTATGTGATAAATAATTTAGGTGCAGTTTAGTGCTGACTGACAGTTAACTGTTTAGTATTTAATCAGAACTTTGCAGTTAATTGTCTTAAAAGATTGCAGTGATTGCAGTGATGACACATATATTATCAAGTACAGCGTTTTGTCTTTCCATATTTTGACGTCATTCAGGTGACTGCGGTCGACTTTCCAAGAGTCATGTGAAGAAGTCAGTGAGTTTTGATGACGTGACGGTCTACTATTTTCCTCGCGTACAGGGTTTCACCTGCGTCCCAAGCCAGGGCGGATCCACTCTCGGTAATGCACAAACTGTGTGCTTTGTCAGTGATTCTAGCTGTTGGCATATTTTACACTCAATTATTGCATCTGTGACAGGTAGTGAAAGCATTTATGTTATTATTTTGTTTGGCCAATGTTTTAGCAAAGTCACTAGTTTGAGTTTGTTGGTGTTATGTCCATATGTCATCTCAGTGGGTATATTGGGTGTATTCTTATTAAATTTTGGGAAAGTGGTGCACTTTATGGAAGGAAATTAGCTATATTTTTAGTAATCTTGAACTGTAAGTTTTCATGATGCTTTCAAACTTGTTTGGAAATCATAGTATAAATGTGATGGTCATTGAAATATTGTGCAAATATGGCACATGAATTAAAATGGCCATTGTAACTGATGCAGACTCTTAGTTAACGATCCTTGTACATTCAGATGGTACCAGAAATTGGTAGACTCTCTTATCTCATCAGTCACCAGAAACTGCTTCAGTTTCCTGGTACTTGAAACTAGTACCATAAGGTAGAAGGTAGACAGTCTTAAGGCTTCACTCAGCCTAATTATGCACACACATTGTCTGTTTGGCCTTCAGTGCTTTGACGCTGTTGGTTGGGTGGCAGGAAGGGCATCCGGCCTGTAAAAACTGAGTGCTGTGGTGCTGGCATGGTTATCTGTCTGGAGCGAGGTGCAGACTTGCATATGGCCCAGCTGATGCCACTGCTACTCACTGTCTCTTGCTTCAGTAAAATCCAGATTGGTTTCACCTTTCTGGTACTGGCTCACCCGAGTAGTCCCGGAAAAAGGGCCGTTAAATGGGTGTGGTGGTGGATTGTCTGTTAGGAGATATTCTGGAAGATATTTTCTGTTCTCAGGAAAACTGATTTGAGTTTACTCTGCTGTTACAAAAGTATTATTTTATCACTGTCCGTTGGTTCAGGGGTTACAGGGTTTTTACGAGTACATTCCTAGTTTTGTGATTCTCTGTTGACTTGGCCAGTTACCTAAAGTTACTGCTGTGATAGAATTACTCTGCTACATTGGTATGGAATATGGAATAAACTCCCTGTCGAAATTTGCAATAGCTCGTCGTTTGCCTCTTTTAAGAGAAACCTTGAGTCGTATTATTTTTCCCGTGCCTTCTCTTAGACCCGTGCCTCGCCATCTTTCCCCCTAGTGACTGCCGTGCCTCAGATTCGGCCCTCCGGCTGACCATGCGCACATTATAAATGCTTTTATTGTATTGTATTGTTGTTCTCTCATCTCTGTCAAACTAGAATGCATATGTTAGAATGTTATTTTCAAACTTTCCTCTTTGTTTGCATTTTTTCTTAAACTATTTAAGCAAAATAAATTACTTTATAAGCTTGAAATTTTCTGATTAATTGTAATTTATGTCATGTTTTTAGAATGTTTTTGCTCCAGAATTAGAAAAGTTATGATGTTACATTGTTCAGGGATGGGCGATCAGCACACAACGGTGGAGAAATACAGTCTGGTTGAACATGCTCAGCTGCGTCATTCGCTACATCACAAAATCCTCCTGGAACATCAGCGCCAGGGTCGGATCTTCCTGCCGGAGAACTTCGCAAGCGAGCCGTTGGCGGCTGATGACAGCGAGTGGACTCTGGACGACTATTACTTCTTGCAGCCGGTGCCGGCACGACAGCGCCGGTCGATTCTACGTGCGGCCGGGGTCGGCAGGATTGACCCGATGGAACGCGAGGAGTGCCGCAGTCTGCGGCTATCTCGTAGTCACTGTGGATGTTCATGCCGCGATGTCTGCCGGCCGCCGTCATGCCCATGCTGCCGATCCGGCATCGGTTGCCAGGTCGACCAGATGGCATTTCCATGCTCGTGTTCACGTGGCAGCTGTGCCAATCCACATGGCCGCGTGGAGTTCAACGCGGCTCGTGTTCGTGCCCACTTCATACGGACTCTGCTGCAGCTTGGACTTGAGTCGAATGGTGCAGCTAGGTGTGATGAGGGTCTGCCACCACCAGAGAAACGTTGCTGCATCGACAGCGACCATTTACCTTTGTCAGTTTCACTTCCATCTCTACCAGCATTCTCGTCATCATCAACATCTCCGTTGTTGCCAGTCAGTTCAACCAGTGTATCAGTATCAACAGCAAACAGGTTCGAGACACAGAGGGTTTATTTTGACACGGCAGAGAGGTTACCAGATTCGGAGACAGTGGTTATGACATATGATGAGGATTATGATGATGAAGAAGAAGAAGACAGCAGTGAAACCTCCAGTGAAGGTGATGATGCAAGTTTTGGCAGAACGTCGGAAGAGGCTGACTGCGAAATTGCAGCAGTGCCAAATGACCCTCAACAGAGAACGTTAGATGATTACGTTGTTAGGTTCCGCAGGCAGCACACAGAAGACACAGACCTGGGGCCAAGTAATTGTAGCACTGCTGGTTTTACTACTGGGTTTCAGTTTACTTCATTACCAATGCCAATGCCACTGCCAAATAGCTCTGGTGCTGTTGGCGTAACTTCTTCATTTCATTTCACTCCTCTACCAGTACCAGCACTGTCGCCAAGTAACACCAGCACTGCTGGTGTCACCAGTGGATTTAAATTTACTCCATTACCACAGCCTTGGCCAAGTGACTCGGTCACTGCTGGCATCACCAGAGGATTTCACTTTCCTTCATTACCAATACCGCAGACACCACCAAGAAACTGTAGCACTGCTAATGTGACTACTAAATTTCAGTTTACTCCTTTACCAATACCGCAGCCACCAAAAAGTAACAACATCAGTGCTAATATCGCCACTGGATTTCTGTTTGCTCCATTATCAGTACCGTCGGCAAATACACCTGTGCGATCTATGGTAACAAGTATTACTGCATCAAACTCGTCATTAGATGTCAATCTAAGCTCTGTGGCAACATCCGGTTTGGCACGGCAATGTTCCGCGACACTAAACACGTCTGTAGACATGTTGGAGTCTTACAGTGTGTTGTGCAGTTTGGCAAGTGTTTCCAACATGCCCTGTGACACTCGGCAACACTCTGCCTTGTCGGTTGAACACACACATGCGTGTTCTGGTCCAGAAGCGATATCAGGCAACTGCTGTGCATTACTTACCACTACACATGAGTGTCCACACATCTGCCATTGCATAGACGACACCACCTACAACTGTTCTGTGTCAAATGATCATGAACCGAATGACTGCACGCGACAAGAAACTACAGATAACTGTACCGCACACTATGACAGTGCGGACACCAACAGTACACCCACCTATTCCATGCAGCAGGATGCTACGCACATTCAGTCATCTTCAGATGACACAAAGGTTGGCAGTTACTCTTTGCTGGATGATACTACCACAGGCATCTGTTCCACGGCACGTGACAACTGCACAGTGGAGAACACAAGGCAAGGTTCCTCTGAGCCAGATGTTACAGACAACGACTCCTCCGGGCATAATGCGACACTTGGCTTGGATGCTGAGGATCGCGGCTCCACTATTGATAGCACTGTATTCAGCATCTCCACAGCTGCATTGCAGGATAATACATACAGATGCTGCGGACCAGATGACACAGTACCTGCAGATTGCTGTAAAGTAGATGACAATGATACACAAGGATTCTGTACTGCAGACAGTACTACACATAGAACACAGGATGCTACATGTGGTTGCTCTGTGCAAGATGTTGGAGGAACGCATGATGTCAATCTTGTTTCAGATGATGATAACACACCTTGTGGCACCAATCTAGATTATGCTACACCACAATACATCCTGCCGGGCAATACAAATTCATGTTTAATGACAGAGGCCAATACAGGTGATGTTTCCAGTGTTCCTGGCCATTGCTGTCTAGATAACAGTTCACCCAGCTGCTCAGCAACAGACCTGAACAATGTTGTACACCGTAGTTCCACTTTAGAAAATGCAACAAATGGTCAGGTTGTACCAGACATCACTGTAGATGGTTGTTCTATGCCATGTGACCCAATAAATGGCTCTGTCATGCCGGAAAATAGTGTAGGAAGTAGCCAGTGTGCGGTGCCTGACACTGCTCTATTAACAACTGCTGCACACAGTAAGACAGATGAGATTCTGTCAGTGTCACACATCTGAACTCTCGACTGTATTTCAGTTCGGCCAACCTAGCCAGTACAGAACAACATTTGTATTTTTTGCGATTAGCTGTTTTCTTGTGCACTAGTCGAGATGCACTGCAGCAGTGTCTGGCGTTTCCAAGATACTAAGGGACATTACGTCTGTGGTAGCCATGTGCAACGTGTCATGGTTGACCGTCATCTCACATTACAGCACAGTTCACTCACTGCCAGAGGCAATCAGTCACACATGCACATTTAGCTTGGCTGCATGCTGACACGACAGTGTCGTAGGTGTTAAGCAATCATCTGAACACTTGTACAGTCCTACAATTTGATGTAATCTTATGTTAGTGTGATAGACAAGTTTGTGGTGATACAGCTGAATGTTCTGTCAAGTGCACAGCTGTAATGACCACAGTGCAAGCACAGCTGTCTTTATCACAGTAATGTGGCTGTTGACTTTCAACACATTTCTCAGACAAACAAAGATTTGGAATACACTTGGAATGTCATCAGTGTCAATGCCAGATTCTTTTGACAGAAATTGGATAGTGAGCATTTCTGTATTCAGTTTGCTTGCTAATTGCAGTGATCTTTCAAACACAACTTTCTATGATATGGAATTTACTGGCACTTTTAGTGAAGGTATATCAAAAGCTGATGATCACATTATTGCTGCAGTTATGTGGAGTCTGACTGTGAGGAAATATCCGGTATACCTGGCCAGGATGATACTTATGGCAGTGCTGTGGAACTCTGACTGAACCTGTTCCTACAGCAGCTCGTGACAGTGACACAAACATCGGCGATCTTTGATTTGTGCTGTAACATATTGAACACAGACTAGTTTTTTGCACATCTGATGATTGCAGCTGGAATCTAGATGCTTGAGTTTCGCAGAAGTTGTGTCAGTTTCTCTCTGCCGTCTCTAGTCAATCATTGCCACACCGTACAGCTTTATTATGGAGACGTTGCCTTTTGTTGTAATTATCCCACATTTTGTGCAGCATGATATGACGTTGCAGATGCTGCTACTTGTTACATATGTAATTGTGTGTTTAGCTCAAGCATTCAGTCAGCTGTTTATTGCCTCAAGAGGCAATGCATCTCTTCCAGGGGCTTTTATTCATTGAGGGCAATTCGTGAAGACAAGCTTTAAGTGCTGGCCTAAATGAAATGTTTGGGCCCTATTGTCAGAGTACTGCCACTGAATTGTTCCAATTTGTTTGATTACATGTTTTATTTATTTGTTTATCTCTTGGTTAGATTGTTACAAGCCATTCAGGCCTATGCTCAGTAGGACAGGAAATAAATACCAGCCAAAGGTAGCGATAATGCTCTGATGCTGGAAGGGTTATTGTAGTTCTTTATATCCACCTCTGAGCTAAACGGCCTAAAGGAGATGAGCACCACACTTATAATTTTTTGTTGACTTTGGCACTCTCTACATTTTTATCCAGATCACTAAGTGGCTGATATATTTTAGTTGATATTCGGATGTTATCAAGCATTGTCAAGATAATTGGCAATATTATCCTTGTTGATATGATGACTAGTTATTTTAAATTGTATTACAGACTGTGCCAAAAATTCTGGCCTACTTTGAAGTGTCGTATTTTAAGTAATTTTCGAAGTAAGACAAAAATGAAATACAACAATGAAGACTGCTTAACTCGAATAATCCGTGAATGTTTCATGCAAAAATGAAAGAAATGCATGCATTAAATTTCAAATAAATTCTACTGCATGTCATGTTATGGAATGTTTTGGTCCAAAAATTAGAAAAGTTATGATGCTTTAAAGTAGGCAGAGATTTTTTCGTGCCTTCTGTATTTCTGTAGAGTAATTGTTCTTTGTTTTGCTTAAGTTGATGCAGCAAATAGAGTTAAAATTTTTTTGCAAGTTCTTACAGAATCAAGTTGTCAGCTATACAGTAGTTGTAGTTGTTATGTAAACATATGATTGCACATAATTTGAATGATACGAATCAGTTTCTGAAGATAAATTGTTGCTTATACTTTACTGTTTTTGATTTGATGATATTCATAATGCTATATTTTGTCAAGCGTGTAAATTGTATCTGGTTCATTATGTACTCTGTCAAACAAAACCCATTATACATAGTCTGGCTATAAGCTGCATTCTTGTGCAGAGAATGAGTTTTATACCCACTGTTTGTTTCCAGTTGGAATGTTCATCTAGACTGTTGTTATCATTTGCTTGTTATGTTTTTCAACACAGTTATGTATTGATAAATCGGCAGAATTAGAACCGAGTGATAGGACATTGGGTCACCAATTTTTGTGAGCTTGGGTCGTGAATCGGTCTGTGAAAAGTCAAGCCCACAGTTTGGCTCACTTTTAAGTTTTAACACGTGTATTTATTGCAGTACAGTTTTGCAGTGAATAACACTTTTTATGGCATTGGCCTGCAACTGAAGTTTCATTTTCTTCAGTCTTTTATAGCTTGTTGTTTTGCCATCTAGAATTTCTGCTACTGTATCTACGCTACCTACACTACTATGAAATAATGCAGTTCAGAACTTTTGGTAAGGTATTGGATGTTTAGAACATTCAGTGACTTGTTTCTCGGGTGAGTGGTATAAAACGTGTGGGTTCCATCACAGATCAGAAGTTTAGACTTGGTTCCATCTCCGGTCTGTGCTAATCATGGCAAATGATCTAGAAGCAATTATATAATGCAGCAGTTAGAGAAGATGGGAATTATTGTCAGTTCTGTGTTGTTAATCTAGTGTTCTGTGTGTTGTTGTGATATTTCATTTTACATGCGCAGTAATTGTGTTGATTGCAATGTCATTATGTGAATTATTAGATGGATGTGTGCTGTGCAAGGCTAAACTGGCTTGTGTGGAATTGAAACCTATTTTAGTGACAGTACTACTATTACTACACCCATTTAATGGCCTCTCTTCCAGGACAGCCTGGGTAAGCTGGTACCAGAAAGGTAAAAGCAGTCTGCATTTATTGAGGTCAGAGATGATGGGGTTTTGAGATGGCAGTGGCATCAGCTGGACCATATGCAAACAATCTGCAGATAACCTCACCAACACCTCATCACTCAGGCTGGTTTTTACAGGCCAGATGCTCTTACTGCCACCCAACCGTGTCAAAGCACCGAAGGCCCGTTTTTTTGTGACAGTACTACAACAAATTCAGATTTCCTTTGCATGGCACATATTTTGTCTGTTTTGTTGACAGAATTTTTGTAGCATTTTGACGTTCTCTATCCTGTGAATGCACTGTCTTTGGTGATTACTGATAATAACGTTTTGCTGATGTGTGGTCACATTTCATGATATTTTAATGAGTTTTATGTAAATATGTTAATGAAATGATGAGCTAAATGTGAAGATGGATATCCCACAAGAGGTAGTGGATCAAAGATTTGTTAAGCCATCAGTTAACTTTAACTGATGATGTAGTCAGGTCCGTGCAGTCAAGAGTCCACGGATTTCAAGTCTGAATCCACCTCAGCATCACACACACACACACCCGTTTAACAGTCCTTTTTCCGGGACTACCCGGCCGGATGCCCTTCGTGCCACCCAACCAACAGCGTCAAAGCACTGAAGGCATTAATGGCCACCTCAGCATCAGTGTTCATGAATCTGTTTGCGTATGTTTCATGCACTCTGGTTATTATGTAGAGTGTTTGCGTAACAGTCTGTTTGCAGCCATCAATCATAAGCAATCGAAATGGATTGTCATACATTTTTGTCCAGATCTATGGCATGACATTCAAAAAAATCAGTTATTATTAGCAGTCATACAGTGGAGTCCACCCAGTGAGTACACACTACGAGCAGATATGTGCGTATTTATGTGTGGTGTGAATGGCCCTGTGTGTAGTCTTTAGAGTGTGCGAGTAGAATCAATAGCTGTTCATAAATGTAGAAAATAGGTGAAGAAGGTCAATAAGTGGTAACTGATATTGTGTTTATTTTTCGCAGTGAATCTCATATCGGCCTACTCAGACTGTCATTTTATATGTGCATTCATTGACGAGTTTGTTATCGTTATGCACTGCAATGCGTAGCATAAGATGTGGCCTGTTGCTACCTGTGTAGCATGGTCTGTCTGTTAGTCACAAGTGTGAGTCCAGCAGGAAACGTAGTACTGATCGAAATGCCGTTTGCGGTAAGGACTGGTGAGGGCCCAAGAAACCATTATTAGATGGGGGCCTGGATCTCCCACGAGAATGGGCACTTTTGAGGGGGTAATACTTTGACATGCCTAGACTTGCCCTAAGTCAATATTCTCAGCCTTATGTGCAAGGGGCAGTGCAGCAGTGATGCGGCCTATGGCTACCGGTGCTGTAGCAACTTGTTATTGTGAATAATAATATTATTATTATAACACAGATCAGTACAGTGAGTTGTTAGCGTGCGTAGTAGACTAGTTCATACTGGCTGTAGACAACTTAGCAGATATCGTGGTATGTATTGCATTGAGCAGATGCTACCACTGATTGTATTGTTCGTTTCTTTCTGCACACTTTACGGTATGCATATTTGTACATCTCAGAGGCTGTATTTACATACAACTTGTATTCACCGGCGGATATCTTAAGTCATGCAGGTTGGCCAGATGTCCACCCACCAAATGTTGTGTTTTCATAGTACCGACCACTTTAGTGGTACAGGTAGAGCAATTCGGTCCTGTGTGTGTCTGAACAGTAGCTTTGAACTAAATGACATTTGACCCAAATATTCGGTTCACCAGTTCACCTTGATAATATCTTGATCAGGTGCACGTCAGCGTAATACGTCAGGCTTCACAGTCACGGTAGAAAATACTGCTAAAGTGGTCAGTGCAACCTTGAGTGAGGGCTTTCTAGTTGCCCCAGTTTGTCTGCAGAGTCACTCCAAAGGTTGTGTGCATCAGTTTGCAACAAGAATCCATTGCCTATAGGCCTACTGTTAATCCCACTGCGGGGACGCCTACTTGCATGCACAGTAGGCCCTAAATCCTGCCATGGAAATTCTCGATATTGGTAACGCGGCCTTGTTGAAGTTTGTACTATCTAAACCAGGGTGGCTCGGTAGCCGAGTGGTTAGCGTGCTGGACTCAGGCGCAGTAGGCCCTGGGTTCAAATCGCAGTCGCGACGTTGTCGGGTAACAGTCTTCGGCAAACTGTTTACACCCATTGTGCCTCTGTTCACCAAGCAGCGAAATTGGTAGCAGCCCTTTTAAGGGTTGCGGGGGTAACTGTGGGCCTGGCGGAAACTAATGGCAGCCTACCGCCGCGTTTATGACTTACGTCACCTACAGGCAGGTTGCCAAGAACCGGAATCAGCTCCGGAACCCTATGCTCGGTAATCGAGTATGGGCAGCCTTTTTTACTATCCCAGTCAGTTGTTAATATTTGTTAATATTTATTGTACATATTGGTGACTTGTGTGGGGCAGTGAGTGGCAGCTGTTATTGTTGTTGTCTTTGTGTGTGTCTGTGTGATCATGTTTCAGAGGAAAAAGCTATCATGTTCACACCCATGGATGTTTGGTTGTTGCTTGGTGACTATGCTTAGGCTACAACAACAACCATTTAACGGCCGTTTGTCCGGGACAACCCGGGTAGGCCGGTACCAGAAGAAACATTCACCCGCTCACACCCATCCTCGTCAACGTACTTCCTTTATCACCTTTCTCCGTTTGCAACGGTCCATGGTTTAGGCTACAACACAGAGGTAAAATGGTAAATTTTAATCAGTCGTGTATTAAAATTGCGAGGACCATTTTTGGTGAAGCCTTTCTCAGTATCATACAGACAAGACATACAGA
>Ga0126333_1000202_pt1 | contig 12207 bp, 21 predicted proteins | sample InaspJWI54metaG_FD_94488 | JGI IMG/M metagenome (GOLD analysis project Ga0126333, IMG submission 94488) | Marine gutless worms symbiont microbial communities from Oahu, Hawaii - Inanidrilus sp. 2 OAHU.JWI-54 metaG | ecosystem: Host-associated > Annelida > Digestive system > Unclassified | place...
ATGCGTATCGTCCAGCAGGCCGTGAGATCATCCAAGATTACTTGGAATAACATTACTTGGGATATGGACCCTATATCCGAGTACTTTATGCCAACTGGAGCTTTTTAGAGAACCGTATAATTTAATGCCTAACGGAATTGCCTGGTTTCTCATTGTTTGGTAAAGGCGTTCGATTTTTTCAATCTGCTCCGCATTCAGGCCTATTTCCTTTTTCATTTCCAACAAGTGCGCAGGGCCCGGAACCCCGTTTAATTCCGCGGCTTTTGCTAGTCCCCACCCTCTGCCATTTTTCAACTCGGCTATATCGGCTTCAGACAAACTCTTGATTTCGCCTCTTTCTTGCCCAGCATATTGGGATTTATAGACAGCCTTGGAAGCTGAGCAAGAAAGTATCGGTATTATAGCAACAATCAAGATACCGTACAGAATTCTCATTGTAATAGATCCTCTCAGTTATGAATCTTAATTTATGACTCCAAAAGGCTTTCCAACGGCTGAGCTGCAAAACGTGCAAACTGACCAAGGACTTATGCGCCGCGTAGCTTATAACCCGCTCATTTAGTATCTCCAGCTCCAGCGAATTGTTGCAGGCCGAATCAGTCGTGATCATAGAGCTCACCATACGCCGCGCCTTTAATTTCCTTGGATCTATGCCAGGAAAGCCAAATCGGTTCCTCGCAATGGCCCAATCGAACCAAGGCAGAAACGAGGTCGCGACCAATCTGCTCCTCGTTACCCAAGAATCGATGCTTCTGAACGAAACAATCGACACGCCAATGGGGGTGCACATTTTCAATGTAGCCTGGTTTGTACGCAAAATAGCGAGCCACCGGTGTTAGGGTAGCACCGCCGCCAGAGCGCCTTACACAGTGATATATCTCACCAATGCGGGTTTCGCCCGAGATCCCGCAATCAGCTTCGTATGATTTTGAAATGGGAAACCGGTCCATACTGCTGGTACCTTGGGTTATAGCTTGGCGGCAAGCTTAATCTTGCCCTTGCAGGCTACCGCCACGATACTGTTTATAAAATCACACAGGCTGCCGGATCCTCAGTCCTTTGCAGTTCCCGTTAGGCTTCACTCGTTCAAACTTGGCTCATTATTGAACTTAAACTAAATGAGCCCGAAAAATCAATTCTGCGGCGCACCTGGCCCAGCCGTCATAGATGGCGGGTCCCGGATGAAACCCATCACTGGCCATGAGTGTTGCGTCGAGTGTAAACCTCAAATCCAAGAAGTGCGTGAAAGGTTCCGAAGCCAGTTCATTTTCAAGTATCTCGTTCAAGCGTTTTGCCCTGCTACCAAGGTACCACCTGAGTGGCTGGGGTAACGCAGGAAACCCATCAACGGGGGGCAAGCCGGCTATGATGAGCTGGGTCACACCAAGCTGACTGCGTGCGAGTGAGCGCAAATCGCGTTGGCGCTTCAGCCAAGTTTTTGTTCCCACGCCGCCGGTAATGTCGTTGACCCCGAGTGAAGTTATCAGGACGTCGAAGCCAGAGGCTTCTAGCCGAGCAAGACGAGCGATCGTACTGCGTGTTGTTGCCCCGGTCTCGGCTTCCAGACACCAGTCAACACGAAAAGCATCCTGGAGACGGGTTACCAGCCGGCCGATGAGGGCCTCCGATTGAGAAGCTGCGCCTACACCGGCCGCAGCCGAATCCCCGGCGACGAGAAGGCGCAAGGGGGAACCGTTTCCCGCTGATCCGATGCGAGGCCCTGGAGGTTCTGGGAGTAGGGGCGTGCGCCACCGGACATAAAATCCCTGGACGATAAGAATAGGGAGTAGAGCGATAGCTGCCAGTTGGTGAAACATATTTCCGATCTACCTTGCGATGAACCCAATGGACCTTATCCGGCAAGCCTCAGAGAGGCCCGTAGAACGCCTGATTGCCCTAAAAGAATAACACAGTAAATTGTGAAATTATTTTGTATTTCATTGGGATCATACTTTTTTTAACTTACATTCCGGTTAACTGGCCGCCTGAACCTCGCGGACCGCTCGTGAAGCCACTGGCTATCAGTCCTTATTCCCATTTTTTCCCAGAAATAACATGATAGAATTTAGCTTTTATAGTTTCGGCCGCTTTTTCTAGGTAAGTTTGCTCAATATCTTGGTCCTCTTTCAGAACCCAATACGCCATGACTCTGTCAGAATGCTCTAAAGACATTGTAGGTCTATAGAACTGAACCTCAAATCCATAATCAACGGGGTGATAGGCGTTGTAAATTACTACGAGTCTGTCGATCTGTTTGTTATCGTATTCAAGTTTATCTAAAATTATGGTCCCGTTCTGCTGTTGAGAGAAAGAATGCACCGGTTCTGCATAGCCCAATTCAGTGCACAGAAAACAAAAATACCTGGTTGCATTTTCGATGAAATTCTGACGCTTCAATTCGTGTATTTCACCAGGAGTCATTTTAATCGGAGCCAACGGATCATCACCTGTCAGCAGTCTTGAAGGTCTGGAGCAGCGCCTTGTTAGCGCTGCCATATTTGTTAAAAAATGGCTCTAAAAAGTTTAGAAACCCGTCATTTGCGGCCTCTTCAGTTCCAAAAGTTCCCTGAATAGCCATAGAATAATCATCATCTAGTGCACAAATAGCGGTTAAATCTTCCGGGACATCGTAATCGAATTCAACGAAAATTTCGTACAACCCCTTAGCGAAAGTAGGGCCATATTTAGAATTTGATCGTAATAAAGGATACATCTCTCCCAATACACGACGAAGGGCCAGCATATTGTCGGCCCCGGATGATAGCACTTTAAGTTTACTCAATACATCTTTGGGATTTGATGCTTTCATAAGCGTTAGATCAAGTAAAAGATCTTGAGGACTTTCAGCACTTGCTATTTCGGAGTCAACCCAATCAATAACATCATCAACTATACAGACACCGACCTTTAGTCCTAGTCGAAAGAAAGCGGCCTTCTCATTAAGTTTATACATAGCGCTGTCCGCCAAAATAAGCAGGCTCAGGTACGGGCATCGGCTGCATTGGCAGTGTTAATTGTTGATCTTAATCATGGAGCCCGACTCATAGTCTATCGTATAGACATCATTTTCGAAATCTTTTACTTCAATATGATTTGGCAAGATCTCAAAAGCGCTGGTTAAGGGCTCTGGGCCAGACGTGCACCAAATTTTTCTACCGGATGCGGTATACCGACAAACATCTAATTCGCCCCAAGTTATAATGCTACCTAGCGACTCTATCCAATAAACCCCCATACATGCGACCAAATCTACCTTTTGAATCCAAATCGTGTTTAAATCTGGAACCGAAAGACAAAAAACACTATCGGCAACCGCCACAAAAAGCACTTTACCATTTGTGGTGACGGAACCTTCATCGATAATTGTAATTCCACCTATTCCAAGTAAAATTACCGAACCTTTCTGAGAGTGCTCATCACCGATATATATTCCGTGAGCACAACAAGGTTGATACTTTTTTGTTCGGCATACTTCTGTTTCATACATGTGGACATTGTCCTTAGAACCTGGGGTATACGTGGGCTCATCGATTACATTGATTTTATAGCCGTTTATATGTATTTTCATTCACTTATTTACTTAGCCTGCCAAGCTGATCGGGCGTCCAAAGTGCGCCGCGCACATGGTGAACCACGACAGATCCAGCATCTATCTCCGCCTGCCAGTCCTCTGCTTTAAGCCAAGGGATTTCTTCTGTGTGCTCCTGGTGAAAACGAACTATTGGATCGTCCGCTGCGGTGTAGTAAACGAAAAATGACCGTCCTGGAAAATCTTTGGCCAATTTAGTTGATATAGCCTCCGCCCAAACCAACCCAAACTGACATGCCGCCAAAAAATCAGGATGGTCCTTATTCATCCAAGGATCGTGCTCAATACTCGCGTCATGACCAAATATATCTAAAACGTGAGTATGGTTTAAGAATGACTCGACTGCGGTACTGTCGCGCCACTGTTCCATATTGAGGCTATCTGGTGCCGTCCAAGCGAAGAATATGTGGTCATCCACCAACACAAATTCCGGCCACAGTATGTCAGCTACCGATAGAGCGGTTTGTATCGTATCTTGCTTATCGTTCATAGGCGATTACTTCATTTGGACTGGTACGCTCGCAATTGCAGCGTGTCGTATTCTCCAGCTATTTGCTATGTGTCCTGGCTCAACCTATTCTTTATCCAAACTCTTGATAAGGTCTCTATACCTTTTTGAATCTAGCTTAATTTTATCGGCCGAGGCCTTATAGATATATTCTGCAAGTTGGAATGCTTTGGGTACTTATCCCTTTGAAGCGGTCTTCTGATCACCTTTTCAGCTTTTTTGATGATTGGACCGAAATGAAAAGTCATATTTTGCCCCAGCGATTCGTTAATACTTGGATTAAGCACTCACGTCGATTTTGCCGGCTTCAAAACATGCTACAATATAGTCATGGTAAGGATCTTGACCGGATTTATTTAAGCACCAATGCCAATCCACTATTGATGTTGAGGTAATCAGGCTGATTTCTCGTTTTTGATCAAAAAGCAGACTCAAAGAGCCATCCGGATTTATCGTGAAATCATTGATTTCCTTTTGAGAATTTCTGTGAAGTAAGGCACTTTTGGCAATATTTTGCGGATCAACACCATCGAGTATTGGTGGATCGGCATTTTCCAACAACCGATTTAAATTAATTTCCTCTGGAGAATTAATATCTTGGGCAACCAGCCGGTATTCTTTCAATTTAAGACCCAACCAATCTCCATAATCAAAATATGAGTATGAATTTTCAATGAGGGCTTTAGTTAGAATTTTTTCAGCTAATTTTCGGCTCATATTTTTGTGCTACCATTTGAACTCAGCTACGTGCCGTCATGCCCTCGCGCGGGTTGAGCTTGCAAAATGCGTGAAAGATAGGCACGTCAGCTTAAACTATAGGTTAGCCTAAAAACCATATCTAATAATTATTTCCATTTCGTTACAATGCTGATAACCTTGTTTTTTAATGCCTTGTTGACATCTAAAGTCTCTATTTCTGAAATAATCCGATTCGCATCCTCACTTAAAGTGGCCTGGTTGAAGTTTATATCTTCCGTTACCATTTGTGGTAGGCCGCACGAACTCTGGATGAGGTAATCAACATACTTTTCATTTTTGTGCTCCACGAGGAGATGGCTTTCTATTTCATTAAGCGCACTTACCACGATATCTGGATGGTAGTAGAACATTTCGTTTAACATCTGCGTGATAAATTCACTACTTTCCGCATTTGAATACTGATACATTCGCAATAAAATCTTCGTTGCCTTCCTCCTATCTGCTGCTTGTTTTTCATAAATTAGGTTCAAGATAGATTCGGAAGACGCAATCGTATCAGCATTGTCGTTTTTTTTCGATTTCAGAAGTTGATCGACTAAAAGGTCAATTTCTTCAAATGTGAAATTCTTGTTGTTAACTGATAAGCTGGAACTTTGCCTATTCTGGCTGTCGCTTCCATCCTCTCCTTCACATAAGGAAACACCAGCTATCAATACGATAAAAATGACAAAAGGGAAGATTATTCTCATCTTTATTTACCTAACGTTGCGATGTGCTGTCTTCAGCAGGGCAGCGACGTGGAAGCGCAGCTGTTGAAATCAGCCCCCTTACTTTGTTATGCCTTTGGTTTTTTTTCATTTGTCAAATATGGTTCCAAATGCCCCAACAGTTCACCAAGTCGCTCAGTATGTTCCGAGATGTATACCTTCCCATGATTTTTGCTGTTTACCACAATAGCATCGATTCCATTGCTGCTGAAGTTTGTGAGCTCGGTAATGTCAGATAATGGGATGGTGTTTTTCAGCATCCAATAGTTCCTGCCTGTAATCTTCCCATCAGAAATGGTTATTTTTGCAATTCTAAAGCACTGTGATACCAAAAAGGCGATCATCAAAGAAATCAGGGGGACACCTATAATAATAAAGGCTAAAAAACCGGGCAGGTTTAATTTCTCAAAGGCCTTTTCATAATCGAAGCCCATTGAAATAAAATGAAAGGCCATAAAAAATAATACTGGGACGTAAATTACTATTGTCATATAGATTGCCAATGACTTGAATTGCTTTTTCCACTTTACTGGGTAATGACCAATCTTTTTCATTTTTGCATAAAGTTTGAGCTGCGACCCCATTAAGCTACAAGCTTGCACGGCAGTTTTGTAAAACCGCAATCTTCACACCGCCTACGTCACTCATTGGTTTGGCATCAGTCTTCACGGGTTTGGTCATACTCGTCCTCAAGTACTGGAATATAGGGCGAGAGATCATTATCTATAGTCTCCTCTATTTCCCCTTTCTTGAGAGTCAGCTTTTTGAAGCTGTTAGAAGATTTAGGGTCTTCATCATCGTGAATGTGCATTATGCCATATGAGCCTGGAGCAATTTCAGCGATTCTGCGCAAAAAAGCTTCTGCTTTGGTACTTGCGTGATTGTGGTGCCCCGCAATATGAATTGTGTCCAAACCATTGTATTGCAACGATGCCTTCAATGGGAAGTCGAATTGTGTCAACAACGATTGAACCTGATGCCAACACTCACTCTGCAGGGAGGCGTTCGTGTCGTGTGCATGGTAGCGCACAGTGATCCAGGAATGATATTCGTACATTTTATCTTTCTATGCCTAACGTAGCGGACAAGTGACGAGCGATGGGCGAGTCGATCTTGATCCGCGTGTTATCCCTTCGACAGCCTAATATATTTGAAGCTTACGGAATCTGTTAACCAAACGCCATTCTCTGATAAATAAAACTTATGCCCATCTTCAGTCATTTGCTTTGCGTCGATTACCAAGACTATAGGTTTCCCATGGCGTTTACCGACTTTTGTTGCCGCTATTACATCACAAGATAAGTGCACATGGTGTCTAGAGCCTGGCACTAACCCCTCCTTCTCAATACTATTCATAAATCTCGTTGCTGTACCATGGTATAGCTTGTCAGGTGGAATTACCTCTCTAAGCTTCAAATCTACATTAATCGAATGCCCTTGATTCGCTCGAATCTTCGAACCATCACTTGATAATGAGAATCGCTTCTTGTCGTTATTCGCGACTACTTGGTTAATTAATTCTCTGTTTAAGCTCTTTCCAGCCACATTTGCTTTTTGAATGAGTTCATCAATTGAAGCCCACCCGGAACCATCAAGCGCAATACCGATCTCACCCGGGCGATGTCTGAGAATATAACTTAAGAACTTACTGACTTCAACTTGATCGTTTTTCATCATATATACCAGAGGATAACGGTTGACCTGAGACGTACGCGGTTTTTACGCATCGGATTTGCCAGTGATTTGTTATGCGTCTGCGAGTTGTTTTAACCAATCCTCGAAAAATTCGAGAGGCATTTGAACTTCCGAAAAGTTTAATTCTTGTAATTGTTTAAGATCATAGCTGTTTGCCAAAAACATATCCCATTGGGCATCAACGTCAGCAGCTACTCCGATCACAGTGTCCATGGCACTATCCGCATCAATATCAAACATTGCAATATGAAATCGATCGCACCAATGCGCAATGTCTTGATGAGTATATGGCGATTCGCCTGGGGTGGCACCCCAGCCTATAACTTTTAACATCGATTCGATTGTGAAGGGCAATTTTATCTTTTGGGAAATTGGTTCGGTCCAGCTACCTAAATATTTATTTTTGCCTTTTTTCACGTTAGGTATTAGTTCGGAATTGTTATATTTTATTTATCATTCGCTGAATTCACCTGGTTTTTATGCCAGCAAAGAATCCGGGTGAAATGATTTGCTATACTTTTTTCATCAAATATGAGTTTTTGAAATCGTATAAAAACGCTCCCCTAAATAAAACTCACTGCCTTTGGGAACATCGGTAATAATATTTTTGAAAGTCAATCCGATTTTTTCTAATACCTTAATTGAGGCAATATTATTCGGTTTAACCCCTGCAACGATTTCCTCCAGATGCAGTTCCTTAAAACCATACTCCAAGACAGATTCTGCCGCTTCTGTCATATATCCATTGTTCCAATATTTTGGAGATAACCCATAAAATATTTCCTTTTTTTCTGGCATAGGTTCAAATGGTTGTAGACCACACCAACCAAGAATGTCATTTGTGTCCTTAGATATAATTGCTAGATTTGTGCCCGCAAATCCAACTTTTTCATTCTGTATATCCCTTTCAATAAACCGTTCGATAAGATTTTTAATGTCGTTTAAATCAGGTACACTTTCAGGAAGATATTCGAATATCTTAGGATCATTAAGTGTCTTGGTAAATTCATCAGCGAAATCCATTCTGAAATTGGATAATCTTAGTCTTTTTGTAAGAATCAACATTAATTTTATTATAGCGTATGAGCGGGAACGCCCGAGGCAAAGCGCGTCCTCCTCCAGCCGATTGTTATAAGCCACCTAAAAATTACACTTAAACTTGCTTTGATATTTCCAGCCGTTGACAACTAATGTGAAATCAACCCAATTTTGCATATTCCAAACTTGTCCTTTGACCATTTTATTATCGAAGTCTAACAACTTTATCCCATCAACAGATATTCTATCACTTTCCCAAATCAGTCCTTGAGGCGAATAGGCATATAAATTCGTAAGGGTGCAAGAGATAAAAAGTTCACTTTCTGGAATATAAACCACTGATGTTAAATAGTCGTTAACAGTTTTGTATAAAAGATTGCGAGAATTTACATCTACTATGTAACCTTGACCACCTGAGATAACAAAGGCTTGTCCATTCTCATTAACAATAGCGTCATGCGAGTTAGCATAAAAACCCTGTCCAAAAATTCCACACCAATCTTCATATGTATCATCAACGAACTTTACCCAGGTGCAATTGCCAGTCGCGTCAAATCGGAATTCATCTATGGTTCCGGATATTGGTGGGGAAGAAAGTATTTGTAGTTCAGTCATAATAAAATCAAGGCTTACAACGTTTGAATTAAGGGGTTGGGCACGATTTCTTGGCCCCATCCCTCTCAATTGATTTGTTTGATGCAGAGTCACATAGATACTCTATTAATTGATCGATGCTTTTGAAATTTAATAACTCCTCTGCTTCATCTAGAAAGTCATACTCTTTAGTTTCATTTTCAAAAAAAATTTTCCCCAAATAGCCCAGATCGTAAACAAGCCAATAATTTTTGCGTATTAGGATGGGAGAACGCTGATAGCCGGCCAAGATTTTTTTTCCGATAGACCTTTTCTCCTTGCGCCTATCCTTTTGGACTGTGAAAAAGACTTCAGATGCATCAAAAATGTAAGTATCAATGTGCCCGCACTTTTCACAGAAAAGCTCTTTTTTTTCAGTCCTCCTAAAATGTAACAATTCGCCACATTTCGGGCACCGGTGTTTCAAATGATATGTCTGTTTATCAGTAGACATATGTGCATCGAATGTTCGAGTTGAAACGTGCGCGGTTTTTGCGCGTCGGTTTCTCCCGCGATTTGTTAGCAGCGACCTAAATAAATGCTATTCTTGCACGGCCTTTCCGCAAAACTGCTATTTTCACGCCGTCTGCTCCAGTGGTTTGTTGGGCCTGCGCCATCGGTTGGCAACCCGAGTCACGTCATTCAAACTCAAGGCCTGCCAAAATCCACTTCGCGAACCTTCGGATCTCCTTTCTCCAGCGTTATGACAACCATGACTGCCTCATTAAAGTTCAGATTTTGCAATTTGCTTCATTGATTTGATGCCTAATGCTGTTAATCAGCCGCGCTGCTTTTTGCGTCGGCTAATTTGGCCTTGTTAGACGAAATCCTGTTACTTAATCTCTTACAAGTCCCGGTGTTCGTTGTGTTTCGCCTTTCCGGCGATCCGGGTGATCCCTTTCGTGAAATTGTCGAAGCCCCTCCCGAGTTGCTGCATCGGTGATCGAACGATTAAAACATTCGGCCTCAATCCTTAATCCATCCGCTAAAGGTAATCCAAAGCCACGGACGGCAGCCTCTTTGTCTGTTCTCATAGCAGGCTGTGGAAGTTCACAAATAAACTCGGCTAGTTTTAGCGCATGTTTGAGAGAACCGCCCTTGGGTACGATCTCGTTAACAAGCCCAATTTGTTTAGCTTCTTGCGCATTGATAACACGACCGGTAATGATAAGTTCCATAGCTCGACCCATGCCGATGATTCGTGGTAATCGCTGTGTGCCTCCATCTGCCAGACCTATGTTCCACCGCCTGCAGGTAACACCAAACGAGGCATGTTCTTCGGCAATGCGTATATCCGCAAAGCAGGCCCATTCCAAACCACCCGCGTACGCCACTCCGTTAATTGCCGCGATAATCGGTATATAGATGTCTGTCCATCGACTTGGGCCTAATATTCCAGGTTGTTCGCCGCGATTATGTGATTCAATCTCCGATGGTGTCTTCGGCACCAGTTCATCTCCGGCAGAGAGATCACCACCGGAGCAGAATGCCTTATCTCCCGCGCCGGTAATAATCGCAACCTTAGCGTTCGCATCGTCTCGAAAATCCGTCCATGCTTTTATTAATTCCAAGTGGGTTTTCGGGCCGATGCAATTACGTACATCAGGGCGGTTGAATCGAATGATCCTTGTAGCTTCGTGTTTCTCGTAATTTATTTCTGTAAACTCCATAGAATTTCCTTATGTTCGGTCTAACGGTTAAGCTGTGCAAAGCGGCTATTTGCGTCTGCACCAGCGTCTTGCTATGCTCCCGCTCCTGAATCAAGTTGAGATTCTAACTTTTTTGCTGGGATTATTCTCCGTTCAATATCGTTTCCGATTTTGCGTTTTATCATACGCAGATCGTATTCAGATTGAAGATTCAACCAGAATTGGGCCTCAACACCAAAATATCGTTCAAGTCTTAGTGCGGTGTCAGCAGTTATGCCGCGCTTGCCATTTACGATCTCGCTTATTCTATTGGGCGGCACAACGAGATCCCGCGAAAGCTTGTTAATGCTAATATTCATCGGACCCATAAAATCCTCACGCAGAATTTCACCCGGTGTAACTGGATCAAGTAAATTGTTGTTATTCATTTTCGCACCTCAATGATAATCGACGATTTCAACATCGAAGGCATTCCCGTCATGCCAATCAAAGCAGACTAGCCACTGCTGGTTGATTCTGATCGCATACTGCCCCTTTCTTTTGCCTCCGAGGGCATGGAACTGATTGCCTGGATTCAGCATCAAGGCATTTAAACTGGGGGCTGCCTGCAAAACTACCAATCGCCTTCGCGCCAGCCGCTCGAAGGATTGGAACCGTCGCACTCGTTTATCGTTAAATAGTTTCTCAGTATCTCGACAGGCAAATAATTTTATCATATGTGGAAGGTATTACGCTGTGCGTAATATGTCAAGCGGTATTTTAGCTGGGCATAACGGTTGAGCTGTGGGGCGCATGCTTTTCGTGTCCCCACCAGTGGTATGTTCGCTTAGGTGCTTTTTATGTATTTCTTCAGATCACGATAATAGTTTTGGTGCGGGCCAATCATAATCAACTCAAGGTTTTCATCAACTAAGCGGTAGGCTAAAAGATACTGAATTGTTTTTAGTTTAAATTTGTGCACGTAAACACCCCGTAGGTCACCCTTTTTCCCGGTGCCAATCGCAGGGTCTTCTATGATGCGTTTAATTTGTTTGTCGAGTTGAGATTTCTGGGCTTTGCTGAATTTTTTGACTTTTCGTTCGAAGGACCTTGATTGAAATATTTTCATATTGCCCTATCCGAATTTGTATTCCGACATTTCTCCTTGTTCTAACTCAGCGATTCCAATCAATATTTCTTTAATCAGGCTGTATGTGAGGTCGGGGTTTTCCTCGGCACATTTTCCGATCCTGGCCCAGTGCTCGATTTGCCCGGTAATGGACCGTTTGTCAATTTTGCTATAAATTTTAGCCTCTTTGACTAGTTCGCCCGAGACTCTGACTGCAGTTGTCATGGTGGGATCTCCTGTATGATTTTGTCGCAATATAACACATTATGTTGCATTGTGCAACTTTTGGAAGTTTGTTTATTCAGCGAACGTTTGAGATTGGCTGCGGCGGATAGCCGTCCACTGAAGCGACATTTTAGCCTTTGGTTATATTATTTCAGACTTTATCCACATTATACTCTATACGGTTCTCTAAAAAGCTCCAGTTGGCATAAAGTACTCGGATATAGGGTCCATATCCCAAGTAATGTTATTCCAAGTAATCTTGGATGATCTCACGGCCTGCTGGACGATACGCATAA
>Ga0126333_1000203_pt1 | contig 12136 bp, 14 predicted proteins | sample InaspJWI54metaG_FD_94488 | JGI IMG/M metagenome (GOLD analysis project Ga0126333, IMG submission 94488) | Marine gutless worms symbiont microbial communities from Oahu, Hawaii - Inanidrilus sp. 2 OAHU.JWI-54 metaG | ecosystem: Host-associated > Annelida > Digestive system > Unclassified | place...
TCTTTTCCCTCGCTCGCTACGCTCACTCGGGACCTCCGGAACTTGAGCCATCTGGATAGCCACTGGTGACCAAACACTTTACCAACTGAGCTACTCGGCATCCCCCCTGTATAATATGAACATAAAAACCTTGTTTGTCAAATTATTGGTCTTGCAGCCCAAGTGTGACATTTTCAACTGAGGGTCATCCTATTTCCATGTCCCACGAATGACTGTGTGTCATATGTTTTGTCATATGGCCAACTACAAGAATCTTGAATTATAAGTGGCTTACAGTGGCGAAACGTGAATTAGTATCGTCTGCCATCTAAAAATGCACACAGTCCTAGTTACTGTTCGTGGTTAGCTGTATGTGTAAATTACAGTGCTAATTTTTACTACACAATCGCACCTATTAATAGATTTAAACTGTCTTTAATAAAACTTACAGTAAGACGCCAAAAAACAAAAAAAAAACAAACATAACGTAATCAAAAACAACATAGAATATATCTTACGTTTGCATTTAGTGAACGTCACGTGACGTCACCCGGAGTGACATTATAATGGCACCCGGGTGACATTGTAGTTGGTCATACGACAATAACTTGTGACATACAGACTAGACAGACATTGGGCCATTAGTAGTACTGTGTTAGTACAGCATCATGCAGGTAAAATGGCTGTTAAACTAATGTGCATACCCGTCTGTGTGTGTTTCAGACAAGGCTACAGATACAATTAATGAACTACGCAGAATACTCGACCGTGGGCCTGTCATGGTCAGTGTGACAGGCGGCGAGACGGCTGAGTCGGTGGAACACTGTGATTGGTCGTATGGTGCAGCAGGTCATCGCCTCCGTGGCTTGCTGTCTCACGTCACTCAGTCACCAGCCACAAAGACTGTGCTCTTTGCTGATCAGCCACATGTAATATTCTCTGTGTGTAGCAGTAGTATGCCTTCAGTGCTTTGATACTTTCGGTTGGGCATCATGAAGAGCATTTGGCCTGTAAAAATTGAGTGATGAGGTGCTGATGTTGCTATCTGTCTGGAGCGAGGTGCAGGTTGTTTGCATACAGTTCACCTGATGCCACTGCATCCAAAAAAACTCGTCATCTCTTGCCTCATTTAAGTCCGGACTGGTTTTACCTTTCTGGTACCTGCTTGCCAGGGTTGTCCTGGAAAAGAGGCCATTAAATGGGTGTAGTAGCAGCAGCAGCAGCAGCAGTAGTAGTACCACTCCACTTCTTGTGTACCCACTTTGACAGTTAGTGCACTGTACTCAATTACTACCAACACCTTTACCACAGACCCCACCGCCTTCTGCATCACCTTCTGACGTTCTCACCTTATCATAACCTTGGTTTTATTCATATTGACTCTTATGTCTTTACTCTCCACGTTATCTTTTCAGTCATTAAGTCTTTTAATCAACTGCTCTTCAGTTTAAGCTATCACTGCCAAGTCATCAGCATACAGCAATTCCCATGGCATGGCAACCCTGAATTCTCTAGATATGGCCTCCATGACAGTCATGAATAACAGTGGACTTAATGCTGAACCTTGGTGCATACACACTTTCTCCTCAAAACCTTTGCTATTACCATAAACTGTTCTGACAACTGTTTTTGCACCTGTGTACATAGACATCACTGCTGATACTAGCCATTCTTCAACTCCCAGCTTATCACTTTCTCGGAACCCTGCCAAAATATTGAAACCTGCATATTATCAAAATTACCATTTTGTTCAGTGCTCATCATGGGTGGTCCAAATATGTGGCCAACAAATCCATGATGGCTGACGGCTGCCATTTTGAAAAACCATTATATTGCGATATCTCTGCAATCGTTAGACGTGTTTTGATGGAGTTTGGCATGGCGAAACCCATTGGCCCTTTGAGCTGACCAAACACCATCTTGAAAATCAAAAAATTACGACATCCCAGTAACGGTTTGACCAATCTGCACAACATTTGGCAGTTAAATATTTGAGTTTAAAAAACCAAGATGGCAGACGGCTGCCATTTTGAGAAATGCATTAAATTGCCAAATCTTCTCAGTCATTTGAACAATTTCAATAAAATTCTGCATGATGAAACATTTTGGCTTTGATAGAAAATTACATTTTTCAAATTTTGAAAATCTAATATGGAGGACAACAACAACACCCGTTTAATGGCCGTTTTCCGGGACTACCCAGGTGAGCTGGTACCAGAAAGGTGAAACCAATCTGGATTTTACTGAAGCAAGAGACAGTGAGTGGCAGTAGCGTCAGCTGGGCCATATGCAAGTCTGCACCTCGCTCCAGATAGATAACCATGCCAACACCCCACCTCTCAGTTTTTTACAGGCTGGATGCCCTTTATGCTGCCCAACCAACAGCGTCAAAGCACTGAAGGAAAAGGCAGGACAACTGCTATCTTTGAAATTGAAAAATGATATCTCAGCGGTGGATTGACCAATTGTGACAAAATTTGGCATGGTGGCACAGATTAGGTCTCACAAAAATAGCTGCTAAGAATTCCAAATTTGCAAAATCCAGTATGGCTTGTGCCCACCCAAGCCTTGATCTCAAACTGCATGTCGATTAGTCAGCCATTTTTCTACAGCTAACTGCGCACTTTCCCTATATTTATAATGGGGCAAGACATTCCTCCACCATAATTTCCCCTTTTCCTAGGTGGATCCAGGTTTCCAACCTCACCCAAGTCGACAACCCAACATTTTGATCGGTGAAGCCATTTTTGTAGGTCTCGCGGTTGTCACAGAGAGACAGACCATGGAACATCGGAACATCTGTTACAGCAGGCTGCGTTATTGCACACTGTACGTGCGATGCATCGCCCCAAAACGGAAAAAATAGCTAAAAAGACTGAAAGTAGTGACTTACCAGCAGCAGGAGTGGACAGTATGGCTGTGTGCATGTGCGTGTGCGCGCACGCGCGTGCGTGCGTGCGTGTGTGTGCGTGTGTGATGTCTAGTGTGCAGCTGGTGCTTCTGAGCATGTCATGGCTGATGAGATGCACAGAGATACAACTCGCCAGCTGCTGCTGCAGCTCAGCACTCACCACAAACAGCTCGCTGTAAGTATACACTGAACATATGTCAGCATTGGCGACAGCCAGAAGTGACGCAGTGTGCTGTTACTAGCAATTCTAGCACAGCTGGTTTGACACTGCATGTGACAGCATTTATCAGATTTGGAACACACACATACACACACAACTGTTTAATGGCCTTTGATCCGGGACTACCCGGGTAGGCGGTATCAGAAGAAACATTCACCCACTCACACCCGTCCTGATCACCGGACACCCTTTATCAACTTCCTCCATTTACTATGATCAGTAGCACCCTCTTTGTTCAGTTTATGTGCTTGACAGTCCTTTTTGACAACTTCTGTCGAGGTCCTCTTTGGTCTTCCTCTTGGTCTTGGACCCTCAACTTCATACTCCATGCATTTTTCACCCAATCATCATCTTCTTTTCGCAGCACATGCCCATACCATCACAGCGTGTTTTGCTGTAATACCAATGCTATGTCATCTATACCTAATCTCTCTCAGCTCCTTACTTGGAAATCTGTCTTTTAACTTAACGCCACACATCCACCTAACCATTCTCATCTCTGCTCGCTGAAGTGCCACCACATTTTCTTTCCTTACAGGCCAGGTCTCACTTCCATGCAACATACTGCTTTGCACACAACTACTGTACAACTTTCATAATCAATGATACGTCCTTATTGGGAAGCAGTGGTACCAACTGCCTGAACTTATTCCAACCAATTCTAATTCTGGCCTCCACAGCTGCATCAGCATCTCCATCCACACTCAGCATATCACACACACACACACCCGTTTATTGGCCCCTTGTCCAGGACTACGTGGTTGAGCCGGTACCAGAAAGGTAAAACCAATCTGGATTTTACTGAAGCAAGAGACAGTGAGTGGCATTGGCATCAGCTGGGCCATATGCAAGTCTGCACATCACTCCTGTATGCCAGCACCCCACCACTCAGTTTTTTTACAGGCCAGATGCCCTTCCTGCCGCCCAACCAACAGCGTCAAAGCACTGATGGGTAACACTCTACAAATGAATAACTTCACCACTTTTGACATACTACCCTTTATACCACTGCATTCTTGTGTACCCATTTCTGATAGCTAGTACACTGTAATGAATTGCTACCAACACCTTTACTGCAGACCTCACATGGCCATATTACAGCCTTCTTGTCACCTGACGTTCTCCACTTATCATAACCTTGGTTTTATTCATATTGACTCTCACGCCTTTGCTCTCCACATTATCTTTCCAGTCACTATGCCTTTTGATCAACTCCTCTTCAGTTTCAGCTGTCACTGCCAAGTCATCTGCATACAGCAATTCCCATGGCACGGCAACCCTGAATTCTCTAGATATGGCTTCATGACAATCACGGTAGACTTAAGTGGACTTAATGCTGTTCTGACAAGTGTTTTCGCACCTGTGTACATAGAAATCACTGCTGATACTAGCCATTCTTCAACTCCCAGCTTACGCATTGCCCAGCTTATCACTTGTCTTGGCATTCTTTCAGAAGCTTTTTCCAAATCCACAAAAACAAAATAAAGCTTCTTACCTTTAACTCTAAAATTCTCCGGCATCTGTCTTGCCATCATAATGGCATCAGTGGTTCACTTACCTTTCATGAAGCCAAACTGCATATCATCTATCTCTGCCGAATTCTGTGCTCAGAGATCCTTCCTACGACTTTCATAGAGTGTTCCAGCAATTTGATCCCTTTGTAAGATCCACACTCCATAGGGTCACCTTTGGCTTTGTAGATTGGCAGTACTACACTTGATTTCCAATCCTGTGGAATACATCCTTGCTTCGCAACACCATTACATAAATCTGATATCCACTGGGTTCCAATATCCCCTGTGGCTTGTATCACTTCCGCTACCAGCCCCGACAATCCTGGGGCTTTATGCCTTTTCCTCTTTTTCAGTACTGCTGTCACTTCAGCAATCCTGATACAGTCTGCTTGTCCTTCCTGTAAACAGAATCTCCTCCTATTCATCCCACCAAGGTGGCAGCTAAGAACATTTCTTTAATCACTATAATGTTTTGTTTTAATGAATTTGCATTCACTGTCCGAGTCAAACACAAAATAAATAGTATACAAATTCTTGGCTTTATTCTGATATGTTTGTATTTTGCGACTTGCCATTTCCACACATGTACTTTGCAAAGAATGTAGCCTATTATCCTTTTAATTCTTGGCTCAGTTTTCAGCGACTGTGTCGTCTTTTATGGGGATAATAATAAGTATAAATGTTAGCAGCGTAACTACCGCATAAGATTTTACAGTTAAATGCTTTTCACAGCTGCCATAAACGGCTCTAAGACAATAAGAACACATTTGGGCTGCGCCCTCGTTCGACATTTTCAACCTCAGGTTCATCATATTTGAATGTTGCACTCATTACCATGCATCATCTGTATAGTGTTAAGTTGGTGTAGTGAATGCTGTGATGTGTGTTGCTGTCAAGACAGCAGAAACATGTTGATGACGTGTAGATAGAAATGGAGCAGCTGAAGTGTCGTCTGCTGGATGTTGTCGACGAGAACAACATGCTGCATGTCGAGTTGAAGAGCAGCGTTGTTGACGACATTGCTAGAACTGCCGACAGGCCACCACTTACACCAGTCATCTCTATGCTGACGCCGCCCGGCTCTGCACCGACGCACCCGCCGCCAAACCATTTCACTGTTCAGAAATGGCAGACCGAGCTGGTAGTGCCTCTTCACTTCAGGCTTCATTACCTTGCTGTTATGGTACAAATAGTTGCCAATAATTGTCATTATGTGTTGATATGTTAACGCTGAAATTAAAACTAGAGATGTGACTGGTTGCCATAGTGCAGTGGTATGTGAAGAGTGACGGCTGATTGGCTGTGCGACTGTCTGCTGCTCTAGGCCGCTGACTCGTGGCCTATACTCAGTATGCTGCTACTCATTTCCTTGCTCACAGATGGCAGGAGGCTGACTGAATCAACAGCTCCTCAGCACCATAACGACGGATGATGATGATGCTAACAGGCTGACTTAGACTGTAGTTATATCTCCGGCGTTGGATGTTTTCCAGTTTAACGAGTTGTCGTGGATAAAAGGTAAAGGCAGCCCATACTCGATTACCGAGTGTAGGGTTCCGGAGTTGTGGAGCCAAATTTAGACAGGTTGTTGTCTTGTTGTGTTGCTGTTCTGACTGTGAGACAGCTTGATTTGATGTGACAAGACTGTGGTCTTCTGATGACATAAAGCTGTGATGGTTGAAGCCTGAGGTGATCAGGTGACTCAGAAATAATCACTATAAACAGATGTGAATCAGTTGGTGGCTTTTCTGTTGAACAAGCTGCTGCAGTGCTGACGGCATGGAGTTACTGACTGCACATGATGCTGCGGCATTGCGTATAATGTTAACTATGTTGCGTATGTTCACTTCCTGCTGTCCCCTAGCGAACAAGGTTGAGAACATTGACTGCAGGCCGATCTGTGCATGCCTAAATATGGCCGCCCCAGAGTGCCCCTTTCGGTAGGGTATCTGGGCCCCCAATCAACACATAGTTCCACGGGTCCACATCCCTAATGAGTTTTTGACACCGTTGTCCAGACTTACTCCAGTTTGAGTCGGGTCTCCCAAAACAGTACCTGCTAATGATATCAGTGACTTAAAACCGGTTATCTGGATTACGTAGACAGCTGCTTCTAGAGGCAGCTGATGTGTGTGTGCATGTGTGTAGTGTGTGCGAGTGTGTGTGTGTGTGTGCAATTGGCTGTACATTATTTGCTTGTGACTGTTTAGTATTATGTTGTAATTGACAACAGTATTAAGTCATGTATAGCGTATCAATGCTTAGTTTTGGTGATTGTGCATAGGAAAGAATTAATGCATTGCACAAGGCCAAAACGTCAACACTGGAGGCACAGTTGCAGTATTCCAAGTCTGTATGAGTTCCATCATACCTCTGTGAAGCTAGAAGGTTCATTATGTGGTGTTGAAGTAACAGATATACGAGTGGACTAGTCAATGCAGCAGTAAAATACCAGTAGATCAAATAATTTGCAGGAAAAAGTGTATGACTGTTTCCAGTAGTGTTCATTCAGTGAGGAGAACAACATGTCAAAAGTTGCAACTGTTGGCATGTGGCTAATTCTCAAAAATGGCACAAAGAACATGGTGGCCGACAACAGTACAAGAAGCGCAGCTGTCGCCGAGGGACTGCGTGTCGCGTCGTGTCACTTAAAACCGTGCAAAGTGTCATCTAATTGCATTTGTAAAGATCTGCAACAGCCGAATGACCTTCAAGATTATTCAGGGTCATTGGAAATGGCACGGATTGATAGGCCATATGATATTTTCTGTTAGTGGTGTGTAGCAACAACGTGTCTATCTTGCACCATTTCAGGGATGACTTGTCATCGGTGGGCCGGGACTTGCTATGATCAACCTATACACCAAATTTGAAGTTTCCAACTACACCCATTACGAAAATATGACAGGCGGTGCAAATTGTACAACATGGAGTGGTTTGGGTGGTTATGGGTCACTCAGGGTCATCAGCAGTGTCGTCTATTTGACTTTAATGAAAACTATGCATTTATCTTGTACTGTTTTTGAGATATAGCAAGTTATTTGTGGAAAGTCGCAGATTTTAACCCCCCCCCCATGTGTGTTTGGCACCCTATGTGGGGTGACCCGGTGGAATTTCACAGAGATCTTTGGTGTCGGAAAACTAGAATCTCTGGGCTATCGTGTGGTGTTGTTTGCGTGATCTGCTATTTAGCCATATTTGTAGAACACCAACTTGTGATGGACAGACAGACACATACACAAGGTCATAGCATATACCATGCCAACATATTGTCGCGCGGTAAAAACTATAACAGATAATTAGCCACTGCCATCCAAAATTGTGTTAATTGGTATCACCAAAATTCATGCATGCATACATACATACACACATGCATACATAAACAAATCATGGAACAAATCTGAGGCATTGGTGGGCCAGGTCAGTGACTGATCAGGGAGCTTTTGAAAATTTTGGTGGAAATGCACCTCAAGGTAAAACTTCCTTCGCTTGTGCAACACTTTTTAGAACAATGCGTTACTAGTTGTTGTAGAAAACACACACCAATCGTCATTGTGATACTGTCGCAATGGTGATCGGTTTATAGTCATTCGGCTCATCCTCGTCTGCACCACTTCGACTGCGGTTATCCTAATGGAAAGGACTGGTGTGGTGGGTGTGGAATGGGTTGTTGGTCAAATTTTAGACGACATTAATTGTTTTTTTACCATTTAGGCATCAGTGTTTAAACTGTTTATATTTACAGTGGTGAACAATCTTGCTTTGAACAAAAGAACGTGTGATCCTGATTTGTCTTAATACTGTTCAAAACTGCACGAAATTTGGTAAGTTGATTCTCAGGAATATCATTAAAATCGTTGCCGTCAGATGTCATATTTTAAAACTAAAATGAATCAAATTCGATTTCGGCTGGGGCTCCACCCCAGACCTTCCAAGGGGAGCTTGCAGTGCTCCCGGGTTTAAGGGGCCTTCATCTAATGGAAGGAGGGGAGGGGAGTGGAAGGAAAGGGGAGATGTCTATGTAGCCTGGCCCGACCTTTAGCTTAGTCTGTGCAACGCCACTGCAAAGAAGCGGAGCCGCCTCTCTTGATTAAGGTGGGAAACAGGAGGTACTCTATAACACAGGCCCCAAATTTAAAAGTGATTCACCCACAGAGTACCACATGGCTCAGACATTGCCAATTTGGGGGTTGTTTGTCATCCTATGGCTAGTACTTTCTATTGCCTACCTACATAGAAAATTAGAATGCGATACGGTGCGAAGTGCTATTTTAATGTGCGCTCAAAATCTGACATAAGTCAGCTTAATCTGCCGCACGGAAACAATAATTAAAAAGTGAAAAACAGAAAAACTGAAAAGTAAAATACGGATATGCTCAGAAGTATCAGTAAACAGTCTGGGGAATCCGTGGAGTCAGTCCTTTGAAGACTGTTTCTTTACCCATTTTAAAGTAATGATTACATACATACTATTGTTACTAATACTACCGTTTACGATACGAGATGCTATTTTAACGTGCGCTCGAAAGCCAACATGAGTCAGCTTAATCTACCACACAGAACCGACAACTAAAAAGTGTAAAAACAGAAAAACTAAAAGTAGAAAACAGATATGCTCAGAAATAACAGTAAACAGTCTGGGGAATCCATGTAGTGAATCCTGAAGCACCGTTTTATGGCAATTATAGAGGACAGCCTGCATTAGACAGCAGTCCCAGTTAACAGCCAGACTATTTTGTTGGAGTGAAGTTTTATAGCCCGCCTGCACTTGCTGACGGCAACTAGTGCATTCAGATTGGGAGAAGGTGCTAGAGTTTTCCTCAGTAGTATTGCCTGCACTGTCTCCTTACCTCCAGTGACTGGAACACATAGTCAGTAGTTGTTTGCAGGTATTACATGCTATGTTCAGAGTGTCTGCCTCAGCCTCAGGTACAAATGCCTCAGATAAACAGCATTTTGTGTCATTTGTCAATTGCTTGAACAGTATGCTGTTTGAGAGCACACAGTATTTCAATAGCAAGGCAAATAAGTCGGTAGAATTTTGATTATTGTTTGATTTTTATTCGGTTGCTAGCAGTAGCCACAGTCAGCAGTGTAGTGGAGCTTGCCCTGTACTGACGTATGTATCACAGGTCAGCAGGTGTGTTGATGAGCGGTGTGTTGTTTGTGTGGCTGGCTGGTGTCAGGGAGGAGTGTGGTCGACGCGAGCAGAGAGTGGCTGAGCTGGAGGCGACATTGCGTGCACAGCAGACGACTGGTGCTGGCCTGTGTGTCAGCTGTGCACACAACCCAGCCGTCTACACTCAGACTCAACTCACCCGGTCAGTCACGTATCTGTCATCTGCCACTGCTGATTACTCTAGCACTTGCCTGCTGCCTATCAACCCTGAAAGTCTCATAGGAACCACTCGAGGGATCCAGGTATGCCAGTAATGACTGAGCATATCCACCAAATTCATATAATGTACAGTTTTTATGCTGCCATATCTTGACCTCTTGACCGATCAGTGTAAAATTTGGCATTGAATAGTTCACACAAAGTTATCCCCTGCATGCCACCCTTCACATTTACCGTATTGTTGTGATATCTGTGACTGGTAAACTAAATTTATGACTAAAATTTGAATGTTGGGGGTTGTATACTCACTCCCGTTCACTGATCTGGAGGAAATTTTGCATGCTATAATGGTGATAGCATAAAGCACAAACTTTAGTGTTCAAAACTGTGATGGACAGGCACATGCACAGAAGTAGCAGATGTTTGTGCCACTGACAGCATTTGCAGTCTAAGCGTACCATACTGATAAGAGGACATACATACAATTTTTATGCCTCCATCCGTCTAACAGATGGGGCTGCAGGCATTATGTTTTTGGGTTGTCTGTGCATGCTTGTGTGCATACATGCATGTGTACATACGTGCATCCGGGTGGAGGCTTTCTCTGACTTAAAGTGCTTTCAGACTTTCAGTGCTTTCAGTTTCAGTGCTTTCAACATGTTCAGTGACATGTTGTATGACATGGCGTGGCTTGGCCTGTGCCACGGTGCTTTCTCACTGGCAATGCATGTGCAGCGACACCTGTCCCAGAATGTGCATGCATATTTTCAGACACGTGTGTCTGGCGACATGTTGCTAGTATGAACGGTTTCGTTGGTGAGCACATGTTGTGCAGTATGTTGACCGACATGTCATACAACATGTGTCCCTAGTCTGCATTTTCTGATCAGGGAGCTTTTGAAAATTTTGGTGGAAATGCACCTCAAGGTAAAACTTCCTTCACTTGTGCAACACTTTTTATGAAAATCTACGAAATTAAGACTTTTTCACAGTATCACCATAAGCCCTGAAATTTTTATATGATTATTGCAAAGGATATATATATTTTTTCACAAAGTTGTAAAATTTAAATATTTCAGGTTCCCATGCACATGTAAAGTGGAATTTGGCATGGAAGGTGGTGAAGTTTATATTTAGTTTTACCAATGGGGCAAAAATACCCCAAATCAACGTCAGAGTAGTTGCAATGCTGGCAGTGGTTAGTGGGTAGTCGTGCTGGTGATGTTTGTGGCGTGGCTAACGGTGGGTTGTGTTGTTGTATGCACACTCACTGCTGGTTGTTGCAGTGAGCGTGATGAGTTGGCAGCACTGAGCAGTCGTGTCCTGCAGCTAACGTCACGTGATGCTGATGCCTACCAGCAGGTGAAGGCATGCATTGAGCTGGCTGAGCAGTCACAGATGGACGCCTCGCAGGTGACTGCACCTATGCCGCTGTGGGCATTTTATTTGCTAGTAGCCTAGCCCTTAGCCAAGTTTCAGCTAGGTAAATTATAATAAATTAAACGGAGATTCAAATTACAAATATATAAAATCAGACATTTATTAAACATACAAACATATTCACGTTCTGCTAGGTGGAGGGGATAACCTTGTGTGAACTATTCAGTGCCAAATTTTACACTGATCAGTGAAAAGGCCGAGATATGACAGCATAAAAACTGTAAATTTTATGAATTTGGTGGCTGATGTATCTTTTTATTTCTGGGAAACCATGTGGGAAGACCATCGCATCTGGTTGCTGGTTGCTGTTGGACAAAATTTATCTAAAATACAAAATACTCAGTACTCATCAATGTACTTTTCATCAGACATTCCCACTGTTAGTTTTAATAGTGGTGCATCATAATTAGGGTTGGTAGATATTTTGCAATAATGATCGTTTAAGGATTTTGTACTGATGCTTTGGACACAGTCATCGTGAGGTGTCTTGCTGCTGTTGGCATTTCCTTGGATTGATTTCAGCTGTGTTTTAGTGCACCAAGTAATTTCTTTACCAATGCACTGTGGTAATGCAGACGCTTCTTCTATGCGACCTCTGCACATTAAGTGGTTCATCATCATCATCATCATTTATTTGCTCAAACAAGAAGACGCACACATGATCAACACGAGAACAAGAGCAGGACAAGAAAGGCACAGAAAACTGGCGCTTACATTTTGCCCATAAAAAAGAA
>Ga0126333_1000204_pt1 | contig 12114 bp, 16 predicted proteins | sample InaspJWI54metaG_FD_94488 | JGI IMG/M metagenome (GOLD analysis project Ga0126333, IMG submission 94488) | Marine gutless worms symbiont microbial communities from Oahu, Hawaii - Inanidrilus sp. 2 OAHU.JWI-54 metaG | ecosystem: Host-associated > Annelida > Digestive system > Unclassified | place...
ACGAAAGCTGGTGTGTAAAGTGACGAAAGGAAACCAGACTTATCCACAGGCGCGGGAGGGTAGGTGAAGTGACGAAAGAACGGCCCCCCCTTCTGCCGGATCGCCATCCGCAGCAAGACCTTTTCGTCTGCGATATCGTGGACGCTGTTCCCAAGGGGGATATGTCCTCGATGGAACATCCAGTTTTCTCGCTTTCCACAAAGCCGGACACGCGCCCCAGACGTTATGAGCGCGGAGAGAATTGGATACAGGTCTCCCCTTCCCCGCTCGGCCTCGCTACGGTCCATGACCGAGACGTTTTAGTGTATTGCATCAGTCAGTGCGTAGCCGCCCTGAACGAAGGCCGCGAAGTCTCCAAAAAGATGAGGTTCAAAGCCTACGATCTGTTGGTGGCCACGAACCGCCAAACCTCGGGACGTGGCTACGAACTCTTGAAAGATGCACTACGCCGCCTGCAAGGCACACAGATCGAAACCAATCTACGCCAAGGCAGAAGGGAATATTTTAAAGTTTTCGGCCTGATTGACGCGGCGGAGATCGTGCGCGAAACGCAGGACGGGCGAATGCTCGATGTCGAGATCACGCTATCGGATTGGGTCTTCGACGCGATAGAAAACAACCATGTTCTAACGCTCAACCGCCGATATTTTTTCCTGCGCAGGCCTCTGGAACGCAGGCTCTACGAGCTGGCTCGCAAGCATTGCGGGCAACAGAAGAAATGGCCTGTCGGCCTAAATACGTTACGCGAAAAGTGCGGATCAGGATCAACGCTTAAGGAATTTAAGCGCCTTGTCGGAAACATTATCAAAGATGATCGAAAACACGATCACATGCCCGATTATAGATACGACTTTGAAGGGGATATCGTTGTGGTCACACTAAAAGTAGAGACGCCACAAGCGGAACTGCCGCTACCCTACCCTGTATCGGATATCAACGTAAAGCCAGATACGATAGAAAAAGCCAAAGAATATGTTCCCGGTTGGGATGTCTACGAGATCAAACGTGAATGGGAAGACTGGATCACTGAACCGCCGCGCAACCCCGACGCAGCGTTTATAGGCTTTTGCAAGAAATGGTACGAAAAACGCGGGTCGGCAAGATAGACTTTTCATGACAACATGATTTCATGGTTACTTGGATTGATAGGCGTCCCACATAGCAAGGAAAAGCTGCGACTTTGCGCCCTTGCTAAAGCCGAATTTCTCCCCTGCCCTTTGGCTAAACGCATCAAAGACCTCAGGCGGCACCATCACCTGCAAGGGTTTGTTCTTGCCCTCTGAGGGGCGCGGGTCGGCCTTGATGACATTGGGGGCCTTGCCCCTTGGAGGCGGCGCGCCTTTTTTCTTAAGAGCGGCGGTATTGGTGGACATCTAAGCAACCTCCTTGTCTTGTGTGAGCGCAACAAGGCAGTTGATGATGGCCTGCGCAAGCCGCTCGGCCTTGTCATTCAATGTGCGATGCGGCGTTTCGGTGGCAGTTTTACCATTATCGTGGGCGATGCCATAGGCCGTAGAGACAGGGATGAAACCATCAAGAGTTAAGTAATCGGTTTGTTCGAGATAAGCCCTTGCAGCGGCCAACTCGGCGGCGCTGTTGGTGGTCTTGATCAAAGCAAACGCAACGCGGTTTTCCGGTACGCCGGAATCAGCGATGGTATGGGCCAGCTTCACGGCAGGACGCAAATCATCCTTGGTCTGGCCGGTGGGAATAACCACCAGATCGGCGGCGCGGGAAATCTCAAGGGTTTGCTGCGAAGAGTGCGGGCGTCCATCAAGGATATAGGCGTCAAAGCGCTCTGCGTCTTTCAAAGCGGTTTTGAGGTTGCCAAAGGGCTGCACCTGTATCTCTGGCTGGTGCGCGGCCTCAGCACGATCTACCGCCCAATCGGTGCATGTCGTTTGTTGTGTGTCCAAGTCCGCAATCTTGACGCTAAACCCGTCCTTGGCAAGCTCACGGGCAAACAGGCGGGCAAGCGTCGATTTACCAGCCCCGCCTTTTTGAGAAACCATTCCGATAATGTAAGCCATGAAACCCTCGCAGCTGGATATCCTGAAAACAAGATATCCGTTTCATGGAAACAAGTAATCATGTTTTCATGAAAACATGATTACCGCCTAATATCGAAATCATCATCCCTATACCTGTCCCGGTCGCTCTTCCGGTCCTGATCCTTAGCGTTGTCATTGTCAGGCGGGGCTCGCGGTCTCGTCGAACCGATCCGGCATGCTCCAGGCGCTGTCCTTCGTCCGGCAAGATCCTGCCCTCGACGCTGCTGCGCAAGCTCGGCAGCCACAGCCGCCAGAACAGACTGAATCGCGCGTTCCGCGAGTTGGGGCGGGTCGTGCGGACGCTGTTCCTGCTGCGCTACATTTCCGAGGCTGATCTGCGCCGCAGCATCCGCACGGAGACGACCAAGGTGGAGTCCTACAACGACTTCCTCGACTGGGTCGGCTTCGGAGGCCCGGTGCTGAAGAGCGACGACCCGGTAGAGCAGGAGAAGCAGGTCAAGTACATGGACTTGGTGGCCAATGTCATTATGCTGCACAACGTCCATGATCTGACCGGCATCCTTGCCGACATGGAGGCCGAGGGCTGGAGGCTAACCCGAGAGCTCCTCGCAGGGCTGAGCCCGTACATACGCGATCATATCCGCCGTTTCGGGCGCTATCTGCTCGACATGGGGGACTTGCCGCCGCCGCTCGCATTACGAACGCTCCGGATCTTGGCCGAGACTCCTGGCTAGAGCTGAGCTTGCAGAAATTTACACGTATCCTGATCAGGCCCGGATGAGAGTGAAATGGTCCCCTGCGAAGTATGAGAAGCTCGATCCTTCAGTACCAAGCTGATCTGGTAGGGATCTGCTTCAACTCCAATGAAACGCCGCCAGTCAACATGGTGGCGCGCTGTTCGTAAAAATCGATGTTGGAGTTGGACTCGGCGTACGCGGCCACGAACCCAATTCCTCCGATAACATTTTGGATAATCATCGTTACAGATTTTGTAACAAAATCTGTAACGATGCATAACTTCCGTAACCATTGCCCGACTCTCGCCAAGGAGGCTTCGAGTCGGTGGAGAATCGGACACACCTGATGCAGCACGGCTGCCAGTGATCCAATCCAGAAATCTCCATTAAAAACAAGGAGATAACTTCACTGGACTTCAGTGTACTTGGTGTATTTTGCCCAGTGAAATATGGGTGGACCCCTTTAAAATCAACGAGTTACTAATGGCCAAGAGTACGTATTCCTCGGTACGCCTCGAGGACCCGAAACACGCAGCGGTTTTGAACATCGCAAAGCGCTACGAAATTTCCCAATACGCCACCGTTTATTAAAATTTCAACCCAGCCGGTTCTTAAAAAAAGTAACAAGATTTGGTAATGCTTATTTGTCTTGCATAAATTATTTTTTAACGACCACTAAAAAATTTTGAGTAAATATAGTATTTTTATCTGCCCATCCACGTTCTACTAATAATAAAAATTTATAAAACTGACGTACAAAATAATTCCATAAAAATAGCCTAATTCTGCTTTTTATCCCATGTGTTATCGGTTTGTCTTCATACGAACTAACACTGCTAAACCCGCTTGATAAAAATATTTGTGTTATTGAATTTCTAGTAAATGCTAATTCATGAGTAAAATCTCCATATCTTATGGCATTACCAAACACTCCTTCACCATTTGGCTGATGGCTAATGACTACTCCTTTTTTTCTCAAAACTCTATAAAAATTATCAATTAAATTACTTAATTCTTCTTTAGTAAAATGCTCTATTACATCAATTGCAAGCAAAACATCTATGCTCTCATTTCCTAGATTATTAATATAATCAACTAGGTTTGCAAAAATAATATTATCTATTTTTAGTTTTTTAGCAACTCTTGCCTGTTCCTCACTGCCATCTATACCTGTATAATTATGGTAACCATTTTGTTTAATATGATAAGCAAAAGCACCACAACCACAACCTATTTCTAATATTTTTACCTCTTTGTTTTTTGGAAAAAAGTCACTGATTATTTTATTAAAAAATGGAGCTCTTGATTTAAGATTATCAAGTGTATTTATCTGTGATTTATTCTCTCTTTGTGATAAATAAAATTTATATATTTTTTCTCTATAATATGGCAAAGTAAAACCCATTATTATTCTATCAATAACTTCTTTATAACCAGCGTGTTCCGAGGCGCCAGCTCAGTTACATGGGCATCCACAGACTGCCCAAGTCGAGCGGAACCGCGTTGAATGGCGGTATGGCGGTTTGGGTAGTACCAGTGTAACGGCCAACCGCTACCCATTCACCGTTCTGGAGCTGATAGGCATCCACAACGTGCTCAATCGGCTCGACCAACCAGAGATGCGATACGCCATAGCGAGCATACAGCGGCATCTTGATTTCCCGATCGATGCTCCTGGTGGAGGGCGACAGGATTTCGCAGATCCAATCCGGCACGAGTTCGATTTTATGGCCGGTTGGGAACTTCAGCTTGCGTGCGCGCCGCCATCCCGCAATGTCCGGTACGGTAACATCGACATCCAGCGCGAAGTGTACCTCCGGTTCGGCAAGTATCACCCATCCTCCAGGACCGCCAATACCACTGTGAAAGGGGTTGGATAGCTTTCCCACCACCAGAGAATGCGAAAAGACATGTGGGGCGGAAGGGCGCGACTGCGCATGAAGCTGTCCGTCAAAAAGCTCGCCGATGGCGCGCGAAGGTAAGTTTTCCAAATCTCGGTACGCTTCGGTGCTCATCGCTGGTTCTCCACGAGGCTGTCGCTGGTCACCGCTCTAATGAAACGCCGCCAGTCAACATGGTGGCGCGCTGTTCGTAAAAATCGATGTTGGAGTTGGACTCGGCGTACGCGGCCACGAACCCAATTCCTCCGATAACATTTTGGATAATCATCGTTGCAGATTTTGTTACAAAATCTGCAACAGATGCGTATTTTTGCCCAGTGAAATGTAAAGTGACAAAGAGTTACCATGGCCAAGAGCAGGTACGCCTCAGTCCACCTCACGGACCTGCAGAACGCGGCGGTTTTGAACATCGCAAAGCGCTACAAAATTTCACAGTACGCTACCGTAAACCGCATCCTCGACATTGGATTAGCTGTCCTCCTGCACGCTGGGAACGACCTGGAATCCGCGCGGAAACAAGATGCCTTCTCGCGATCCAAATCGAGCTCATGTGGATTTCCAAGGAGCACGCGGAAAAGGCGCTTGTCATCCTTTAGCCTTCCAAAAGGACCATGCACTTGGATACGGGTGGGGGGCTATTGCGCAAGGTGAGTCCGCGACCGTCTAGCTCAATTTTGGCGGCTGGATATTCACAGGCAACCTGCGACAACGCGATCCGAAAGACAGCCTTGAAGTTATTCATTCGGGCATGGCCAGGACCAAACTGGTCCTTAACGGCCAGCCCATTACATGGGCTGGGGGCGGCCGCGCGGCACCCGGTGCAGACGCTGCGCCAGCCAAGCATAGATATCCAGAGCCATAGCCGAATGGGACAGAGCGGCAAGGGCGCGCTCGTCCAAAGGCACGGCGTGCTTTTTTAAACTGGCAAAGTATTTGCCGTTTAGATGAATAGTCGATGTCCATAAAAAACCCGCTGTTTTTTGTTCTTGGGAAACCACAAATCGAAGGCATCCACAATCTGGCTATTGGTCTGAATAAAACGTTCTTCTGTCGAAACAGCCATTCGAATAACGGCGGCGGACAAACGGGCCAGATGGTCCTTAAAGGCCCGAATCTCATAGCCGTTAGGGCCTGCCTTTCTGCGTTTGGTGGGGTCCTGAATGCGGCGGACAAAGGCTGTGAGGCTTTCCTCTATCTTGACGACGGGGGACCCCGTCTTGAGCGCTTCGGCGTTTAAGTGCGCCAGTAGAAGCCGGGACTTGGGGCCAAAGGGGAGACCGAGCGGTACCCATTCTTTCGTCTCTGGGTGCTGAGCGTGCCCCGCCTCTAAGCGAAGAGAAACGGCCCCTTGTTCGCGCTCCCATTCCCGCACGGCTTTTCCGGGGTCACGGTAAGGCATCGAGGTTTGGCACAGCACCGTGTGCTGGTACCCAATCTGGTCCGGCAGGTCCAGGGCTATGGCAGTGCTGGCTTCAATGCCTCGCTTTTGAACACGACTTAATGGCTTAGGCTTCGTCCTTTCCCCCAATTTCTTGGGTAGCAACTCGCCCACGGGTTTGGCGGCACTGATGCTTCTTTTTTCAGTGGTTTTCATGCAATTCGATCTCTGTGTATAACCCTGTGTGTGGAAAGTTATCCGCGGGTACATTGAAGCAGGATTTGCGGGTACATTGAAGCACAAACCGATAGTGTTACCGGTAGTTTCCCGATAGTTATCCACCAACCCCTGTGGATAACTTTTTTTCGACCTCGATTTTTTAACTCTCCAGAGCCCATCCCAGAGGTCTCCAGGGTGGAGATGCGATCTCATGCAGGCCCAGCAGAAAACCGCAGGCTTGAGCCACTACGATGCTTCGGAGGATTCCAGGCATTCGTGCGTCCCTACACACTTCGGCATCCATGCCTGCGCGCGCATCCCTGCGCTTGCAGAGAGCCCTCAGCAGTAGGTTTGCCTAGGAAAGACACAGGAAGCCCTCAGAGAGGCTCCTAAGAGCTGCTAGAGGGATCCACGGCTAAGCACCTAAACACCGGAGCCGCTTGTTCGACTCTGGGGAATCGATCTTCAGGGTACGAGCGTTCCAAGGCGCTCGGAAAGCAGGGCGAGGAGCCACAGAGAGCCCCCACAAGGCCCTTGCAAGTCCACGGTAGAAGAAAGGGGGCGGGTAGGAGGAAAGCCCGAAATGGCGCCTCCCAGGCCCTCCTAGGGCATGCTCAACCCAAAGCGAAACTGCGCAAGCCAGTCTTGTAAGCGCAGGCAGGAGACCAAAGTGTGTAGGGACACACGAATGCTTGGAATCCTCCAAGGCGTCGTAGTGGCGCAAGCCCCGCGGCTTTCTGTGGGATCTGGCATGAGACCAGATTGCCACCCTGAAGACCATCTGGGATGGGATGGTAATGGGTCTGTGAGGAGAGAGAGGGAGGTCACCACTCCAATTCCAGCCCGATGATGGGCCGATTTTGCTTGCCGTATCACACCATTCCTGTTCCCTTAAGCTTCTCCTGCAATTCCTTGAGGAAACTTGTCTCTGACTCATCCGTCAGCTCTTGCGACATTGTGGCGGCGATGATAATCGCTGCCCGGTTTCCCGACATACCAGAAACGGCACTCGAACCTGTAGCGTCTTTGCGCCAGTCAAAGGTGTTTCTGGCCTGTTCTATGTATTGAACGAGATCATCGATGTCAATTTTGCTCTTCGGCATGCTCCGGTCTATGACCGAGCCGACAAAAATCGACAAGCTCCAAACTCTGATGTTCTTCAGCAACAGATAATCCTTCGGTTTCGCCCACTCCTCGGCAAACACCTTCTTTACGGCGTGCCAATAGTTCCTGATAACAACATACTGAGCATTCGGATCTGTTAGGTCGTGTATGTACTGACTCTTTGAGAGAAGCTTCTTAATCCCACCCTGAATGCTTGCAAAGTTAACCACGCGCGTCAGACTTTGCTGGCGTGACCCACTTTTTGAACCGCCAAGATAAATCAGGCCATGCCAAGGAGAATTAGGGTCTTCCGATAGCTTCGTGGCGATCCACCTGTCCAGGTGGTCTTTGATTTCCTTTTCTTCATCCGTAAGCCTGCTCTGCATTACAGCCAAATGGGAAGTATTCAGGCCCTTCTGGTTGCCATTGATATCCACGAACAAGGAACGCTCCTGTTTCCGTTTTAGTCCCACATGGATTTGGAAAGGGGCATCGGCCAGCAATGGGTCCCGACGATCATCTCCGGCTGCGTAGTACAACCGGTGATTACCGTCAACCCGACTTGGGTGTTGCGCCCTTCAGTCTGGGGTACGGAAAACCCCATTGAAATCGGCTGATCTGCGCCTTGGAATTTCAGGGGCTTACGCGGGCGCTGCCGAGGGTACCAAAACCAACCGTTTTTGGTATAAGCTCGAAGCCATGATGAAGCACGTTGCCATCTACGCTCGGGTCTCGACCGGGGAGCAGACGCCGGATAATCAGCTTCACGAGCTGAGAGCCGTCGCCGAGCGCATGGGCTGGCACATCGCCGCGGAGTACATCGACCACGGCATTAGCGGTGCCAAGGGACGGGACCGGCGACCGGGATATGATCAGCTCTACGACGCCACCTTGCGGCGAGAGGTCGACCTGGTGATGGCCTGGTCAGTCGATCGGTTGGGGCGGTCTTTGCAGCAACTTGTGGCGCTGCTTTCGGACCTGCAGGCCAAGGGCGTCGATCTGTACCTGCATCAGCAGGGCATCGATACCATGACGGCGGCCGGAAAGGCCATGTTCCAGATGTGCGGTGTGTTTGCCGAATTCGAGCGGGCCATGATCCGCGAGCGGGTTCGCGCCGGTCTCGAACGTGCTCGGGAACAGGGCAAAACCCTCGGCAGGCCTCGCACGCCCGAGATCGTCGAGGAACGGATCCGAGCGGCGCGTCGACAGGGGAAAGGCATCAAGAAGATCGCCACCGAGCTGGGCATCGGCGTCAGCACCGTGCAGCGCGTCGTGCACGGACCGACCCCAAATCCAGCGCGTTGACTCCGCAACCTGAACCAGTGACAACCGTGAGCGAAGCCATGACGACCACGACCACGATCACCTTCGACTTCGATGCATCGGCCTTCAGCGCGTTTTGCCTGTCGCCGAGGGAGTTCGCGCAGGAGATGCGCATCGCCGCGGCGGTCCAGTGGTACGCACAAGAAATTGTCTCGCAGGGAAAGGCCGCCGAGCTCGCCGAGCTGACCAGAGCGGAATTCTTGGAAGAGCTACACCGCCGCAAGGTCCCGGCTTGTCAAGTAACGGCTGACGAGCTCGCCAACGAAATCCATGGCGCCTCGCCGCTGGGTCGTCAACGCCTCGCCGCTGATCTTGCTTGGCAAGGTCGAGCAGATCCAGCTGCTTGGCGCCTTGGCGGGAGAAATTGCGGTACCCAGAGCGGTGATTCGAGAGGTCAGCGCTAAACCAGACGGTGAGCGCTCGGTTAAGACGCTGGCGGCTCTTGAGTCTGCGATCGTCGTGGACGACGAAGTCCCGCCGGCGAACATCCTGAGCTGGGACCTCGGCCCCGGCGAAACCCAAGTCATCAGTCATGCCGTTGCGAACACATCCGAGCGTGTCGTGATCGACGACTTGGAGGCCAGGCGCTGCGCGAAGGCTATGGGGCTCGCGGTCATCGGCACACTGGGCATCGTGGGTCGAGCAAAGGTCGCGGGACTGATCGGTCGAGCAGAACCGGTTATCCAGAGGCTACGGGAAACAGGTCTCTACGTCTCCGACGAGATCGTGCAGCGACTCCTGCGAGAGGTCGGCGAGTAGATGGACGCTGACCGAGATTGCAGAAATTTACACGTATCCTGATCAGGCCCGTAAAAGGTCCGGCGGGTGAGCCTGGCGTGGTGAGGACTTCCTGATTACTTAGTGACTACTCCGATTCAGTTTTCATAATGGTTGTTATCACCTCCTCAGCATCACCCGCAATAATATGCAGTATGGAAAATCATTGGCCTTGAGCGGGGTTACCAGCCTGGGGGATCACCAGCACAAATTCGTACACGACCCCCAACATCAGCAAGAGGAGAACATAGAAGGGCCAAATAGACAGCGAAAACATTGAGGCAAATATGGCTGCCAATCGGTCGCGGAGCCGTCCCGGAGTGACAATGAAGACATCATCCACGGTCGCATTTCCCTCGTGCAACTTCTTTATAAATCTGTTGTACGTTGAGCGGAAACGTCTTTCTAGCCCCAAGTAATAGGAATCGAGGAAGAGAAAAAGGCCGATAGGGACAATGGCTATCCAAACATACTGTGGTTGCCCTTTGTTCGCGACCAACACGGCGATTGCTGACACTAGCGTGATGCACCATGTCTTACAGCCTGTGCTGTTAGCGGCCATCCGGTTAATGACAGATTGTAGGATTTGCAGGTAGCTCTGGACGGAAGGGGATTCAAAAGTGATTTGCATCGTTGACGACCTATCCTAGTAACTTCTTCAAATTTTCCCAATTCCAACGATATAACTGGCCTGCGTTAGGGACTGCTGTGTAGTTTCCATCACGATATCCAATGACTTGCACGATAGGTATGCCATTCCTTCTAGCCATAGTAACCTCCTTGAGAACACCCCGAGCTCCGTGCGTGCGCAGCCCTACCATGACTAAGACGATTTCCGAACGTTTAATTGCTGCATCGGCTTTTTGCTCCCAGTTTCTTTCGGGCGCGGCCTCTTTCAGGGAATGGTCAATTACCTCGAATGGTGAGTCGGGAAGTTTCGCTTGGCCGATAATGAGATCCTTTAGCTGTTTGTCGTTGTCGTAATCAAAACTGACAAAAACTCTTTTTTTTCTCATATAGAAAGTCCTCCCCTTTCAGGATCAGGCGTTTTGTCCTTGCCTTCCTCTAGCACAGCCGTAGCTTGGGAAGCAAGGAAAATCAGTGGCTTAGGTGTATCTCTGCTTGGTGTTGCGTTATGACCCAATGTTCACACAATGGTTTCGGGACTAATGGCCTCAATGGTTGCCGACACTACATATTCCGTAATGTCGGTTCCAGGTGCCCAATCGCCAATAAAAGATTTGCTCTCATCTCTTGGAACAACGCGAATCTTCTTATATCCGCTCGCATGTAGCATGGCCTCGATTTCCGATACAGAAGAGGCGCCTGCCATACAGGCGGTATAAAGCGCCATGTCCTGTTTAATGGAATCAGGCATCTCAGCGAAAGCCACCACATCTAAAATTGCCAGTCGTCCTCCCGGCTTTAAGACACGAAAAGTCTCGGCAAACACATTTGCCTTATCCGGCGATAGATTGATGACGCAGTTCGAGATGATGGCATCCACTGTACCATCTGCTACAGGCAAATTCTCGATTTCGCCGAGGCGAAACTCGACATTCAGGTAGCCTCCCTTCTCTGCATTGGCGCGAGCCTTGGTGATCATTTTAGGGGTCATGTCTACGCCAATGACGTGACCGGACTCACCGACCTTCTGTGAGGCAAGAAAGCAGTCGAAACCGCCTCCGCTACCAAGATCGAGAACGACTTCTCCCGCTTTCAACGCGGCGATGGCTTGGGGGTTCCCGCAACCCAGCCCCATATTTGACCCTGTGGGTACTGTTCCGACGTCCTCAGCAGTGTATCCCAACCTTTGAGATAGCGTTTCCGCATTATTCGCCGTCGGTGTACCGCAGCACGAGGAGGAGCTGCAACCACAGCCTGCCTCCCCGCTCTCAGCCACGACGCCATATTGTTGACGCACTGCTTGACGTACCTCATCGTTTTTCAAAGAGTTCATGAGGTTACTCCTTTCGTTCAAAGTTGCGACATTTGTCGCGTCTTACCTTAGAGACGCAAACTTTCTCGTCACCTTGGGGCGGGATTTCTTCGACGAAATTATTGCCCGCCCGGTCCCCATTGACAAGTGTGTCCTGAGAGCCCTTAAGCGCTCTCCCATGGCCATTGATATCTACTGCTGGCTGACCTATCGGATGAGCTACCTCTTTACAGGATTGCTGTGGATAACTTTGTGGAAATCAGCGGAGGGCCTCGTAGCCTCTCCATGGCTCAGCCGCTTCCACCGCGCTGGGACCAGCCGCCAGCGTCGCCTTCGATTGGCCGCCTTGAAGAATGCGCGGGCACAGCCCGCGCAGCTTCCGCTCACGCCGAGTGCTTGAACCGCCGCCTTGGGACTGTGCAGAATTGCCTCGATCCCGAGCTGCTGCCGCCGGGTCTGGTTGAAGGTCTCTGCTGCCGCGTCCTCCGCCATCTGTACCGCCACCGCATCATGCACGCCCCACATTACTAGCAACGTGGGGCCTTTCCTAGAGTTAAAAGATAGTTAGAGGTAGAGTTACACCGTGGATAGTAATTCGCAACCTAATGAAAAAGAAGAGAAAACAAAAACGCTCGGTGTGTAAAGTGACGAAAGCTGGTGTGTAAAGTGACGAAAGCTGGTGTGTAAAGTGACGAAAGGAAACCAGACTTATCCACAGGCGCGG
>Ga0126333_1000205_pt1 | contig 12098 bp, 2 predicted proteins | sample InaspJWI54metaG_FD_94488 | JGI IMG/M metagenome (GOLD analysis project Ga0126333, IMG submission 94488) | Marine gutless worms symbiont microbial communities from Oahu, Hawaii - Inanidrilus sp. 2 OAHU.JWI-54 metaG | ecosystem: Host-associated > Annelida > Digestive system > Unclassified | place...
CTAAACCGCTAAAATGACTACATGCCACCTAACATTTTGCACAGATTTATAGGCTTACAAACAGCAATAATTGTATGTAACTACGCAGCCAAGTTTAACACTTAACAGCACTTCGCCAACACTTGAATATTTCAAATAAATAACGCATGCGCTTGAAGCCAAAACCGACGCTTGCAAATAAACAATAAGAGGATGGCAAAGCAGTCGATCTGCCCATCATCATTCTTCTGATAACAATGCAAGACTTTTCAATACATTGCCGTACACATTCTGTGACATTCATGTGCTACCGTAAGCAAACGCGCGGCGGTCTATGCCAAGTCGGCAACGCATGCACGGTAGAAGGCCTAAGCCGTGCAGTAAGCCAGCCGCATGCACTAACGCTGCTTCGCATTAATGCACCGCTCTTATACCTTGTTTATCTGCACCAACGACATAGACCCACTCTGCGGTCATAACACACAACGTAATGCAAATAACAATAACCGCCTGCTTTTAGCAGAATCGACAACAGCTGCAAAGACTTGACATTGTCAAGTTGGTTTACATGGCTGCTCATGCTTGAAAAACGTCTGATGCAACAAATAGCACTAATCTGTACGTTTTAACAGTTGTGTACAATAAGAGAGGGAACGTTTTAGGTCTATACCACGACCCGTTTTCCAGGTGTATCTGCATTACCGCTTACCGTCGCTTTCCCTCCAGTCCCACAGAAAAACCCATGAAGATAATGGCACGTGTCTTCTATGGACTGGATGTTCTTCCTGTTACCTAGCCAACAGCCTCAAAGCACTGTGGGAAACTCTGAGCACTGACGCCAACATGGAATATCACCGACTGGTCTTATCCATTCCTTACCCACGACTGAAATTCATAACGACAGGAGCGCCAGCAGGCCTACCATACTTTGAGCACACAATGTAAGAATATGAAGGAAACTTGCCTGCTTCTGGCATTTCAGTAGTTTCTTCTGTTGTCAGTTCGGTTCTTTCCACGTCGCCTTGAGTTATACGTGTGTCTATATTTAAACACAACATTTACTCAAATTGAATTCAACGACCAATCAAGCTCAGAGACAATTTACATGGAGAAGTGTTGACACAATTTGGAAGTAACTTCAGACTGCAATCCAAAGTAGGAAAGTGAATAGGCCTATTCGTAATGCACTATATCTTACTTTAAAAACATACGCATTATGTTTATTGACAGAAAAGTGATAAAGGAACCGAAGCTCATATAAAAGATGCCATGAGAATTACTGTGACAAAGGTAACAGGCCTATTTAACAGCAGATGTTTTCGACTTCAAACATTAACTCAATGACAGAAATGTCAGTTCACGTGGCCATGGGAACTGTAGCATAGGCCCACACCAAATAAAACCTGAAAATAACAAAAGAATTTTAAAACGCATCGCGTATTGAGTGACATGATATACATAAAGAGTGGGAAAGCTTGTGAAGACGTTATCAAAAATAACTGACAGGAAATGCCAGGAACAGAAAAACAGAGAAGATATTCCAGAAATGGTACAGACATATGGAGCGTTTTTGTTCACAGATAAATGCGCGAAGAGCAGGTAAATTCTACTACGATTTCTTGAAAGTACGTGCTATGTCTGCACGTATGAATGCGTAAAGTGATACCGGTACCTTCGGTTTGCTCTACAGGAAGTCAGCAGAAAGATTACCTGACTGCTCAGCTGACGCCAGCAAGTTGTCCAATGTCTTCAAGTCGGCGTCATCAGTTCTGTCGTCCACGTCGACGAATGTTCTCTGCATCACGAGCGTCTGTTGCGAGGTGACGGTGGAGTGAGTGACGACTGAGCGACCGTCGGCCAGCGTGTCTCGGACAGTCTCGTCGCTGACGCTGACCGTCACTGGTCCCTCCTCGGCGCGGTCCGAGTACCGCAGGAACACCGAGTCCTGGCCGTGCAGGGTGGTGGCGGGAGGCTGGTCGACGACGACGCGCCTGGTGACGGCCTCGTGTCGCGTGGTCCTGACCACCTTGCGGCGGACCAGCGTGCCGTCCGGTAGGATCTCCTCGTACTCGGTCATCTCGGTCTCGCTGTCCGGCCGCTCTTCCACCGTGTCCGCGTACACCACCACCGCCGCCGCCGTCGCCCCAGGCTCCAGCTCCTCGCCGCTCTCTCCGCCGAGGCTCGTCTGCGGCGACGGCAGGGCCCCGAGCGCTTCCAGGGCGGCCTCCGAGTCCACGCTCACAACGTGCTCGACAATCTCGCCGTCTGACCTCACTGTTCGCACGACCTGCACCACTGTCGACCGTCCGCCTTCTAGCGTCTGCGGCACACTCGCTTCTCGGCTCTTCTGCGCTTCAACATCTTCACACGACGACTTCTCTTCGGCTGTTTTAATCACTGTACTGACGATGTTGGCAGCAACTTCCTGTATGACGTCCGATTTGTTATCCGTAGTGGATGTCGCTGTCACCTCGGCTTCATCAGCAGCTTTCAAACTGTCGTCATCTTTATCCTCACTTTCCTGCAGACAAGGTTCAACGCCTGGTAACTTGACGCCTTCGGCTGTCTCGTCTGAGAGACCTTTGTCGTGTGAGACGACGCTAGGTACTGTTTCAAGCAGATCTGTACCAGACGGTTCGACAGCTTTATCCGGTTCCAACGCGGTCACATCTAGCTCCGCAGACCCTGACTCGGCTTCTGTCGGTAACAGCTGAGCTTCTTCCATCTGCATCTGCACGACAATTGAAGCGTCCGAAGTGTAATCATTTTCTACCATTTCTTCTGACGTATCAAGTTCATCAGCTGCCATTGTACCTACTTCGGCATCGAACTTTTCTTCTTTTTCCACTTCCATTTCATGATCTCGTAATACGCTTTCTTCCACCACAGTTTCAGTTAACCCTTTAGTTTCTGTAACTTCTGTGTCTGCAAGCGTTTCAGTTTCAGACGATGACATCTGAGGGTAAACAAGACTAGTGTCATCCAGCAGAGTTTGCTGCAGTACTTTCTGCACCATCTCCTCGACAATACAAGAACTTACTGCTCGCAGATCACCATCAATTTCCTCACTTGCAGTCTTTGCAGGTATCTCTCTTGTCTCTGCAGCAACTTCATCTGTCACTGTATCAGATTTAAAATCCGCCGGAATTTCACCTTCCGCAGGCAACGTTCCTTCATGCACGAGCGTAATATCTTTATCAGCATGAACTTCGACAGCTTCTTTTTCCTCCGAACTGACAATTAGTTTCTCTTCGTGTACTTCATATTCTTGCTTCTCGATTTCACCAGCTTGTGACACGTTAGAACCTTCGGCTTCCAGCAAGCCAGTTTCTTCACTCGTAGGTTCTATGAGGTCACCATCTCCCACTGTTCCTTCCTTGCCAGTATCTTCTGGCAGCAGCTCCAAGAACGGATCATGCGCCTCAGTTGTGGATACGTCATATTTAATTCGCTGTTCTTCAAGTAGTAGTTCAAAGTCGCTTTCTAATTCTTCATCAGATATCTGATCACCAGCAACAGCCTTCACAGAGTCATCTTGAACTTCCTCAGAGAGTGATGATTCGGCTTCTGGAACCTGAAGCACAAGCGGCTCAGCATCTTCTGAAAATGTGTCCGTCAGTTCCTCCTGTTTTTCGATTCGTATCTTGCGCGTTGTAATTTTATGAGCAATTGTTGACTGAGTCCACATCTCATCAGTGTCATCATGTGGTTCGTCCAACTGGATCTTTTCCGCGGCAGAATACTCAGGTTCAACCTCAGCTTCTGTTGCAGATCCTGAGTCCTGAACTTCTAGTCGTTCAGTCCGTGGAGTTAATGCTACTGTCTCTTCATCGGCTGACACACCCATTTCAACTTCTTGTTCGGAAAGTCTAGTTGCCTCTGTAATTTCACGCTCTGCAGATATATCTTGTGTAACGGTAGATGCTGCTTGACTTTCGTCTCTTTCCTGTAGTTCAGTAACTTTTGACTGTACTTCATCAACAATTGTTTCAGTCAGTTCTGGAGTTTCTTCAGTTTGTTCTTCAGTGCTTTCCATCGTAAATTCCATTTTCCCCTCAATTACTGTTTCGACTTTTTCCTCCATTACAATCGTCGGTACAGTCTCATCACTTTTCTGTGATACCGTTTCACCCACTTCAGTTTTCGCCTCCTCAAATTCCATTAAGGATTCACCAGCATCACATGGTTCAACATCTTTTAATTCTTCCAACGATTTGGTTTCTTCAGCTAGTAGTTGATCATCGGTAGATTCAATATTCTGTGCTTTAGTTTCTCTTTCGTCTACACACTGGACATTATCTTCTGTTTCAGCTTCATCTACTGTCGTTGTAGCTGCTGCTGCAGTCTGCTCAAACTGTAACAGATTCACGTCCACGGTGATATCTTTTCCAACCAGTGACGGCTGTATTTCAGTTTCTTCAATTTCCGCTTTCGTTGGTCCCAATAATACTTCTTCTTCATCTGGCTCAGATACATCCACAGCTGATGGTGTCACTGTTTCGTGATCTTCTTTTTCAACAGATGCTGCTTCCATTACGGAGTCTGCTTCAGCTTCAGCAACGGAGATATCTTCTACTTTTCGATCACCAGTCGCTGTTATTGCAACGTCATCTGCCGTCTCTAATTCTGGTTCGGTTTCTTTCACCTCCGTTTCACGTGGCTGTGTAACGTCTTCTTGTGATACTAAGTCTGAAGTTTCAAATGACTCTGGCTTCAATAAATCTACCTCTTGCGTAATGCATTTAACTGTTGTTTCTCCCAACGTTTCAGACACTTTCTCCTCCGCTACAGATGTGACTGCTGTTGCAACTGATTCTTCCATTTCTTCTTCTGCCGGTTTCACTGTTTCAAGTCGTGTTTCGTCTGGTTGCACATCTACAACAGCTTCTTTTTCTTCTTCAGTCTCTGTTGTGATTAATAGTGTTTCAGAATGTTCTGCTTCTATGTCTAACGGTTCCTCTACGGCCGGCGAAGGAGAGATAAGTTTAGTAGCCTCTATGACTGTGGTTTCCCGAACTTCCTCTGATGTGGATCGTACTAAAGGCTGAACTTCTTCGAGCCGGGTGTCCACCGACTGAGTTTCTGTAAAAGCCTCTTCCTCTTCATGTGGTGTCTCGTCCTTATCCTCAACTGCTAAGACTACAGTTGTGGAGTCTTTGACTTCTACTTGTTCGGAGACAGCTTTGTCTTCGCAAGGGGCCAACTGTTCATCCACTGTTTCTACTGGTTCCACAGTTGCAACTTCAGCAGCTTCTTCACTCACAGGTTTGTATAATTTCGCGTCACCTGTAACTGTAGCTACTAGGACTTCTGTCTCTGTTACAGTCATCCTTGCAGTTTCTCGAGCTTCCGATATCATTTCGTCTTCGCTGATGTGCGCTGGTTCCGCGATAGTTTCGTGCTGTACTTCCTCATCAACGATCTCTTCTGCCTGACGCTCATCAGCTTTGATTTCTTCTTTTAAAAGTTCAGTTACACTTTCAATTTCTGCAAGTAATGTGCCAACGTCTTTTGATACAGCAACGTGTTTGATTCCAGCTTCAGTTACTGCAGCAAGTTCTTGCACTTCTGGTGGCTGTTCAGCTAATGGTTCCTGAATAAACTCATCGGGTTCTTCTCCTGTTTTAACGTCCTCAGTAGTAATTTCAGGCTTAAGTTTGAGCGGTGGCATATCTTCCGTTTCCACCACCATAGCAGATTCCGTTGCTTCAATCTCTGCAGGTAACTCTTCAGCGCCTTTACCAAGCCGCTCCATTTCAAACTGTGCCGATTCTTGAGAACAAAGTTCGTCAACAGCTTCTTCACTCACGGGTTTGTATGATTCCACATCGTCCTTAGTAACTGTAACTACTCGGACTTCTGTCTCTGTTACAATCGTGCTTGTAGTTGCTATAACTTCTGTCATTATGTCGTCTTCGCTGATATGCAACGACTCTTCGAGTGTTTCACATGGCATTTCCTCTTCGGTCTGCTCTTCTGCCTGAAGCTCGTCCGGTTTTGCCTCCTCTACAGCAATGTCAGTTACAGCTTCAGTTTCTCCAACAGGCATGTCTTCTGGTACATAATCTGCCTCTTGCGGCCGTTCCTCGGCTGCCTCCTTGGGTTCAGACGATTCGCGTGCTGTTTCTGCCAATACCGTTTCTTCAGCGTATTCTCTTGTTTCCATTTGGTATGTTGTGTCTTTCTCTTTTTCCGGTGGCGATGAAACTTCTGTGCCACCGACAGTTGCTGTATGCTCTATCTGTAACTCTCTGTGTCCTGGTGTAACTTCTGTTTCTTGGCTAGTAACCAATTCGTCTGTCTCTGTTTCATGATGGTCTGCTTCTACAGGTGAAACTTCAACAACCTCCAAAGGTTCTGGCTTCTGTTGTTCAGCCAGTTCTTCTACTTCTGCAACTGGTTCAGTTTCAGTCTCTATTATCACAGTGTCATCTCTGAAATCTTCTATTGCAGTCACTGTCACTGTCTTGTCGGCCTGCAACGCTTTGTCCTCAGTTTCTATGAGCGATATTTCTTCGACGGCTTCCACTATTTCCATTTCTTCGTCGACGTCTGCCGGTTCTTCTGGCGGCTGTTCAACAAATGGTTTCTGAACAATCTCCTCAGGTTCTTCTCGTGTTTCAACTGCTGAAACTTCCTCAGTACTCACCTCAGGCTGAAGTATGTGTGGTGGCATATCTTCCGTTTCCATCATTGGAGCATCTTCTAGTGATTCAATCTCAGATGGTAGCACTTCCTCCGCAGTTGGCTCCTCGGCTGTTTCCTTGGGCCGCTCCAGTTCAAGCTCTGCTGATTCCTTCAACTGAAATTCTTCAACAGCTTCTTCACTCATGGGTTTGTATGATTCCACATCATCCTTAGTAACTGTAACTACTCGGACTTCTGTCCGTGTTACAATCGTGCTAGTAGTTTCTATAACTTCTGTTGCCATTTCGTCTTCACTGATGTGCAGTGGCTCTTCGGCAGTTTCATCAGGTACTTCCTCTTCAACGCTCTCTTCTGCCTGCAGCACACCTGGTTCTGCGTCTTCTTTGGCAAAATCAGTTACAGCTTCAGTTTCTGCAACATGTGTGTCTTCCGTTTTTTCGTCGTCTGCCAGTGTTATTTCTTCTGCAATGTGTTCGTGTTCAAAGGCCGACATTGCGACTTCATCTACTGCAGTAACTTTCAAAATGTCTGCTTCGTCTACCGTAGTAAGTTTTTGTTCTTCTGGAGGTTGTTCAGTGATTTCTTTCGGAACCATATCCTCAGCCTTTTCTGGAGCTTGAACTGCTAAAACGTTATCAGTAATCATATCAGGCTCCATCACAGGGGCAGCTTCAGTTGATTGAATCTCAGATGGCACAACTTCCTCTGTAAGTGGAAGTGGCTCCTCAGCTGCTTCAACTACCCGCTCCAGTTCGAGCTGTGCTGATTCCTCTGAATACAGTTCTTCAGCAGCCTCTTCACTCACAGGTTTGTATGATTCAACATCGTCTTTCATGACTGTAACTACTTGGACTTCTGTCTCTGTTACAATCGTGCTTGTAGTTTCTGTAACTTCTGTTACAATGTCGTCTTTGCTGATGTCCAGTGGCTCTTCAGCAGTTTCGTGTCGCATTTCTTCTTCAACTTTCTCTTCTGGTTGAAGCTCGTCCGGTTCTGTCTCTTCTCTGCCAATGTCAGTTACTGTAATAACATCTTTCACTTCTGCTTCTTCTAAAGTAAACTCGACTAACTCCTTAGCCTGCAGTGGTTTGCCGTGTGTGTCTGTCAGTGGCTCAACAGTTTCTTCCTGTGCCTCCGGTGTGGGAAGTTTTTCTGGAGATGGCTGTGGCTCAGTTTTCAACAAATCAACCTCGACCTGAGTAGACGGTGCTGTAATTACATCCAGAACGTCTTCCGTTTTCTCTGGTTTCACGTCGCCTGCTACCACGTCTTCCAGCGTTTCTTGCACTTCTACTGATGGAGTCTCTTCAGCAAATGCTTGTTGCTGAAGTTGCTCAGTCTCATCCTGTACTGTGACTTCAGTTTTTGTCACTAGCAAGACTTTTCTCGTAACAACCACTGATGTTTCTACGTCTTCTTCCTGTGCCGTTTCTTCGCTTACAGGCACTTTTTCTTCACCAGCCTCTTCATGCTTCACGGTGTCATCTTGTGGTTGCACTGATAAAATTTCATCAGCAGATTGTTCAGGTTCAGGTATTTTCTGTTCCACTTCTTCTTCATGAATATCAATGGTCTGTCTGATTTCTAGTTGCAGTGGTTCTGTCGTTTCCATTTCTTCTTCTGGAAGCTCTACTGGTGCTTTATCAACCGCTTCTACAGCTTCTGGCACAAATATTGGCTCCTGTTCTTCAGCCTTAAGTAACCTTTCAGGTTCAGCAACTATTTTCTCTGCCATTTGTGAGTCTTCCGTTGGCATTTCAGCATCTTGACGTTGTGCGTCCTCCACGACATCTGCCTGTTCTAGCTGCGGCTCTTCTTGCACCGCCAACGATGTGATTTCTTCTGTTGTTTTATCATATGTTGGCTCTGCAATATCAGTTACTTCGGTATTTTCCTCGATGCTCAAAATATGTTCCTCAAGCTGAACGTCTGGCTGAGATGAAGGATAAAAGTCTTCTTCCGCTTGCTGCTTTAGTTTTGTTGACACTATTTTCTCAGTCTGCATAACAAGTGTAACAGTTTCAATAGGTTCATCTAACTTATTCCACTCACTGTCAATCACACTCTGCTTACTGTCTAAATGTTCCATTTGAAGTTCTTGTATGTTTATTGCTTCGCTGTCGATCTTCATCACAGGTTCACAAGGCACAGTCTTTTCCACTGCTGATATGTATTGTTTGTTCTCATCAACTGCTGTGTCAGTCACAGGAGAAGGTATGTGTTCACCATCTACTTCGTTGGTTAAATTGTCTTCAAATATCGTTCGCTCTAAAATTCATACAATCATGCAATTGCAATTAGCAACATGTACATACAGCAGCTGTGAAATGCAGCACATTACAATCTTATTCTTGTGAACGTCTGGTCATCAGCTGTGATTTAATTCATTTGGGCCAATCTATACATAAACTTAAATTGCAGTCGAGCTGTGTAGACAGACATCTCTAGGCTCATTTAGACTGATAGCCCAAGTCGGTTAGCTTTTGATCAAAGATTTGGTGGACGCATAGTAAAACTCTTGCTATACTGTTGTTGTCATTGTTGTCGTTGTCATTGTTACCGTGCAACGCTATGCTAGCGCGGTATATGCTATGGCCCTGTGTCCGTCTGTGTCTGTCACAAGTCGGTTTTCTACCAAAACGGCTAAACGTAGGATCAAACAAATAACACCAGACGATAGCCCAGGGAGTCTAGTTTTCTGACGCCAAAAATCTCCGCGAAATTCGACCGGGGTTACCCCCTACGGCGGCGCCAAATGCAGGTGGGGTGGGTTAAAATCGACGACTTGGGGTCAAGTGACCTCTTAAAATTTCTGGAATTAAGTGCTAATATCTCTGAAACGGTGCAAAATAGACATATAGTTACAACGGAGGACTAATGAGAAATCACAAGTGTCCTATTGAATGGCACCAATATTGATGACCTTGAGTGAACTAAACGGGACCCAAATACAGGTAATAGCCGTTTATAAACCTTTCTAACTCCTACTTATCAATCAATGTGACATGTATTAACTATGCTGTGTGAATACATGGATGGGAAAGTATCTATGGTCTTTAATCGCAACTGTTTTCCAAAAATTAAAGACTTTTCAAAGTTAGGAGCCCTACAGGCAGTCAAGTACACCTTAAGAGTGGTAGTATATCGAAGAAATGGCACGAGATAGACACACTGTTACTACACACCACTAATAGGAAGTATCATATAGCCTATCTATTCGTGCCGTTTCCAATGACCTTGGAAAAACTTGAAGGTCATTCGCCTAATGCAGGACTTATCAAATGCAATTCGACATTTAGCATGGTTTTAACTGACACGGCGCGTCGCGCGGTCCCTCGGAGATAGCTGAGCTTCTTGTTATCCTCCTTATTACACATACATATATGGAGATGACGCAGATAACATAATGAGAACTCTTGCATCTTTCCTAACATGACTGCGCTAACTGCCATCAGTAGGACATGCTGGTAGTAAAGACTTTACTCCAGCACAGTTTTCCAGTTCTTTACTGGGCGGCTAGCTAACACATTATGGCGTACATAATGGCCATGTAAAAGTTCTGTGTTGGCCTATGTGTGTGACTACTACTACTGTTGTTAGTAAGTTGGCTGGTTACATACCGAGATGGTACACCCGCCCAAAGACGGTCACCCATCCCAGTACTAACCCGGCCCGACGTGGGTTAACGTCGTTCATGCGACGAACGCCGCTAACCACTACGCCACGCCGCCAACCAGTAATATTCATACTGTCACTATCTACACACATCTGTAATGCAGTACATTCAACGGTTGAGACTTGCCGGCTTTCGTCGGTGCTGCTGCTTTCTTCGGCTGAATCATTTCTTGAACGCCGCGTTCTGTCTCCGCCTTGGCACGTGACGTCGACGCCGCTGGGGTCGTCGGCTGACTCACGGGCTTGCCTTGCTTGGCGTCAGCTGCCGCAACCAAATCACGTGTATGTTAACTCACAACTCGCACATCTGTATTAGTGCCGGATCTAGAAGTAAGCAAGTAAGTAAAGCTAACGTGGTATAGCAGCTCGCAAGGGTAATGCAACCTGGCTTCATCACTACGGGAACTCATATGCCATATAGGATCACACAGCGTTAGCTGACAGCCACCTGGCAGAGGTGACATTCCCGCCTTTACCCCAGCCGAAGCCCGAAGCTGGTACTTGATTTAGCGACCCCAGACGGACGCAAGGCTGAGTTGACCTAAGCACTGCAAAATGTAAAGACCATCAATTTGTGAGGCAAGTTGTCAGTACTGAAAATCATTTATCCTTTGTATTTGAGGCGGTCAATCGAGTGATAAATAGGACCATTGCCTAAAATAAAACTTTTAATAACTATCTTGCATTGTAACATTTATCTTGCGTTAAAAGTAATATCTGAAAAGATTGTTTTCCTTTGTGAACAGCATCATATTGACAAAAACGTAAGCATGAATTGCATCATTTGTGAAACTCGCAGTTACATCAGTGCAGCAAATCACTGGGGGTCTGGGTCGTGCATTCACCGCAGCATTATGGCGTATATGAAATTAATGCATTTTATGCTGAAATGTTACTTTTTTATTTCTTATGATCACTTGGCTCCAATGTCCCATAAAGGCTCTAAAATTTCGCCTATGACAACTCATTCAGTATCCAGTGGGCGTTTACAATGTTGGAAAGTGAAGTTTTCAAGTACAACTTTTAAAAGTTTTATATCGCAAAAACTATGCTGTGCATTTTGTTGAAATTTCTACAGTCGACGTGAGATGAATAGTAATTAGTTAGGTTAAACTGATTTAACTGATTTAAGGCTATGTTGACTCATGTTCTATTTACGTAGATTATGATATTGGCGTCACTTCAACGGTCAACCGGTACACAGTATATTTATCACACGCGTGTCGCGGCACATACGGGCAGGCTGTCGCTGTCGTTCGGCGTGGTGTGACAGGACATCGTCCATGCCGTAGACTTTAGTGCCCTCAACACGGCTGATGAAGTCGTCTATAGAAGGCTCGGTGCGAGCTCGCGTGTCAGCTGTGATCAGCAGTTCGTCCACCGACTCAGTGCCGCCATCTGTCCACACCCACGAACAACCAGTTCACGCACTACAAATTCACTATACATGGGGTGACAGTGACGTAATTTTGTTCCATATCTATGCTAGCTGATTTTTGCCGCCATCTTGTAGGTAAAACTCTGATAAATGTTTGTCACTGTGACATCGCTTAAACACGCTTTGTTGGTAACTCGGTGATCATATGGACATTTTCTTAAATTAACTGATTCGGTTTTATTTCAATAACACGATAAATCTTCGCCTTTTAACTCAACGCATTATGTCGTGTTATACTGGCACAGAGCTCCTGAGTCAGCTACGATAAATCACATTAAAGTACTCTGATAAATTGCATCATACTGATGCACGTCCAGTCAGAGGCATAAACGTAACGAGTTATAGAGAAATCGATTAA
>Ga0126333_1000207_pt1 | contig 12006 bp, 15 predicted proteins | sample InaspJWI54metaG_FD_94488 | JGI IMG/M metagenome (GOLD analysis project Ga0126333, IMG submission 94488) | Marine gutless worms symbiont microbial communities from Oahu, Hawaii - Inanidrilus sp. 2 OAHU.JWI-54 metaG | ecosystem: Host-associated > Annelida > Digestive system > Unclassified | place...
CTCTTTGAGCCTGGCTCAAAAAGCGCGTAGCTTGGCCAAGTCCGGCCGCTGCAATGCCCTATCGGCATTGCAAGCTGGGCGTTCCCAAGAATCCCACGCGTTTTAACCGTGGGAGAACGTCAAAGAAATCTTGAACTACCATCTATGCCGCACACCAGAAAAGTAGATATGAATTAATCACATCAATTATTTCTTAAGGTTGGGTGACAACCGGCACACAGGGGGTTGCCAAGGAGGGAAGCAGCAGTGTTTAGTCCTGATATTAAAAAATACCGGTACAAGCTGCCGGTGGCCACAGCCAGCGGCCTGATGCTCACCCTGGCTTTTCCCAAGGCCGGGTTGGCGGCCCTAGCCTTTGTAGCCCTTGTGCCGCTCCTGCTGGCACTGCGCCGGGCCTCCTTTCCCGGCGGCCTGCTGCTGGGCTTTATCACCGGTTTCGTGCATTTCATCTCACTGGTTTACTGGGTGGCGTACACCCTGAAAACATACGGCCACCTGCCGTTTCATACCAGTGTCGCCCTGCTGGTCCTGCTGGCGGCATACATGGCCCTCTTTCCCGCCCTGTTTGCCGGACTGGTTACGCTTGTCCGGCGGCCGGTGTGGCTGCTGTTTTTTGTGCCTGTATTCTGGACCGGTGCCGAGTTCCTGAGGGTCCTGTTGTTCAGCACGTTCCCGTGGGGCTTTCTGGGGTATTCCCAGTACCGCAGCCTGTATTTTATTCAGGCAGCGGATCTTGCCGGGGTTTACGGCATTTCTTTCTGGATAGCCCTCATTAACGCCGCCGTCCTGCTCGCCATCACGGGGCTGTGCCGCAAGGGATGGCAAACCTGGCCATGTGGGGTTACGGCCATATGCGCATCCAGGCCGTTGACCGGGCGGTTGCGCAGGCGCCGCATAAAAAGATTGCCGTGCTACAGGGCAATATCGGGCAGGATGAAAAATGGGATCTTGCACTTCAGTGGAAGATCGTCGAGACGTACACCGACCTGGCCGTGCGGGCCGCGCGGAACAGTCCGGATCTTGTTGTCTGGCCGGAGACCGCCATACCCTTTTTAATCGGCCACAACCACCCTGTGCCCGAACGGTTGCAAACCGGTATTCGCCGGACCGGAACCGACCATCTCGTCGGCAGCCTGACGGCCAGCCACGACAAGGGCCGGGCCGCCTATCACAACAGCGCGATTCTGTTCGATGACCGTGGCCGGATCGTCGAACATTACAAAAAGGTCCAACTGGTGCCGCACGGGGAGTATGCACCCTACAAGAAATGGCTGCCTTTTACCGGCAAGCTGGTTGCCCACGGAAGTGATTTCGTTCGCGGCAAGAAGGGCCAGACCATTGCCTGGCAGGGTGAACGCCTGGGGGCTCTGATCTGCTATGAAATCAGCTTTCCGGGCCTCTCCAGGGCGATGGTCAACAACGGGGCCGACATACTGGTCAATATGAGCAACGACGCCTGGTTCGGGAGAACAAGCGGCCCCTACCAGCACTTTTCCATGGCTGTCTTCCGGAGCATCGAAAACCGCCGGGGACTGGTCAGGGCGGCCAATACCGGCTTCAGCGGTTTTATCGGCCCCGCCGGGCGGATCCTGGAGGGCGCGGGCTTTGATACGCCCGCAACCCTTGCCCGGAACGTGCCCCTGATGGGCACGACCACTGTCTACACCCGCGCCGGGGACCTTTTTGCGGCCGGATGTCTGGTCGTGAGCCTTGTCGCTGGCGGCTGCATTCTTGTCTGGCGTCTTTTAACTAAAAAATCAAAAGGTTATGAGCAGTGAAGGTCGTGACTGCCCCGGGACTCCCAATGCCCGGAAGCAGTCGTGTTATTGTAATTGGCATATAACCGGTATATAGCGGACGCGTAATAGTCATGTTGCGGAGGGGCACGACGAACAGCGTCGCAGCATGACTGTCGTATTTCTGTCATATTGTGATTGACAAGCCCTTTCCGTGTTGTTATACTCCGACTATAGGTATATCCGGACAGGATCAGGTAAAACAGATACCCGGCGTTTCCGGTGCCGGGAGCAGAAGAGAGGGGGGTAACGTGGATGTCTTGAGTGTGTGGAATGCCAAGGGAGGGGTCGGAAAAACCACATTGTGTTTGCAACTGGCCGGTTTTTTTACACATGTTGCCAAAAAGAGGGTCCTGGTGGTGGATCTGGATCCTCAAAAGAGCGCCGTCGGAATTTACAGGGCGGGCAACCTGGGTTTCGATGTAACCGGTGGATCGCCCGCTCGCAGGCCTCCCCATGACCTTATTTTGATTGATTATCCTCCCGGAGTTCAGGAGTTGCCGAAAACAGGCCATGTTCTGGTGCCCTTTCAGCCGAACATCCTTGCCTACAAGCCCACGCTGCGTGTTCTGAAATACCTTGAGCGCAAAAACAAGAGTGTAGTAAGGGTGTTGACATGTGTGGACCGGCGCAAGAAGGAGCACCGGCAGGTTCTCGAAAGTCTGGGCGCCGAGGTTGCGGTGGTCGCAAACCGCGCCGCTTACGAGCGCAGCCTGGGCCACGGCTACACGGTGTTTCATAGCGACGCCAGCAGGCTGTTTGGCGTCCGGTTTGCGCGGGACGAGATCAAGCAGCTGGCCGGGCGGATTTTCTAACGGGAACGAAAAGTGAAAGCCAAGAGCTATTTTTGGCGATGGGTCGCCGGAGGGGTGAGGGGCGGACTGCTTTTGGTCTTCACTTTTCTAAGGGGATGGGTTGCCTATAACATAAGAGACCGCAAAAGTCAACGAAAACTCAAAAAAAGGAGTAACTTAAAATGGAAACCGAATGGATTAACGAAGATGAAAACGTTGCTTCAGATATTCAGGATCCGGACGAGTGGCGGGAAACGCCGGGTCGCGGGCTGGTGCTGGTGATCTCAAAACAGCGCGTCAAAACCCGGGACAAGCACAAGAAAATGATTGCTATCGGGCCGAAGGTCCGGCAAATGCTCAATGACGCCATTGTGGGTTCCCAGGTGGCGGCCATCGAGGTCTTGCTCGAGTACGCCCTGACCAAACTGGCGGCGGAAGAGAAGAACCTGGAAATGTGATGGCCCCGCAAGAGGTTGCAAAAACACCATCAGGGTACAGGCTGATTGATTTGTTTTGTGGTTGTGGCGGTATGACTCTGGGATTCAAGATCAAAACGACGGGGAAAGAGAATGAGTGATAATTTTACATCGCTTGAGGTTTGCGCAGGCGCTGGTGGCCAGGCGCTAGGCCTTGAAAATGCTGGATTCAACCATGAGGGACTTGTAGAAATAGACAATTGTTGTTGCAAGACACTGCGATTAAACCGGCCTTCATGGAATGTTGTTGAAGGCGATATATCCGAGTTCGATGGCACACCTTTCAAAGGGGTTGATTTGCTGGCCGGAGGCCTCCCCTGCCCACCTTTTTCTGTGGCGGGAAAACAGCTTGGGAAAGAGGATGAAAGAAACCTGTTTCCCCAGGCCATCCGCCTGGTGGATGAGATTCGGCCAAAAACGGTTATGATTGAAAACGTCCGGGGGATATTAGGGGCGGTTTTTTCTGACTACCGCAAATGGATCGCGGGCCAACTCCGGAAATTGGATTATAAAACTGATTGGCACTTGTTAAATGCTTCAGACTTTGGTGTTCCGCAGTTGCGGCCTCGTGTGGTTTTTGTGGCGATTAAAAAAGAAAATGCAGAGAATTTTTCGTGGCCCACGACATCAGGCCAAACCCCACCTACGGTTGGAGAGGCGCTTTTTGATCTTATGAAGGAAAAAAAATGGAAAGGGGCCAAAGACTGGAAAAAACAGGCAGGTGAAATTGCTCCTACCATTGTTGGCGGGTCGAAAAAGCATGGTGGGCCAGACCTCGGCCCCACACGTGCAAAAAAAGCGTGGGCTACATTGGGAGTGGATGGCCATGGCGTTTGGGATGAACCCCCGGGACCTGACTTCATCGGTATGCCCCGCCTAACAGTCCGTATGGTTGCAAGGCTTCAAGGGTTTCCAGATAACTGGCTTTTTTCAGGCAAGAAGACGCCAGCTTACCGGCAAGTGGGGAATGCTTTCCCGCCGCCCGTTGCCCGGGCGCTGGCTGAAAATCTGAAAGCGTGTTTAACAACATGCAAAGTGGTTCCATTGAGGGCTGTCGGATGACAGTAGAGGAGCCTTTTTTTGCTGAAGCCAGACGCGGTTTTCATGCTGCGCTTCTTGATGCTGTGCTGTGCACTGACGATAGAGGGATTCCTTCTAACGCAGATAAACACAGCAAGCCCAGCGTTGCAATCGCCACCGGAATACTTGACCGCCTTGGAGCGAAAAGCCGTGGCGCACGTTTGGCAGGCCAGATGGCCGGCAGTAAGTTTGAGGAAATTTGTTCGGAATACCTGGAAGAAACATTTCTGCGGCTAAAGCATTTGCGTCCCGGCACATGGGAAGTCAGCAAGGGGATAGGTGGGGGCCGACTAGCTATAGCTCAATTCGATCAATATGAACATTTGGCCGCCCTCGATGCAGCGGCGAAGGAAAATCCAGATTTAGCTGCAGCACTCGGAAGCGATTATCTTATCAAGCCAGACGTTGTAATAATAAGATTCCCAGAAGATGATGGCGCTATCAATACCCCTGAAGCCCTTGTCGATGAAAATGAAGCACGGATGACAAGCCTAAGAAAAGTCAACAACCCCCAGCCAATTCTTCATGCAAGCGTGTCCTGTAAATGGACCCTGCGCAGCGACCGTGCTCAAAACGCTCGTTCTGAAGCATTAAACCTAGTTCGAAACCGAAAAGGACGCCTGCCCCATATATCGGTTGTGACCGGAGAGCCAACACCAAACCGGATTGCATCCATTGCTTTGGGAACAGGGGATATCGATTGCGTTTATCATTACGCCTTGCCTGAACTTTTGGATACAGTCAAGGCCCTCAAATTTTATGATTCCGTGGAGATGCTGAACACCATGATCAATGGGAAAAGGCTTCGGGATATATCTGACCTTCCTTTAGATTTGGTAATATAGGATTTAAGTATGCCGCGCTCAACAAACGCACAATTGGCAATTCAAATGTTTGATGGCTTGCAAAACCAATTTAACTGGTCCCCTGGGACAGCATGGCAAGGTATAGCTCGCCCTCTTCTTTTATGTGAAATCTGGAGGCAAGGGTGGCAGGCATTTCACGACACGGTGGTTTGCCGGGAGGTTAATGACTTTAAAATAGGCGCAAGAGGCCCGAATATTGTAATGCAAAGAGCTGAACAGTTATCAGATTATCTCGCCGCCGAATTAGGCATTCCACGGAACACCCTTTCCCAAGAAATCGGTCTGTATTGGAAACACCAATCAATAATGGAGAATCACACAAAATGAATAGGTTTGGTTAGCTATTTCGCGTGCTGCTTACAGCCCCATACAAACAATGGAACCTTGCCATTGTACCCCTCCTTCTTGTCGTTTGAGTTCTGTGGTTGGCCAACCTCAAAGCTATCAGGCAGTTCACCACTCACAATTAACATACTACTGTGACAGATACGGTCACAACTCAATTTTGACGATCAAAGTATGACGAGGGTAACGGTATCGAACACTTCACCGTAAAGATCTTTTTTGGGTTGGAAGCCGTTCTAAAGTATCGCGTTCGCTCTTGATCTCGAATCCGTGTAGCTTGTCAGCGATGGTTAGCTTGAGCCACTCGGCTTTATCTCATGTCCAGATAATTTTTCGCTGCGGTGGCGGGCATTGCCGCCTGCCCTTCCCCCTGCGTATCCGAATCCGGTTCGAGCGGACCCAGACCGAAAAGTTCCCGGTCGCTGTCTCTCTTTAAAAACGAATTCAGGTCCAGCAAACTGACAACTTCGGCCCAGCCCTGTTCGTCCGTATTGCACTTTTCAAAGGCCGCCGCACCAGCAAGGATCTTGCGCCGGGTTTGCAGCTTGCGCTCCTTGGCCCGCTCAAGGTTCGTCAGGCGTTGCAGCTGCTGTTGGCTGCGCTTTGCCTGGCTCTCAAAGGTCTCCGGCCTCTGGATTCCGCCTTCTTAATTGCCCCATTTTACCCACAAAAGTGGCCTATTAAGGCCATAAAAAGGCCTATTTTTTGACACTATCCCCAAATTATCATTCTCTTAGCGTGGCCCGACCCCAAATCTATCTTCAGCTGCCAGCCGTAGGTACCCCGACAATAGCAGAAACAACTCTATAATGTAATGGTTGGGCATAAGGAATAGAGGCGAAAGCTTGCTGAAGTTGCTCAACAGAGAAAGGATTTTGCCGGAGATCCTGACGGATATCCTTCAGCCTTAAAGGCTTGAAACGTCTTCTTTTAATAAGCCTCTGGTACCAAACATCTCGTGTTAGGTCTAGCCAAGCCTCTGCGATGCTATTCAAATCTGGCCGTTCTAACTCATAAGCAGAAACATCCACCATTTTCAACAACTTGTCATAAAATTTGAAATCCTCCCATTTTTTTTGATCTGTTGCTTTTTTCCTGTAGTAATTTATGACTATATACATCTCCTCCAGTGCTCTTTGCTTCTTCCTTGGTAGTAAGTCTTTTTCACATGATAAAATTTGTTTTAAAAATTTATCTATCAGGGAAGATGCCGCTTGATCCATTTTTCTATTTTCAATATCACCTGTTAGCCGCCGACGAAGTGTTTTTGCAACCTCTTCAAGGTGGACTAGAGGCTTCGATGTAAGACTATTCAAATAGATCCATTTAGGCGCCCCTCTATCAACTCCTGCAATTGCAAAAAATGCCCATGCACTATTTGCTTTCACTATGCTAATTGAAGAAAGCACACGGGCCTTAGAATGCTTGAGATGATTATAAACTTCCTTAGGCACGATACCCTTTTCAGAATCTACTAACTCCCGAACAGGTTGGAAGGCGTCATATATTCCATCCCACGCCCCCCCTTCTTTTCTATGTCCTCGAGCTTCTTAACCATATCCTCTACGGTTGATGGCCCATCTACCATTTCCTCAGGTACAAGATCCTCAGGCAGCTCAATGTTGGAACCGAGGATGTCTTTAACTTCTTTATGTCTGCGGAAAAACTTTCTATCGGTTTTAATTGAAAAAGCGTCGCTGTCAACCGGCCACCAAACCTCAATTTCTTTATGTGGGCTATCCATCCGATCAACTCGACCAACACGTTGCTCTGCTATCCGAATGACACTTGGCATGTCAAGGAGCAATACAGTTGAGGCTTGTTGTAAGTTCAACCCTTCAGACATAGCATCCGAACATAAAGCTATGACACCGTTTGCCTCTGACCCAAGCGCAAATAGCTCATTTACTTTTTTACGATTTCTCGGGTGAGAACCTGTCGCTACAACAACCTCGCAATCATTCTTGCTGACAATATAACCTTTTATTATTTCGAGGGTTATTAAACAACTATCAAACGCTAATATCAGTGGATGGGATTTCATTAAACTTGAAAGTTGCAGAGCTTTTTCTTTTTCTCTGCGATCACTCATCTTCCCAACAAGTGACAAAATCGACTGGTACAGCTTCATTTCTGCCTTAACAGCATCCCTGTGCTTCTCAGAATCTCTCAGCTAGTCAGGTAGATTATTCATGATACTGCTATTTTTAATTTCTCCAGCACTGTCTTCTAACCGACCAAGGACATTGCCAGTATCTTCTTGTTTTATTTTTCCTTTTACACCATATCTTTTTGAGGCCTCTTCAGTACCAAGTAGATGCTCTACTAGTGCAGCACGCGAAGACCTTGTTCTTGACATGATATTATAGATTGCCAACCCTCTGGCGCCTTGCAGTCTACCCTGTATATACCTCGGAACATCTATTTTACCCTGGAGCCCATCAGGAATATCAATCCCTGACCTTAAATTGACAAGACCTTTGAACCGCCCTGCGATCTCGCGTATTTCTATAGCTATCCTTTGGTCTTCATCGCTTTCTGCAGTTTCATAGGTTCTTGGAGTATGTTTAGGGTACCTGCAGGCAAGCCCTCTCTCGTCTCGATACAAAAGTGGCTGTTCCTCAACCATTCTGTTTAGCATCGATTTGGTTCTTCTCAAGGTAAAGCGCTGTACTTCGCGCTGCATTGCCAGTCTTTCTTCTTTGGTAGTTACAAATTGTTTTTTATTTTTTCTTGAACGTCGCTCCAGTTGTTCAAATAACTTCAACGATGAATCTTCAAGATTATCTGCCCCCAAGAGATCAACAATACGTAATAGGTCACCAACTCCCTTATTTATAGGTGTAGCAGTAAACATGACCATGACATCCGCCATGTTTCCAAGGAGGCTTCTGGTTCTTGCTGATTGCAAGTTCAAAAAGTTATGCGCTTCATCTACAGCAAGGGACTGGGCTCTTCGAACCAGATTAAGTGTATGGGTGAATTTATCTGATGTTTGCCTGCTCAGAATCCCATGTGACAACGTTTCAAGTGGCAGCCCACATTCACCAGCTTCCTTTTCCCATGAATCACGCACGATATTTGGAGGACACACCATTACGGTTATATCTTTCCTAGCCCGCCCTGTGCTCCATATACGGTCCATAATTGCCCGCAGGAGATAAGCACCCATTCTTGTCTTTCCAGAACCTGTAGCGTCTGCAACTAAGACACTGCCAACATTTTCAACCATCCAAAGTGCCTGAGCTATTCCTGCTTTCTGGGAAGGCCATAGTTCATTGCCGTAGCCAAAATTACCTGTTTTTATGTACTGCTGAGCCCACTCGCCTTCTAACAGCTCCCCGCAAGCACGCGCCAAAGCCTCTTCCCAAGAAACGAGCTTTAATAGCTGATTTAACAAATCAATGAGCTGCTCATTGTAATCCTCACCTAGTGACCAATAGTTTTCTGCAATCTGTTTCACCTCTCTGTAACGCTTTGGTTCTTTACTTGAATCAAACCTTGCATTTGCCTCAAATTGCTTCCTGAAACCAATATATGAAAAATTGCTCGAACCTAAGGATGCTGAATGATCGCCAAGATAGACTTTCGCATGCAACTTGTGTTTCTGATCAGAAATAAAACGTGCCATAACCCGCCGCTCTTTAAGCATCTCAATAAATATCATAGCTTTGTGACATAAATAGAGGGCAATACCTGCCTCAAGCCAATAATCAGCAACTTCTTGAGGCAGTGTTTTTTTTTCTAGGCGATAATGAGAACGACGCGCAGGGGTAGGTTCACTACCCAATAAAATAGAGATTGTTTCCGGGGTATTGTCAGGAAGGTCTGCAACAAAATCAATAAGGTAATCAAGGGAGGTAAATCCCGTAATGATAAGTGGATTGTGGCTTTGCTTTAATTCATCAAGAATAATTGAGTGAACTACTCACCCCTAAAGGGGCAAGCTTCTGGGGTCAGGCAGCAATTGCCGACCGCATCTTTTTTGACGTTTCATCGCTGCGTGCGCATATCGCTTTCGCTGTACGCGACTTACTTGCAGCTCCACGCCCTGTATCCAAAAGGACGCCCCTTTTGGACAACTCCGTTCCAGAGTCTAAAATCAGGTTGATTGCTCGTTTTTTAATAACCTTTTGCGCGTTGTTATCCGCGTTGTCAGTGTTCCCGCAATCCAGGCACAAAAACTTCCGGGCTTTGCGATTGCCAGGGTGAGTGTGGCCGCAATCTGCACACTCCTGAGAGGTATGGTGGGCCGGTACCTTGAAAACAACCTTGCCGGCCCGATAAGCCTTGTATTTGGTGAATGCCTCAAGCATATGCCATCCCTTGTCCAGGATGGATCTGTTGAGACCGGATTTGGCTTTTACGTTCTTTCCAGGCGCCGCCACCGTGCCCTTGGCAGACGCTGCCATTGTTTTTGTTTTTAAATCCTCGAATATATAGACCTTGATATCCTTCTTGTTAACCAGGGCCCGGCTGGTTTTATGCCAAAAATCCCGCCGGATATTCGCTATTTTGGTGTGGGCGGCACAGATTTTCCTTTTCGTCCCAAACCGCCGGTTTGAGCCTTCTTTCTGCCTGGCAAGCCGCCTCTGAAGACGCTTTAAATACTTTTCCTTGCCGGTTTTGTTCTTTTTCTGACCTGTTGAAAAATCAAAAACCTCTTCCCCGGCCTGAACCGGCCGGGTTACGCCGCGGTCAATACCAATGGTGATCTCATCAAGCTTGTTTTCAGGCAGCTTTGACAGCTTTTTCAGGTATGCCGCCTGATCTGTCAGGCCCTTTTCGTTCACCCCGTCATCAAAAGCCAGAGACACGGTGTACCGCCCGTTCTTCTTTTTAATATAGATCGACTTGGGTTCTTTGAACTTTCGATGGGTCTTGATGGACAGGTACCCGATATTGTTGGTTTTTGTTCCTATAAACAGCCGGGTTACGCCGTCATCGCAAACCTCGAATCTGAACAGTTCACGGGTAAGATGGACGCTGCCGGCAGCGCGCTTCTTTTTTTTGCGAGGTTTGCCGCACCCGCCCTGCGTGAACTTGATATACGTTCTGTACCAGTTTGTAGCTGAATTTCTGAGGATCTGGCTGGGGCAACCATACAGCCAGGGTGAAAGATCCCTATCCTTGTATTGCGAATATGTTTGGTCCACCGGAGCATGCGTATTGACAGGCATGTATTTTCTGGCAAATGCGGTCAGGTATCTATCTTCCTCGCATTTGGCATTCCAGATATACCGGGCACACCCCATCCACCGGCTCAGGACGCGCTTTTGATTTTCCGTCGGATGCGCCTGCAGTTTAATACCCATTAACATATTCAGATAGCTCCAAAAGCCTTTATATCCTTGCAGCAATTGGTGGTGTATATTATACAGAACTTTAGAAAGGGGTCAAGTCCATGGATGAAAAACACGCATGGAGAGTTGGCAGAAGCTGTGTTTACGACATAAATTTACATTTAGTATTTGTTACGAAGTATCGTAGGGGGGTGTTTACTCCAAAGATGTTAGCTCGCCTAAGTGTTTTATTCAGCGAGACGTGCGAGCAGATGGGTGGAAAAATGAACGAGTTTAATGGGGAGGATGACCATGTCCACCTGCTTGTATCATGTCCCCCCAAGGTTGCAATTTCCAACTTGGTAGGAAAGCTTAAGGGTAAACCTGCGTACATGCTTCGGCAGGAGTATTGGAGCCGCATAAAAGACAAGCTGTGGGGAAATCATTTGTGGTCACCAAGCTATTGTGCAGTATCCTGTGGCGGTGTCCCTCTATAAACAGTTAAGCAATACATAAAAAATCAGCGGAAACCTGCAAGTCCCAAAAGCATCAAAAAATCAATGGCCCTTATCGGCAAAAAGAGGACTCGCTTGACCCGCCCCTGAAGGAGCGGGATTGCGCTTCGTCATTGTTCAACTTTTCGACTATCAAAGTTAAGAGGAAAACGAGAATGATCCGGCCAGTCTGTAAGCCGATTAATCTCTGCATAACGGATAACTTCCTCGTCAAATATCCCTAGCTGCGTCGCAGTGAATGACTCAATTCTTTTCTTATTATCTTCTTTTCCCACAAAACACCTAGGTTCTGTATAAAGTGCCCCAATCTATGATATTTGGGCTGGGGTCGGGCCACAGCAACCTGTTGTTTATTCGACAAAAGGCGCCTTTATACACCAGCATTTTAGCCTTAATCGACCAGCTTTTCCCCTAAAACTGATCGATTAAGGCTAATTGTGTTAATTCCATGTTTTCAGAACCAAGCAAATCCATCAGTGGATCAAAATCGATAAGTCGTTTTCTTTTCGTGGCCTGCTCCCACTGGTTTTTTGCACTATTGAAAGAATAGGCCTTTCCCAGCGACGAGCCCTTAAAAGCCGCCCCGTTGATCTCGAAGCTGATGCCCTGCACCCGACCGGTGCTCTGGATGTGGGGCATGACGCCCACCCCGTCGCGGTGCAGCCGGTAAATGAATTCACTCATGGTGGGTTGGTCGAGTTCCCGGCGGCAATCATCGGCTGGGCGACCGGGCTGTAAGCAGCACGCGAAATAGCTAACCAAACCTATTCATTTTGTGTGATTCTCCATTAATTTTATTTTTCTTTATAAAACCAATGGAGAATCACATGGAACATATATCAATCGGCGAAG
>Ga0126333_1000208_pt1 | contig 11983 bp, 10 predicted proteins | sample InaspJWI54metaG_FD_94488 | JGI IMG/M metagenome (GOLD analysis project Ga0126333, IMG submission 94488) | Marine gutless worms symbiont microbial communities from Oahu, Hawaii - Inanidrilus sp. 2 OAHU.JWI-54 metaG | ecosystem: Host-associated > Annelida > Digestive system > Unclassified | place...
ACGTTATTGCTAGGCCAAAACGTTATTACTAGGCCACATCAGTCTCTGCAATGTGAATCAAATGAAACGACGGCGGCGGCTGTAATTTAGCCCCGCCTCCACAACGTCGGCGAAGCCGTCGCCCGCCGCCGCCCCCACCACGTAACCTTCCTTTCGTTATACTACCGCTATGTCGACAACCTACACGCAGTCTTTCAGTTGTTATTATGGGCGCGTCCTGTAGGCCTATATCACTACATTTACATAAATTCCGTCTACATCTCAGGCTGTGCTATGCAAACTGCAGTGCAGTGTGTGTGCAGCTGTTGCCGATCTAATCACATCTACGCTTCATCTCACACACGCGACGCAGGTTCTCGTGAACGCGTATTGACTTACTGTAGGCCTATCTACGGACTAGTTGTAGGCCTAGGCCTATGTGACTATGTCGTACTAGACCGCAGTAGTACTAGACCGCTCTCTATTGCGCTTTCCTTCCCTTCCCCCGTCGAGTTTTTGGTTAAGACACACACACACAGGCCTACCCTGGACCGACACTGGCTAAGTAGGCACATAATGATGTATGACCATTTTCTACACGAAACAGTACGCGTCTGCTGCTCCAAACCTACCACCCACTGCAATCAATCACATGATTGCACGAAGCTTCACCTCAGTCGTGAGCTCCACCCAGCGTTACAGCACATGGAAACATGACAGCATAGATACCGGAATATTCGCTCATCGCTCATACCTATTTCTTAATGTGGCGATGTCGTACTGAAGTCGGCCCGACGTCGTAGTGTTTACTGGGGTTCAGTAATCAAGTAGTGAAATTTGGAAACTGGGAAATTAATTTGATTTGATTACAGAACCGTTAGAAAGTGACTCATGCCAGCATCCAATTCAGATCTTTGAGCGGATTTTGAGCGGTCACTTCAGCCCGCTCATCGCTCCACTCCCGCTCACTCGATTTTCGGGCCGCTCCGCTCCGATTTCCGCTCCACTCATATGCTGTGCTAGAACATCATCCCACTATGTACTCCTGTGCCTAATTCCATCTAGTTCTGTCATTGCATAACATTGGTCCAGTCAGCGTCATCTTTACATTCTACAAGTCAAACCGCCTGATAACTGTTAAAGTGGAAAACGTGTTTCAGAAATAACAAGCCAACACATGAACAGCATAGACTGTAGAACCTCACGACCAGTTAATGAAAAGCGAGACACTGATCTAAATTCACATGCTGGAATATGAAAACGTAACAAGGTAAAACATATTCATTAACGCAGCTTTTCAGTACATTACCATATTGAGTACTACTAAACATGAGATTACACTCCTGCTGGCTCAACTAAGACTACATCTTACACATCTAGGCCTATACAGCCTACAGGTAAATATATCACATTAATTCTCTGGTGTCAGGTTCCTTTAATGCAATGCATAAATTGTAATACTCCAATACACAGAACTTCAACTCTATGGAGAAACTGCCATTTAGTTAAATTGTCTCACAACTTGTATAACAATAATCTAACAACAACTAGTTAACTAGAGTCCAGTAGTTGCATGTAAGCAACCGCCCTACGTACATTTGCCCTACAGACTTTATGCACGTGTCGCGTTACAAGCGGTAGCTAAATATGGCAGTGACATCTATATAAACGAGATTTTAATAACTGACTACAGATCATATATAAAAGCTGTGACCTCATTACAAAAGCTCATTAGAAAATAAAGACGTTTTGCACACAAAGCACCAAAACGACATCATACAGAAACATAGTGTGCAGTAAGAAAAATCAAAACTGCAGCAGTGACACTGAGTCAATGCAAGACTTAATGGCAGTGAGTATTTTTGATAAGCGGCAACTACTGTACACTGATACTTGTTAACAGCAGGACACAACTACCAACTGCAGTTTGGCTAGCATTTGCCTTGTGATTAATTACATGGTGAGCCAAAAAGTAAATTCCCATCTGTTTTACCTTTAAGAACACTAAGTATGTCAGAAAGAAGGTATCTTGATATATTCATATGTGTGCGTCATAAACGAAAAATGTAATCAAACTGATGGTACTATGTAATGTCACATGTTTGCTGTTACACTAGCAGACATTGAGTTGATTAATTATCATCTACCAGAGCATGTAAAACTAGAGGGAAAGTACTCTCTTGAGAGTACAGATCCCCGCGAAAGCGAAATTCGCGCCCACCTGCGGCCGTAATTCTCTGTTGAGTAAGTTGAGTTGAGAATGTATTACTTATTTATTATGCGTCAAGTAATTTGTTGGTTTGTTTACTTGGAAAAAATCCCCGGTTTATGGCGTTTTTGGACAGTAACCTCCACACCCGGCTAGCGATCGTAACCGAAAACGAACTTGGGCTAGGAACCTTCCCAAAAAATTTCGTCCAGATCCGTTCATGTTTTATTTAGTTATCGTGGTAACAAACAGACAGACAGACAGACAAACGTACGCCGGTGATTACATAATCCCCCGCGAAAGCTTTCGCGGTGATAATGATTCTGATTTAAAATTATGACTGTTATTTGAAAAGAACTCAGTCAACTCCTAGACTGCTGCTTACCAGGAAATTTCTACAGCATTTTCTTTGCACTGACTGTTTTTCTTTTCCTCGAGTTTTCAGTGAAAATTTTACCACTCTATATGTACTTATTTGATGTAAGTCTCAGCTTGATGTCAAATGCATCCTCATACACAAATACACAATATTTAATCAATGCAATAAATAATAACGGATTTTTGAAATTATAGCCTTGTTGGTAGTATGTGCTTTGCAGTTATCTGACAATAAAGCTGTTTTGACACACAACTCAGCATGATTTGTTGTGAAACCAGTAGGGGTTTACTTTTTTGGTCCATCTTGCAGAGTACAGCGCTAAATAATGGGGATTTTCATTCGGGTGTAATGGCAGGATTACTTAGTAATAGAAGCCAATGAAGAGAGGCAATCATATACAGCGCCCTTGTAATGGTGTCCATGTTATGGCACGTTAGAAATTGTTGGTTTATTATTATTATTATTATTTTTGGATAGTAGCAACAAGAAAACTTATGGCATACAGACATCATAAACTCAGCGTAGGTATACGTATATACACTGTAGCTTGCAGATTCCAAGCTGTAACAATATGTTTATGTTTGTTTATTTGTCTCTACGTACAGTTTTGCTAGCAAACTGCTGTCATACAGTGAAAGCTCACACCTATGACGTACACGCAAGCCAACTGTCCAGCTTGCAGTGCAATATCAAATCGGCACAGAGCACACGCCTTTGGACCAATGCAGGAAATACAGCAGCCAAATACAGCGGCTGCATGGACAGCAATAACAAAGTATCACAAACCACAGAGTCTACAATGTGCTCGTCGGCAGTAAGTAAGTAAGTAAGTGAACGTTTGGCAGTGAGTACATGCACATTAACTCCATGTAGCCAACGGACCAGCGCCACCCGTCGACCGTTTTGAAACAATAACAACAATAGATACGCCAACAAATCTTTACAGGTCGAGTTATACCGGTACGGTCTCGTCTAGAAACTAAATCCGAAGAATCCGCCCTCGCGCTGGCCGGCGTCGGGTGCGTCGTGCACGGGTCGCGAGTCGTTGTGTTGGTGGTCGTCGGACGAGTAGCGGTGCTCGTAGCTGCGCATGCCCATCATCACGTCGCGCATGCACACCTACAGCGCATCACAGTGCCGTACAACTGGAGGATCGACGTCAGACCAACCACATTAGCCTCCACTGACCACGCCCACGCCTGCTCCTATTCATCACACACTGCCTAGCCATGCCGCATGCCTCGCCGCGCTAGGCTGAAGCCAATGACGTCACAATGGCTGGCAACTGACTTGTACGGCACTTTTGGCTTGAAAACGCCTATTCACACACACCCGTTTAACGGCCCTTTTTCCGGGACTACCCAGGTGGGCCGGTACCAGAAAGGTAAAACCAATCTGGATTTTACTGAAGCAAGAGACAGTGAGTGGCAGTAGCATCAGCTGGGCTGTATGCAAATCTGCACCTCGCTCCAGACAGATAACCATGCCAGCACCCCACCACTCAGTTTTTTACATGCCGGATGCCCTTCCTGACGCCCAACTAACAGCGTCAAAGCACTGAAGGCAGACGGTTGACCCCCTTGATCCTGACCTATGACCTTGACTTTCAGTGCCCAGCCAGCTATTGTCATGATCCATACACACGCAAAAGGTCAACGTCAAAGGTCAGTTTGTTCAACAGACAGAGTGGAAACAAAGCCAGTACTGATCGGAGACCTGGCAGCGGCTGATCTTCTGTCGGAGGTTGCCGGCTTTCAGCGTCTCCGGGAGCGGCTTGCCAAACTGCTGGGCACGGTCGACGGTCGACAGCCAGAAGCTGAGCGTGGTGGCGTAGTAGTTGCACGTGCCGCGGCCGTGACACTCGATGAACGGCGAAGTGCGGAACGACTCGAGGCACGAGCCGGGCGAGTGGAGTGGCTGGCCGGTCCCGTCCGCACCAGCACCCGTGTGCTGCACCGGCACACACCACCAGCACACAGACCGTTTAGCGCTTAGTGACTCTTTTGAATTTATTGGCACTATATAAATAAGTCTATCTATCTATCTATCTATCTACAGCGCCACTGGATGCTATTATATTATTGGCGGCGTGGCGTAGTGGTTAGCGGCGTTCGTCGCTGAACGAAGTTAACGCACGTCGGGCCCGGTTACTACCTGGATGGGTGACCGTATTCGGGCGGGTATACCATCGTCCGGTATGTAACAAGCCAACTAGGTCAACTCAGCCTTGCATCCCTCCAGGGTCGCTTAATCGAGTACCAGCTTCGGCTGGGGTAAGGGCGGGAGTCACCTCTGCCGGGTGGCAGGTAACACTGTGTGATCCAATGTGGCATGTGAGTTCCCGTAGCAGTGTGGCAACCTTGCAAACTGCTATACACTTGTTACTTACTTACTTACTTACTTACGGAACGCTGCTTCTCCACCTCCATTTAAACGTTGTATAATTCTGCACAGGGCACGACAGCTATAAGCCCACGTCTGTACTAACGGAGGCCATAAAGTGCCACTCAATTCAATTTATTTCAATATGGGGCTCACAGCTCAGTCATTACATAAAAAGAACCCAAATATGGTAAAAGATTGAAAACGAAAAAAACGTTTAAAAGAAGAGAATACCGTCTTTTAATAGTCTACAAGTAATTAAACATGGAACTATACAAAAAACTGACAGTACAGTTTAATTTTCTATAGTTCACCCTTATTTTCTCACTTAATTTTCTCCATTGTTCTGGCAGACAGAAAATATGTCATTTCAGTTACGTTCTTCCAGCCAATCTGTTGGACTGGGAAAAAACAAATATTAGAGAACAAAAGCAGAAAGTACAAGAACAAAATGGCCTCTGCTAACCTCCGACAAGTTCCTCACACTAATCTTATTTCTGGTTCTCAATTTTTCCCTGCAGCTGCACCAGCTAAATCAAAACTCCGTTCTGAACTCAATCCTTTCATCCAGCAGCACCTCAAAATACACCTTGTGCAAGCAGCTTTTAGTGTCCTACAACGGCAAACTCCAGCGCCTCCAATTCATTTATGCGACTAATGGCGATTTGTAAATGTTTTTACCGATTTACGAAATAATTTAAAACACCCGTTAAAGACTGCTAAATCACTGACCATTGCGAAGCTGTAGCCAATCCAGAGTCCTTTCCAGCCGACAGGACAATCTGGCACCATCATTGACTGGCTGTGCACAGCCATCACCTGCAGACAACAACAACTCAAACATAGGCATATCTCGCATTCTACACAACAGACTGGCATTTAAAGTTCGCGGTTCTTTCTATACCGGTACTTCAAGATGAGTGGAAAAACTGAGCATCATTAAGGGCTTACACTTTCTTGATTTCTGTCTCTAACAGTTCTATGAATGGTCAGTGATGTTATCAACAAAACTGTTGTTGTTGTTGTTGTTGCATAGGCATTAAACTTTGGTACTACTCAGTTTGTATCATGGCATGTCTATATTACCTACTGCTACATGTACCTACCTGTTTTAACGGCTCTTTTTCAGGCCAGCCTTGATCAGTTAATTCCTGCCCAGTTTACTCTTCCACTTGTTCTGAAAGATAATGTTTCAAGTGGCGCAGATTGCTTTTATGATAACTGTCCAATGAAACACGTTACACACTTCCGGTTTTGTGGATGACGTCACATTTGCACACACTACTACTACTACTACTACTACACTCGTTTAATGACCTCTTTTCCAGGACAACCTGGGTATAAGCTGGTACCACAAAGGTAAAATCCGTCTGGATTTAAATGAGGCAAGAGATGATGGGGTTTTGGGATGCAGTGGCATCAGCTGGACCATATGCAAACAAACTGCACCTCGATCCAGACAGATAACCACACCAACACCTCATCACTCAATTTTTACAGGCCGGACGCTCTTCCTGACGCCCAACCAATAGTGTCAAAGCACTGAAGGCATGCACATTCGCACTTAATGGCGAGAAATAGGGCGTATGCTCAGTGACTCAGCAGAAGGCATCACGGGTGCAGAGTCTGTTATCTACGATTGACTGCCTTGTTACTAGTGGGCTGGACATAAGCAGGCGAAGACGTAAAGAGACCTGCGTGGGAGCCTCGCAGACGGAGCAGCGGCTAACGTAGTCGCGTATCTGCGGCCCAGTGACCGGGTCCATCATCGGCGTCATCGGCTGCGGCGTTGACAGCCAGTAGCTGTAGTCGTTACGAGACGAGAACGTGCAGCGGTCGTTGATGTTGCAGAACATGAACGGCATCGTGTTGAACATCCGCAGACAGCTGCCTGGACTTCCTGCACGTGCGCGCACACACACACAGGTCTATTATTATACCAGCCCAATGGTCTGTGTGGGCTAGAGTGTTGGACTTGCAACTCAAACAGTCACGAGTTCGAATCTCGGCCGTTCCGCTGTTAGGCAACAACCTTGGGCAAGCTGTTCACACACACGTGCCTCGGTCACCAAGCAGTATAATTTGGTACCAGTCGAGGGGCGGTGATGCCCTGCGGCTGGGAAGGTAACCGTAGTCTGGCGTCGCACTGGCCATGCATCACAGACTTCAGTAGTTTATCCACCTACGGGCTTGTGGCCTAAGAAAGGGAGATGAGCACCCCGCCTAGACTCCTGATAGGGTGCGGCACTCCTTTTGTACCAATGGTCCGGAACTCTCAACTGAGACCCATCAATCAGTAAAGACCATTTCAGACGTTTATTTACACATATTCGTTTTGCTATAAACCGATGCATTTTAAGCATCAGGAGTTCTTGGAAATCAGTGCGTGTATAAGTCTACTCAGTACTTACTTGCTTACTCACGTACTGTGTGACAGGCCTAAAGGTGCCTTACTCCACAGACCAGTAAATGCCCAAGCTACCTTGTCCACAGACAAATACACTCCACAAAAGGTAAAGGTAGCCCATACTCGATTACCGAGCATATGGTTCCGGAGCTGTTCCCGGTTCCTGGCAGTCAGCCTGCAGGTGACGTGAGTCATAAACCCGGTGGTAGGCTGCCATTACTTTCCGCCAGGCCCACAGGCCCACAATCTGTGATAAATGGCCAATCAGCAGTGCTATGCCAGACTGACGGTTACCTTCTTGGTCACAAGCAACTGCCCCTTGGCCGATAAGTAAAGTAAGTAAATAAACAGGACAGCTGTACAGTGCTCATCTCTAAGGCACTCAGGTATCGTATAATTACGTTACGTTACAGCTACATCTCTGTGTAAAACACACTAGCAGTTTTGGTATAAATGCACAACATTAATTAACATTTATATCGAATTTATATCACATCATGTGTGCTAGTTTTATTTACCAATGAAGTATATAAAATCAAGAAAGTACACTGCCATAACGAGTGGTGCAAGTTCTAACCAAGATCTTGGCCATGAGCTTTAGAGTTTCCTTGCAAGAACAGCATGGAGTAGCCCTCCCACATCTGCTCAGTGCCCGGTGGACACATTGGAACGGCTGTTGTCTGGCTGTGTCTGACAACACATCAACAGCAAGTAAGCAACACCTGACTTACAATGAACTACAATGTGTACATATTCAGTTAAACTTGACACAAGCAGAGATTAATTATCCAACCATCTTCGAAGCACATGCAAATTACAGTTAGATATTGAGGGGATTTCCCACTGGACAACATGTTGGGTACGCATCCATTTCATCCTCCAGAGGTGCCATACCACAAAACACATGCTTAGGTCCACTTAAATTTAACCATTGGTTAACTAACTTAGTTTCTAATATCTCACGTGACCCGATGTTGTCATGATGGTGCCTTGAGTTAACCTATGGATAAAGTTAACTTAGCTTGATGCAAACCGACCTTAATTGCCTAACCCTCTTCACAGCAGATGCAAATTATAGTCAGTAAAAAATTACAGTTATTATAGTACAAAACAACATCAATGAGACGTAGAGACACGATCAGGGCAACATAAAACAACAAATAAATAATGAATAAAAAAATTATTATATAACTAAAAAAATAAACAAATAAATAACAAACAGATAGATTACTTGGTGAAGTAGAAGCCAGCATGTCCACCGGATATTCCTGACCCACCATCAGGACCTGGATCACCCGGAGATCCTGGTCTTCCAGGCAGGCCAGCTGCTCCCGGGAATCCCATGAGTCCCGGTGGTCCCGATGGGCCTGGGGGTCCAGGCGACCCTGGACGACCTTGTCGACCTTTGTCACCGCTCGACCCCTCACGCCCTGGTCTTCCTATATCACACAGAGACATGCAGTAGTGAAACAGGATTTTCACCATCCCTTGCAAGAACAACAAAACAATGGAACTTCAGTCACAACTGTGTAGAAACTTACATTACTGTCATTATTTCAGCCAACATCATTCTATACATTAATTAGCACAACCTTAAGAAAAAAAAGTCTTATGATACCCGACACTGCAACGATTGCATCTCACTTTTCACAGCCAAAAGGCTTACGGGATAATGAAGCAAATTGTGTTCAAAAGCTAATGTATAAAAATTACACAACACTGTCATCTCTCTCTCTCTCTCTCTGAGCTTAAGCGTATCAGCGAAGACTGGGACAGCTCAGACCTGGCAGTCCTCTGTTTCCTGGAGGTCCTGTTGGTCCTGGACGTCCCGGTCCTCCAGGGTCTCCACGAAGACCTGCCTCAGCAGTGCTCGGTGGAGCTGGGAAACCAGGATCACCAACTTCTCCTTTGGCACCTGAACAGACACAAGGCCCAGTATATGCAAACAGATTAACTCTAATACTCCTATATGAGACATATAATACTTATACACCATGAAGCAGAAAAAGGAACCAATTTTGTTTTGTGTGCATCTTTTTAAATACTTGACAGAAACTTGTGAATTTTTTCACATATATTAAGGAAAGTAGATGCTACAATTCTTTGTATTTAATTTTGGCATGCGTTAAGAATTTTGCATGCTAATGAAACTAAAACTATAAACACTAGCCGAAACATCAGTTTCATTACTTTACTGGTAAACATAAAATGTTTAATGTCACTGTCACGTCAACAAACACAGACAACAAATGTCACTGTCGCAGCAGATGTTCAAAACAACTGCCACCAGGTTGAACACGCATCTGAAGACGTTTGCTCCACTGATCAACTGCTCTGTCTATCAAGCTCTGCTCCAGCTCGTTCCACATTGTCACGATACATTGCTTCAGCTGGTCAACATTCTCAGTCATCTCCTGGTAGACTCGGTCTAGTGGAAATTAGTGTAAAAACCCAGAAATTAAATAAGTAACATTGATGATAATATTCATTAACAATAAAAGTACTAAATTTTGTCAAATTACATTGCGTATTATAAGATTTATTCATAAACGAAAAGCGGTTTCTTTTTTCACGGTGTACAAGTTTACTAGCAGCTTTGCCTAGTCCCTCTACAACAACTGCACAACAGCGTCCTCTGAGCAAGGCGTGCACTCACTCCCTCTGCAACTCTCATGCCAGTGCAGAAGTCTTGCGCCTTCGGCGCTCTCTGTGACATACTCCGCCGCCGACGTCGTAGCAGCAACAGTGGCAACAGCAGCAGCATGCTGCAATGCTAAGCAGTGCTGACATGACTTCATTGTTGCTATGACGTCAGTGTTACGTCCTGACATCACTCCAATTGTAACAGAAGTGTCATACTGATTGTCAGTTGTGTTGGGGAAAGTCTTTATTTGCAGTAACAACAAGAACACTTGCTTGGCTGAACAAATATCAATTCATAACAAGGTCTGCCCTACTGAAGTCCTTTCATTCGACTCACTCACCCCAACAACAACAAGCACATGCAACATATAAAGGATTCGGAACTAAGCCGTCATCGGGGGCACAAACTCCACTAACCGACCCGTCTGCCTCAGACCGCTGCAACCAAAATACTCCGGCCTGCACTTATCACCAAGGAGCCAGCGACTGGCCACTCAACAGGCTCTGACGTCAATGGAACACACGCCATGAACACGTGATGGCCAAATAAGGACTCCCTAACTGCGCAGAAACCGTTTGACCTTGCCTCAGCCTACAGCTGCTCTCTGACGTCACCTCAGACAAACAACTTTGACTGATGTGATAGCCCAAGGTTCAGCCGTACATTAACCAAACATCCACCCGCAGCAGGTGTCTGCACCAAATATTTATTTCCTGCTACGATCTGTACCTCAGTAGTATAGATGTTATCGTCACATAGTAGCAACTTTGATAAAAATAATAAACAAACAAAAAAGAAACTGTCAGCTAATGTTTGCTATTCAGCAGCTAGAAAAAGTATTATCCAACGTGCTACTGTATCGTTCAACAACCATTATAACAGCCATTTTCCATTTTGATACAGCCATTTGCTACTTTTACTGGCTAGATGCCATTTCTCATATCCAACCAAAGTAAAAAGACAATGAATAAGTACAACTATCAGCTGTCGCTAATTAACCTGCATAACGGAATCGTGCTGTAGACAGAGCTTGATGATCATTGTGATAAACTACAGTGGTCAAGCATGAAGCTCCGGGGTATTGTCAACCACAACGATCCACTGTATCACGTTCTAAGCGTCCACCTTTCTCGAGCTAAGTTGATAACACATTTTGACGATTGATATGCCATGGCCAAATTTTTAAAGTTCGCAGTTTAGGAAAAAGTTCCAGAGGGAAATACTCTTATTTCTGTAGATACCTGAGTTTCGGTTTAACACAGTATAGGACTGGTTGAAAGAAGCCTCCATACCAAAATCAGATCAATCCATCCAACCCTTTCGATAGAACACCGACTTGTGGCAGACAGAGATGGACAGAGACACAGACATAGGGCCATAGCTAGTACCCGTGCTAGCATAGCGTCGCGTGGGTAAAAATGTTATAAAATAGGCAGTTTAACCTGTTGATCCACCAGTTCCAGGAATTCCTGGTCGTCCAGTTAATCCACGATCTCCAGCGGGTCCTTTGGGGCCTGGTGGACCAACAGTTCCCGGTGGACCTGGAAAGCCTTTCATACCATCCAAACCCTGCAGCCATCAAATTAACAATTGACATTACTAACAGTTGTGCTGAATACAACAACATCATAGAAACGACAACAAGAGAAGAGAAAAACAAATAAAAAATACAACTACACCGTGAGTCAAAAAAAACAAGACACCGAACTCTTGCCCATAACTTCACCAAATATTGGCCGATTTTCAAAGTTCTTTCACGGTTAGACTCAGTAGGAAATTTGTAACAAAGTCGTATACAAATACCCCACCACACCCTAAATGTGTCGCTACACTACCTTGTGAAATATCTGCGTTCAATAAATCGCCACTCTTAAGGAATAAGTGAAGCAAACTGTTATGCAAGACTTAGCCACTCAAACACTGGTTTAAAATAAATGTCTGGAGAAATAAGCATTATTTAATTCACTAACAAAAAGTTGTTTA
>Ga0126333_1000210_pt1 | contig 11898 bp, 5 predicted proteins | sample InaspJWI54metaG_FD_94488 | JGI IMG/M metagenome (GOLD analysis project Ga0126333, IMG submission 94488) | Marine gutless worms symbiont microbial communities from Oahu, Hawaii - Inanidrilus sp. 2 OAHU.JWI-54 metaG | ecosystem: Host-associated > Annelida > Digestive system > Unclassified | place...
ACATACAAGATTAGTGAACATGTTAGCTTACAGTGTATCTGTGTCAAACAGTGACTATCATCTTACTAGTTGTTCCCGTTAACTGTCAGAGAATGGAATGTTCTGATTCAAGAAGTTGTCCACCTGCACACAGTCGAATCCTTCAAGCATGCTATACTTTCGATGTAACCCCGGGTATACTGCATGTACAGCAGTTTAGGGAGTCACAGCCCTATCGTGAGGAGCCAGTGGTTGTCAATCCTCTCTTTCGTTCTGTGTGGCATTTTTAAGTTTCACTATGTTATTGTTGTCGCCTGCACTGTTTGATCGCCTGTGCATTTCTCGAAGAACTGCCTGCCATCTGCTTACGTACTGTATCCATGCAGTGGAGTCTTCAGTCCTCTGAAGTCTGCGCTGTTGACCAAATAGAAAAATGTTATCATAGAATTTTCAGTAAGTGAATAATTGTAATTGTCTGTTTGTGTGCAGGATACAGAAGAGGTTAGAGTCGGGCCAGATAGAGTATATGAAGTCACATGAGAAGGAGACCGATCCTAGCGTGTTGGAACGTCGGCAGAAGCAGCTGGAATACGGCCGCAACACTCCCGAGTATATCAACTACTGCCTCAAAGTGCCCATGTGAGTTTGCTTATCGATTTGCCTAACACTGTCAGTATCATACACACACACAACTGTTTAATTGTCCTTTGGTAGGTGGCAGCAGCAATGCAGCCTTTTGCTGTCAGTACTGCAGCAACTTCACATATACTTTATCTCTGTAGTTATGTGGGTGCTGCTAATATTGACTCGCTGCAGCAACACACACATACATAACCGTTTAATGGCCCTTTGTCTGGGACTATCCAGGTGAGCCAGTACCAGAAGAAACATTCACCCACTCACACCCATGAGGAAGAATAAGAAGATTCGCACAGACAACAAGGTTCATTGCTTGGGAGCACCCTTTATGGTGCTTTGAACCATCGAGGGTTGATAGACCCAATTAAGCCATCATACATGGTCGGCTAAAATTTAATGGCCAGCGCCTTTAACCACCTATGGATCAGTTATGCCAGCAGTCCTGGTCACAGTACCTACTGTTGCACCGAACATGCTGCGTCCTTTATCGACTTCCTCCATTGTTGCTCGCCATCTTGTGGGTTTTATGGTACAGGGACTCCGGACTATCGGTTCCCCCACCTCCATCATTCATCCTTTATTTTTATGCCAAATGCCCTTTTTGTCACAGGCCTCCCAATTTATCCTAGCTTGGGACAGGCAGCGAATGGCTTGTATACCCAGTGGCTTGGTGTGTGTGTCTTGTCTGGCGTATTAATAATAACGACAACAGTGGATTTATACACTGGGAGCATGATTTTATAAGAAACCTCAAACATGCTCAGTGTGCTAGTATGAGGAAATGAAGAAGGTCTTAAGAGGGCGTTTGAAAATTCATGGAGTAAGATGAGTGTTCTTACTGATTTCCTTTTAAATTGCGTGTTATTTAGCTTTCTCTGGTATTTGCAGAATGCTTTTCTTTGTGTATCTGTGTGGTTTTTAATAAGCAACGAAACAAGCTGATGATATGTGTTTGTTTTTTTACCACTGCTGTTCCTGTAGATGGGGCCATACTGCTGTAGGCATTATGTTTTGGGGTAGTTTGCCAGTCTGTGCAGCACTTGGATGGAGGCATTCTCAACTTCTAGGGCCTGATTTACTAGATATCTTACGACAATCTTATGATCATCTTACGATAATGCCAAACTTACGGTCAACTCACGATGGACGTCTGATTTACCAGACGTCTTACGAAAAACGCAAGGCTTTTCTTCGGTGTGATTTACTTGGAAAGTCAGAAGATTGTCGGCGATAGTGTTTGTATATTAGCTTGCAATATTCCTGAGAAATCTTAGCACATTGTAAGTCGCTATCATAAGTCGATCAATCGATCTTACGATAAACTTAAGATAATCGTGAGATATTTGGTAAATGTTGTCCTAGTTTTCTGCGAACTGGCTGTCAGCCCTGTCAGTGTCCGAGCTCTGAAGGGCCAGTGCTAAGTATGCTATTGTGGTGCATATGCAGGCGCACTAAGGATCACCCGCGGACACCAGACAAGACTCGCAAGTGCAGTCGGCGCGGCTGGGACATGGAGGTCAGACTGTGGCGCCGACAGCTGCACTTGTGGGACCCGGCGTTGTGTGCCGACAGTGAACATCAAGATACTAGCCACGCCACTGATATGTAAGTCACTGTGGTGTTAGTGGCACGAGGTGTAAGAGCCTTGCTGCAGGTCAGGCTGTGGCGCCGACAGCTGCACTTGTGGGACCCGGCGTTGTTTGCCGACATTGAACATGAAGATACTAGCCATGCCGCTGCTGATATGTAAGTCACTGTACTTAATGCTGTCAGTGCTACTGACACTGGCTGACTGTAGCAGCCTTGCAGTATGTTCAAGCAGATGTTGCATGCTGTCGGTTTTATGTCTTACAGGACACCTGAGGCCAGTTTTTGTCGGTGATTTGACCAGGACAGTAAGGGCAACACTGATGCCAAGAAATCAGTTCCCATGACTAGGATGAGACCCAGAGAGTGAAAATGACTCCAGGCTGTCTCGACTCGAAACGGACCAGTTCCTATTACTGGTTTTAGTTCTGCTGAGTTTACAAACGATGCTTACCTGTGATTTGTTGTGTAGTTGTGTAATAAATACATTATACACCCACAGCAAGCTGGAAAATGTGGAGCAACAAGAGTGCAGCAGGCTGGGCGTTACTGCTCAGAGTTATATAGCACAAACCATTTGCCTGTGTACAGCTGCAGTGAGGAGAACTGGGCCGAGCAGTTGATGGAGCTTGATTCAGAGACAAATTACCCAAACAACGACAGCTGAGATCATCTGTGTTGTCAGTTCCAGACTCGACAGCAGAGTGCTTCACTGAGCTTTTAGACTGTTGCATTTTATGGTGTTTTATTGTTTGTTCATAACATGCTTGCTGTATAGTGGCCTTAAACTGTTCCATTTGTGTTATTGTGTGTTCTAAAGACTGGTTTTTGCAAGTCTGAAGTTTTACCGAATTTGACCGTAAGCAGTTGTTTGTCTTTTAATTTTGTTAAGAGTATATCGTGTGATTATAAGTATTAAGTATGTAGCTAAAGGAGTAAGTGATTTATAGAGTGCCAAAGTTAAAACTGTATCACTGAGCAGTCACTGGTGATGATGAAAGCAGCCTGGAAGTAATGTATTCTGTACATGTTGTGTGACTTGACAGTCATTTGCTTTAGCTCAGGATGACCACTTCTCTGGAAAATCTGGAAATACAGGGGCACAGTCGGCGGTCCGGCCATAGTCGGCGGTCCGGCCATGGCCTGACCACTTTTTCTGCCACAAATTTTTTTAGTATTCTTTGCCTTTTTAAAGTCATAGCCCATCCCCCCTTACTACAGCACTTCGGCACTACATGGCCGGACCGATCATCAAAAGCCGACTACGACCATGAAATGTCAACGAGTTTTACAGCTTTCGTGGAAAATCTTGTCAGGGAAAACTGTCTATTGCTTACTTCAAGTTTGTGGCTACGTCAGTTTTTTATAGGCTGTTGCAGACCTTGTATTGCCAATTTTAAAGCTTTTAGCTGATTATTAATTAATTTTTAATATTTTTTCAATGACGTTTATAGTTGGTAGCAGTGACAAAAGTATGTACTTGAGGTGGGTAAGACAACATGGGCAGGATTGCTGTGAAGAGTTGGGGGAAATGTCGGTGAATTCATGGTGCCTGGAGACTGGTCAGCCTGTCAATTGTATGTGTGCTTCGAGTAAACGTGCACAAAGCCTGTGAGCTGCATATTCAGATTGTGATGAGGAAGAGATAGTTATGCAATTGCCTGTTTTGCTGCTGCTACTGACTGGAGGTCAGTTGTGTTTGCTATGCAAGAGAAAATGTGCACATCTTAACGAAGTCAAGGTAGAGACTGAGAGTTTGAATCCTGTTCACCAGTTTATGTCTGTTTAACTTTGGTTATCAGTTGTCTTTGCTGCCACATGACTCTGAAGTCCCGTGCCACAGTGCCTCCATTTCCTGTCTTGCTGTTGCTGTCATTATACTGGCAGGAATCTGCTGTATGTTAGTTGCATGTCGTCAAACGTAACACGGGTCGCATTTTGACAGCAGTGCCCAACGTTTTGGCTACTCACATTGTGTCTTATCCAGTTTGTTTTTTACACACTGTCATACTGGTAAGTTAAATTCAACTGTATTCGTGCATAAGTTTTTCTCACCGCTGGCAATTTCTGAACATTGCAAATGCTGCTCATTCCCACTTTTCAGTGAGATGGGGAATGAATTTGGAATGCACCAAGTTAGTTTTATTGAAGCGGTAATGTTTACTAGTAAACTTTGTTTAATTATCAGAACTCCAGAGCAGTTGTATAGTGAATGGTACATGCCAATTGCTTAGCAATATTCAGCGGCATATAATTTGCTTCATTTCTGATTGATTTTGCCTTCAGTGCTTTGACGCTGTTGGTTGGGTGGCAGGAAGGGCATCCGGCGCCTGTAAAAAACTGAGTGATGGGGTGCTGGCATGGCTATCTGTCTGGAGCTAGGTGCAGACTTGCACATGGCTCAGCTGATGCAGCTGCCACTCACTGTCTCTTGCTTCAGTAAAATCCAGATTGGTTTTTTCCTTTCTGGTACCGGCTCACCCGGGTAGTCCCGGAAAAAGGGCCGTTAAATGGGTGTGTGTTCTGATTGATTGTGTCGGTGTTCTACGACCACTGATATGACAGTGTTGCAGTATTTCTATGCGTATTTTATGTGAATGTGTACAGTGTGTGACTTAATTGTGCTGTAAATTAATAATCATGCGTGTAATCTTGTAACAGATAGCTGCTTCATTTTTTGTCTCAGACAAATGTAACAAGTTGCTGCAGTAGTGTCAGCAAAAGGCCGTATCACTGCAGCAGTCTATACACTATAGTATATAACTTTGGCTCATGCCAGATATTACACATACTTGACACTGGGCCCATCTGAGTCCATATCTCGACTGCTTCAGCTGTTTTAGCAAAGCTTGTGGTTGTGACCAGTGTATGCACACAGACCATACCAGTACATCTGTAGCAATAGGCCACGTCTATGTACTGCGCGCATGCACTGCAGACTAATAATAAGCAAGACAGTAACTGGCTGCAGGGGTACTGACTAGAAAACAAACTGCCCTCTGTCAGGGATGGAGTTCACACCGATCACGTTACCATCTTTGCTATCCCTTATCGTGGTGTATTGTAAAACATGGATTTATATAGTGCATCCTCACCAACCTCTGATGCACTGCATACACTGGTACTCTGAGAAGAGGAATGTTTTGAGAAGACGGCCAAAACGAACTGCTGTTAGAAGGGTTATGTAGCCATTTTGGCAGTGAATTTCACGTCGGCAGACCAGTACCTCCAGATGAGCCACCGATGAGGTGGAAAAGTCAGTTGATGGCTGGCAGCCGAATGGAGATGCTGTCGTGCCCAGTGTACCTTACCCTTGATTTATCATGACGCTGACTTTCAGTTCCCTGTGAGCTATGCTCAGGAAACTCAGGACATGCAAAAAAATCAATGTCAACGTCCGTTATACACAAAAGTGAAACTGCTGTCCAGGATGCATTAACTCACTGTCAGCAGTTCACGCTAATTACCACTGCATTAGCGGGTATTCAGGCAAGGTAACTCAATCGGTCGTCAGTCGTCTTGTCTCTACTCTACCTTATGAACCAGCTGACCTTTGACCTTGATTCTTTGTATGTTTATAGATCGTTGGGGATTAAGTGTCAAGGTCAGTGTAGCAAGGGTGGTAATGCAGTCAGTTGGACCTCAATGGAGAGCAGTTTGTTTTCTAGTTTAGTGACTAAATAATTTAAGATTTGTAGAGTTTGGTAGGATTACAAATATTGTTTAGTTTATTTCGCACAAAAAATGCAGCCAGACAAGCATGTGGTTACCATCAAGTGACTAGGGTAGAGTATGTTAGAAATTTTCAATTTTTGTGCTACTTATGACAGTTATTGTCCACTCAATAAATGAACCATTGAACATACATTCAACACGATGTATTGTTTAGCAAATAATAACAACCACACTTCACAAAAGCGCAAACATAATTTGTCCATGAAGCCACATTGTCAACGTTAGCAACACGTGTAAAACATGCAATCATGATAAAAGCGATCACAACAATGCATTTAATAATAATGTGCAGACATGACAGATGTGGTCAACAGTTAACAACAAGGTGCATGACAGTCCTATAACTAGACGTTTAGTAATTAACTTTGAAAGTAGGGGGCCTATAAAATACCACTTGCAAAGTCCAACAATGTTAGCCCACCCAGCTGCACTATAAGCCACCTGCATCCAGCGACACCCATGCACTACTGCTCTTACCATATGCTAACACCATTTACTGAATGTCACCGGAACTCAGCTGTGTGGATAAAACGAAAAAAATGGTTGCCACGGCGACATCCGTTACGGGATCGAAAAGTAATTTCAGACCATTTACAGCCATAGTTCTACCAACCATGAAAATTTGGCGAAGATCGGTCGGGTAGATGTTGAGAACTGGTCTGAGAGAAATTGTTAAAAATAAGAAACAGCAGCAGAACATATAGCTATGCAGCAGCTGGGCTGGCTAAACTAAGCAGAATGCAGTGTTGTTCAAGCTTAACTGTTTGTTAAAACCATTCGCCGACTCGAAACGTGCACAAATTTCAGACAATCGCCGTGAATACCGAATGCCTGAGCTTGTAATAAAATCATTGAAACCAAATACAACAAAAGAAGTCTACTAGTGCTAAGTCTGCTGCATCATACAACCAAATTTAGTAGACTGCCGGTGATGACCGTGTGATGACCTGCTGGTATATGGCCTAGCATGTAACAGCGTCATGCACTAAGTATGGCAAATGAGCACTTGCACACCCCTTAATTACACTAGCATACTGTTATGACAATAAGCATTCACCGCTGTTACAGTGTTCATTTCGTGAATGGAAGGGGGATCCGGTCTGATCATGAGTCAAATGGAAAAGAATATCGGTTAGTACTTAGAGTAAAACAAAGGCGGTGGATGGAGGTAGTAAAACAAAGTACAGTAGGTGCATGGCCATCAAATGCATACAAATATCCTCATCACTGTGAATGTTGCATCACGGTACCACAGTTTAACGAACTGCCCAGCGTGTCTGGAGTCTGAGTGACGACAGACTGCCGGTACTGAGAGAGATGCACTAAGGTTCAGTTGGACCGTGCTCAGTCAACTTTAACCGTCGGTTAACTAACCCACTCTCCAACACTCCTATGCATGGGCGACAGCGACACAATTCTGTTCCATATCTATGCCAGCTGATTTCTGCCACCGTCTTGTAGGTAAAAACTCCAGGAAACGTTTGTCACTGTGATAGCACTTAAATACGCTTTGTTGGCAAGTCAGTAATCATATGGACATTTTCTTAAAACTACTTCAATTTTATTTGGATAGCGCAATAAATCCGCCATTTAAATCGATGCATTATGTCGCTGTATGCCCACAAAATGGCGATCTTTATCGTGACCACAGACTCTCTGTGACGTCATTTCACCCTATGTATTGGCTGAGGTGTCGCATGACCTGCCTCTGATAAAACGACGACACTGACTTAACTGGCGGTTAAAGTTAACTGAGCTTAGTGCAACTGGAGCTAAGGACGGCAAACGTACACTTACACAAGCATCACTGTCAGATCACAGAAGACGGAAACAGGCCTTTTGGCTTCTGTATCCAAGAAATAACAATAACAACTCTGTTTATACACAAAATACTAATTCGACACTGCAGTGACAAAAAAACTTTCTACAGTTTCACATTTGGATCACAAAAACACTCACTGCTTCAGCACTGTTGGTTTGCTCACTGGACGGTGAAAACCAGCTACAATCGTCCCCAACAGTTCTCCTTTGGAATCTGGTACAGCCATGAGTCGCAACGGAAACAAAGATCAGTTAAACAAAAACAATGAAAACAGTGGTGGTAAAAACAAGAGTAGGTCCCTAGCCATGGAATGCGTGCGAATGTCCTTATCATCTGTTGTGAATGACAGTGTTGTTGATACAGCTATCACTGTTCTATTTCAACTGAGTCACCATTCCCATCTATGCAGAAATGTAGGCGGATGCACATGTCCATTTCTGTAGGTGGAAAACCACTGAAGTCTGTGACACATGGCCAGTGCGATGCCAGCTTTACAATTCCCTTGTCAGCCACATAGTAAGTAAGTAAGTAACAAGTGTATAACAGTTCGCAGGTTGCCACACCGCTACGGGAAGTCACATGCCACATGAGATCACACAGTGTTACCTGCCACCCGGCAGAGGTGACATTCCCGCCCTTACCCCAGCCGAAGCTGGTACTCGATTAAACGACCCCGGAGGGGTGCAAGGCTGAGTTGACAGGTACCATATCATACTGCCTGGTGTCAGGGATGTAAGGGTGTGAACAACTTGCTCACAGTTGCTAGAAAACTGCGCACCAACCTTCAGTGGAATGAAGAAGAAAAGGAAAGGCTGCAGTGGGAAGGATTTGCAGAAAAGGAAGGTTTTAAGCCAAGAATGAAAGTAAGTGGGTGATGGAAAACTAATAATAATAAGTATGACTGTTAGCAGGATAAATGATATATCTTTTAGGCAACATACAGTACTCTTAACATACTTAAATTTTTATTGTTTTCAGAAGAAAACTGACAGTATTGCATCAAAAATACTTTCTTCATTGCACTGCTGTTTCTTAATTAATTAAGCAAGTACAAAATATCACTTGCGAGTACACTTATCTCAGAGAAGTGCCAACAATTGCACACACACAATACAACCTAGAAATCACATCATATACAAATTCATTTTAATCACACGCAACTTCACTAAGACTTCACACAGGAATACTAGATGTCTTGCAACGTCAAGATAATACTTATAAGCACACGTTACCCACAAGCAGACAATTGGCTGACTAGCAGCATTCACACTGAATCCACGTAATTCACGACGGAGCACATTGAGCTAGTTTGTAACATCTCTCCTTTATCTATTACACCAGGATTACCAGACAGGGAAACATGACAAAAATCTGATCCTAAGAGTCAGATTTGGTCTGTAACCAGAAAGCTGCCTTTCTGTCAGTGCATTGAACCATTAAACTGACTAATAAGGTACCAGCATTCAACACAGGAATAATGCTGTATGCATTTGGGTGACTGCTGATTAATTTCTGACTAAAATTATTCTGACACCTTCAACACTTCGTGTATTTCTAAATGACATTCCTAACATTACACAGTGTTGCTACAGCGTGTCCTTTAATTTAACATTATATTTCTTTAATTTGTAAACTTCCAAAACAAACAGCACATAAATGACTGAGATTACGGCTTGTCAAAACGACTGACTGATGGGGCAACTGGCTTTAATAGTGCACCATCACCAGTACACATAACTGGCATGGCCTGCTGTTTCACTGCGGCATAGCTAATTAATGCATCAGCCTATCAGTGTTCAAGACCCAGAAAATCGATTACATCCTCCAAATTTGCATCAATTTACAGCACGTCTGTTTCCGGTTGTAAAAGGCGTACTGTTTGTGCAAAAATAGTGAAAATTAGGGTTACAATTAGTAGGTTTAAGTTTGGTGCTAGGGTCAATTGTCGCAGCGGCATGTCGGTAAATATCGACCAATATTGCTGCCGCATTAACTAGCTAAACCAACCTTTTCACTGCCACACGTTGTTTCCAACGTGAAGTCTGACGTTGCAGTGGGAATTTCACTTATTTCTGATGACATTTCGCCGACTTCTTCTACACCGGCAATCTGCTCAGATGTCGGAACACCTGTGGCGCTGGTTTCAGCCAGTGTGGCCACACCATCAGCAGCTGGAGTTACTGTTTCAGTCTCCAATAAAACTGTTGTTCTCTGACTGTCAGACAATGCAGTGTCATCACCCAGTACAACTGTAACATCCTCCGCCCTTTCCTCTTCAACGTCACTACTAGCCTCCGTCTCTGTGACGTGATCTGTGGACGGTAATTCTACTTCTGCTTTGGTGTTTTCAACCAACGCGGTAGCATATAAGGTGTTTAGTTCACCAACATCCTCACTGCTGGCACCTGCATTATAGTCCACACGCATGGCGTGGTCAAGCTCTGTGCTCCCACAAGCTGCCTCTCCACTACCATCGTTTCTCAACCTCTCCCCTTCTTCTATCTGTTTAACACGCTCCATCTCCTCCTAACATAACATAACATATTCATTTAACGACAATTTGACAATAAAAATAAGATAAAATGTAACAAGTGGTCAAAATGTTCTAACGAAAGGCCGTGAAATTTGCAGGAACCCCAAAACTTCCCCTTCCTCCGGGGAGATCAATGCCACCACCTAAAAGGTGAGCCCACCCAAGTCAACAAAGAAACAACATCACGCTCGGTTAAGCTGTTTTAGCACAGCTCGTGGTTGTGACCAACAAAGAGACAAACCTCAGAACATCAGTAGCAATAGGCCACATCTATGCAGTCCATGCATGTGATGCAGCCTAAAAATAAAAGTCACTGTTCATCGCAGTATAGCATTCAAACAACAAAACTGCAATCAGCCAAGCAAGAGATACAGTCCGGAAGATACCTATTATACATGGTCTATTTCTCAGACTGTCTGTAGCTGCCATCAGCAAGCGCACACGGGCAGTAAAACTCTGCACCAACAGAATCCTACAGTTCTTAACTGGAGGTGTCGGCTAGTGCAGGTTGACCTGTATAATGGCCGTAAAGCGGTGGTTGTTGTTGAATTCTCAGATTAGTTCTGTACAGCAGGTGGTTGTCAAGAGTGCCCATAGGATATGGTCTGGACAGGTTAGGATTTTCTCTGATAACTGCTCATCAGTGCTTTGACGCTGTTGGTTGGGTGGCAGGAAGGGCATCCGGCCTGTAAAAACTGAGTGGTGGGGTGCTGACGTGGTTAATGTCTGGAGTGAGGTGCAGACTGTTTGCATATAATCCAGCTGATGCCACTGCCACTCACTCTCTTGCTTCAGTAAAATCGAGACTGGTTTTACCTTTCCGGTACCAGCTCACCCGGGTAGTCCGGACAAAGGGCCGTTACAAGGGTGTGTGTGTGTGTGCTCATCAGATGAAGTGTTCACCAAACTCACGGCACAATACCTTGCTATCTCTCTGAAGAACTGTGCTATGTTGCTGATATGCCGGTGCAGGGTCTATCTAACAGTCGAGTGTCTAATGTCTATCCGTGTGTCCCGTCAATTGACAGCAGCAGCAGAGTTTGGCTGGTTTGCTGCTGAGCTCGGCCGCGGGCAGCAGATATCAATCGACAGCTACTGGCACCGCATACCAGCTATCAACCGACATCTGCTGCCCAAGCTGTGGCTGCAGTCGACCTCCAGTCTGCTGGATGTCTGACCGCCACGTCACGCTACTGTTGCTGACCGTTCATTTGCCACAGCTGGTCCCAGGATTTGGATGGTTGGTTGGTTGGAGTAGAGTTTAACGCCCCACACGACACAATATAGGTCATTTCGGAGGCGGTCTTCACAGCCAATCACTTGACTGATACTACACACGTTTAACGGCCCTTTGTCCGGGACTACCCGGGTGAGCAGGTACCAGAAAGGTAAAACCAATCTGGATTTTACTGAAGCAAGAGTCAGTGAGTGGCAGTGGCATCAGCTGGGCCATATGCAAGTCTGCACCTTGCTCCAGACAGAGAACCACGCCAGCACCCCACCACTCAGTTTTTTACAGGCCGGATGCCCTTCCTGCCGCCCAACCAACAGTTTCAAAGCACTGACTGATACTGACAAACAAAACAGTACAGGAAAATACAGA
>Ga0126333_1000213_pt1 | contig 11711 bp, 10 predicted proteins | sample InaspJWI54metaG_FD_94488 | JGI IMG/M metagenome (GOLD analysis project Ga0126333, IMG submission 94488) | Marine gutless worms symbiont microbial communities from Oahu, Hawaii - Inanidrilus sp. 2 OAHU.JWI-54 metaG | ecosystem: Host-associated > Annelida > Digestive system > Unclassified | place...
CATTGCCACCAGTCTACCGTCAATGCGCCGTTTGTTACACTGATTTTTGGTCTGCATATGAGCGGGTTCTTCCCCAAAACAGACATCGAGCAGTTGGTAAAGAAAGCGGAAAAACGAACCACACCGACACGTAACCTACCATGCAAGTGTCGGATTATGCAAACCGCCGTATTTCCCCCTCCCCACCAACATTGGTCACACAGCGCCCGCACAGATCCGGGTGTTCCGGGTCGGTTCCTACATCTTCACGATGGTGCCAGCAGCGCACGCACTTGGCGTGATCGGAGGGCGTAACCTCTACTGCCAGGCCCGGCAGGTCGGTGTCACGGGCATCCGCGGGCTTGTCTTCCAGGGGGTATATTCGGGCGTAGGAGGTGATGAGGACGAACCGCAGCTCGTCTTCCAGCTTCGCCAGGGTCGCGGCCAGATCGGGACTGCAATAAAGGTCCAGCTCCGCATCCAGGGAGGAGCCGATAGTTCCCTCTTTGCGGGCTTCTTCCAGGTATTTGGATACGCTGATCCGTACCGCTAGAATCCGATCCCACAGATCCCGGTCGAAGGGGGCGTCGGGGTCCGGATCGAAGAGCCCCTGGTACCAGGTCTCGAGAAATATCGAGTCTGAACGCGTGCCGGGCAGGTGTTGCCAGATCTCTTCGGCAGTAAAACTGAGGATGGGGGCCAACCAGAGGCTCATGGCTTCGATGATGTGATACATGGCGCTCTGGCAGGAGCGTCGGGGCAACCCATCGGACTGGGTGGTGTACTGGCGATCCTTGATGACGTCCAGGTAGAAGCCGCCCATGTCTACGACGCAGAAGTTGTGGATCTTCTGGTAGATGAGGTGGAGTTGGTAGTCCCCATAAGCCCGGATGATTTCTTCCTGGAGCCGATAGGCCCGGTCTACCGCCCAGCGGTCGAGTGCGATCATGTCAGCGGGGGCGACCAGGTGAGAAGCGGGATCGAAGCCGTTCAAATTAGCCAGCAGGAATCGGGCCGTGTTGCGGATGCGGCGGTAGGCATCGGCGGTCCGCTTGAGGATTTCGTCCGAGACGCTCATCTCGCCCCGGTAGTCGGTCGCCGATACCCAGAGGCGGATAATGTCGGCCCCGAGGGTTTTCATGACGTCCTGGGGCCGGACGACATTGCCCTTGGATTTGGACATTTTTTCGCCCTTGGCATCGACCGTGAAGCCGTGGGTCAGCACTTGGGTATAGGGCGCCCGGTTATTTACGGTCACGCCGGTGAGGAGGGAGGATTGGAACCAGCCGCGATGCTGGTCGGAGCCTTCCAGATAGAGGTCCGCCGGTGCGCGCAGTCCCGCGCGGCGTTCCAGCACGCAGGCGTGGGTTACGCCGGAGTCGAACCAGACGTCCAGGGTGTCTCTGACCTTTTCGTAGTGCCTGCTCTCTTCGTCGCCGAGCAGGTCCTGAGGTCGCAGCTCGAACCAGGCTTCGATCCCTTTCTGTTCCACCCGCTGCGCTACCTGTTCGATAAGGGCCGGGGTCTCCGGGTGCGACTCGCCGCTCTCCTTGTGGATGAATAAGGGGATGGGCACGCCCCAGGTCCGCTGGCGTGAGATGCACCAGTCGGGTCGGTTACGCACCATGCCATCAATGCGGGATTGGCCCCAGTCCGGTGTCCAGTGCACCTTGGCGATTTCGCGCAAGGCGGCATCTCGCAGTCCTTGCCGGTCCATGGCGATGAACCACTGGGGCGTGGCCCGAAAAATGACAGGGGATTTGTGGCGCCAGCAGTGGGGATAGCTGTGGCTCAAGCGGGCCTCCCGCAGCAGCGCTCCCTCGGCCTTGAGGACCTCGACGACCTGCTCGTCGGCGGTGAAGACGTGTTCGCCGGCGAAGCGGGGCGTAGCCGGCAGAAAGCGACCATCGCCACCCACCGGATTGTCCACGGCCAGGCTGTAGCGCAGGCCAACTATATAGTCCTCCAGGCCGTGGCCGGGGGCGGTGTGGACGGCGCCGGTGCCGATGTCCAGGGTCACGTATTCGCCCAGGATCACAGGAACCTCGCGGTCGTAGAAGGGGTGCCGGAGTGCGATGCCCTCGAAGGCGTCGCCGCGACCGTAGCCGAGCACGCGGTAGCTCTCGATCCCATAGCGGTCCATGGTCTCACGCAGCAGCCCCTCGGCCAGGAACAGGCGTTCGCGTCCGTGCTCCCCCTCGGTCTGCGCCACGACGTATTCCAATTCGGGATTGAGGGCGACGGCCCGGTTGGCAGGCAGGGTCCAGGGGGTGGTGGTCCAGATGACGACCGCCAGAGGTCCGTCCCCATAGCCGGTTGGCAAGTCGCGGCAGCGGGCGAACAGGGATTCCTCGTCTGACACCGGGAAGCGCACATCGACGGCGATAGAGATCTTATCGGCGTATTCGACCTCTGCCTCCGCCAAAGCGGAGCGGCAGTCGGTACACCAGTGCACCGGCTTATAGCCCGCCTGGACATGACCGTTGGCGATGATTCGGCCCAAGGCGCGGATGATGTCGGCCTCGCAGCCGAAATCCATGGTGAGGTAGGGGTGTTCCCAATCCCCGAGCACGCCCAGGCGTTTGAAATCCCTGCGCTGACCGTCCACTTGGCGTCGAGCATAGTCGCGACAGGCGCGATGGAACGCGGTCGGGCTGAGCTTGGCGCCGGGTCTGCCCTTTTTTTTCTCTACCTCCAGCTCGATGGGCAGCCCGTGGCAGTCCCATCCGGGGACGTAGGGTGCATCCAGGCCGTCCAGGGTCCGGGATTTGACGATGATGTCTTTTAATACCTTGTTGACGGCGTGTCCGATGTGGATCTCCCCATTGGCGTAGGGCGGCCCGTCGTGGAGGATGAACTGATCCCGGCCTGCCGCGGCCTTGCGGATGCGACCATAAAGGTTCATCTCTTCCCACCGTTTGAGGATGGTGGGTTCGCGCTGGGCGAGGTTGGCCTTCATGGGGAAGGCAGTCCTGGGGAGGTTGAGGGTGTGTTTGTAATCGGTCACAGGCTGGTTTCCCAATAAACTTCATGCGTTCTCGTGAAGCGAACAGGAGTAATGGAAGTTGGTAGTGCTTAATATGTAGTGGTCGTGTGATGATCCCATCGAAGAAGAAAAAGGTTCACCAGAGAGTTCATCACTACACGTTAAGCACCACCGGGAAGTTTATCGGTTTTGGCCTCTGCCCGCGCGGATTGTGACGACTTCGTTCGTTAGCCTGCGCGGCATCAGAAAGGAAGGTAAGTCGAGTTCCCGGAAAAAATCTTTTCAATCCACAGATTACGCAGATTTCCACGGATTATTCCGTTTTTCATCTGCGAAAATCTGCGCAATCTGCGGATGAATATAAGGATATCGTTGATCTCTGCGCCCAGGTCACGGGTTCTCTTGCAAGGTCTTGTCGGGGTAACCAACCCTAACTTTCGTAGCAACCACTATGCTAAAGTAATTACTTCTGAACGAGGGACCGGAGCAGGCGGAATCGGTAAGGAAGAACGAGCTGTTCGGGCTCTGGGCCGATCGGGACAATCTCACCGGTCCCCGGACCCGGGTTCGGACCCTGCGGAAGAATCGTTATCCATGATCGTCGATACGGACGTCCTGATCTGGTATCTGCGGGGGAGGCGAGAAGCCGCCGCGGTCTTGGATACCTGCAACTGGGTTCGCTTGTTCGCCGTAACCTATATGGAGCTGGTACAGGGGATGCGCAACGCGGGCGAATTGCGGGCCTTGCGCAAAACCTTGGTCCACGGGCAGTGGCAAGTGCTGCCGATCACGGAAGCCGTTTCCATCCGGGCCATGACCGTATGTGGAAGAGCATTTCTTATTCGGTTCCCTGCAGCTGGCCGACGCCCTGGACGTGTTTCAGCCGGAGGCCCGGCTAGAGCTCCTCGATGGAGAGATTATCGAGATGAGTCCGCAGAAAAGCCTCCATGCAACGGACGTGAGTCTGATTGAAGATGCCCCTGCGCGATGGGTTTGGAACGGGGTTCCATATACGGGGACAAAAGCCCTTTATCCTCGATGACTACTCCGAGTCGGAGCCGGACGTGGCGGTGGTGATTCGCGATTACACCGACCATCACCCGAGCACCGCCGTCCTCCTGGTCGAAGTCACCGATACTACCCTAGCCTACGATCGACTCGACAAGGCCGCCGCCTATGCCCGCAATGCTATCCCCGAATACTGGATCCTGAATCTGTGCGACCGCTGTCTGAAAGTTTACCACAGACCGAGCCATGGTGCCTACGCCGAACGTACACTGCTCACCGCGGGCGAGACCATCTCCCCCTTGGCAGCGCCGGATCTACGGATCGAGATCGCGGCCTTGTTACCCTGAGCACGGAACGGTTTGAACCCCGAAGACCCACAGGACGCAACCTGGTACAGAGCACGCGTCGATGACATCTCCGACCCTAGCATCATCCTAAATGATATTTGGCGGCAAATAGCCAAAGAATCACTAGTAATTTCCGAAGTAAACGCTTAACTTAACGGCATTGCTTTACAACCACCGCGAATTGACACCAATGAACACCAAGAACGATTCGTGTTTATTCGTGGTTCTGAGAGGGGAGGACAGGGACGTATCGTCACCTGAATCCGTCAGATAGTTGCCGGTGTCCCAAGAAACGTCCGCGCGCTCGTGCTGTCCCGACCGATCTGGATCTTGAGTTCATCGAAGGATTCGAACTTTTTCTCGTCCCGCAGCTTGTGTCGAAATTCGACTTCGAGATGTCGACCGTACAGGTTGCCCGAAAAGTCGAACAGATGGACCTCGAGCAGGTATCTAGCGCCGCCGTCCACCGTCGGTCTGGTCCCCAGGTTGGCTACTCCCGGCCAGGATCGGTCCGCAATGCCCCTGACCATCACCGCGTAGACGCCGCGGAGGGGGCTCACCCGCCGGTGCAGATTCAGGTTGGCGGTCGGAAAACCGATGTTCCGCCCACGCTTGTGGCCATGCCCGACGCGCCCACAAATTCGGTAAGTCCGGCCCAGCAGACGGCGGGCAAACGCAAAATCTCCCCGCGCCAGTGCCTCGCGGATCCGGGTGCTGCTCACCCGCTCGTCGCCGTCCGTTATGGTGTACAGATTCTCGACGGCGAAGCCGTGCTCCCGGCCTATCTCGCGCAGGAGCCAGAAGTCCCCTCCCCGGCCATGACCGAAGCGGAAGTCGTCGCCTACCAGCAAATACCGGGCGCTCAGTCCATCCACGAGCAATTCCCGCACGAACTCCCGCGCGCCCATCCGCGCCAGCTTGGGACCGAATTCGAGCAGCACTACCTGCTCGATGCCGCAGTCCGCGAGGGCGGCGAGCTTCTCGCGCAACCGGGTCAGGCGCGCCGGCGCCGCATCCGGTGCCAGATACTCCATGGCCTGGGGCTCGAAGGTAATCACCGTGGCCGGCAATCGAAGCGCCCGCCCCTGTGCCCGCAGGCGTCCGAACACCGCCCTGTGTCCCAGGTGCACCCCGTCGAAGTTGCCGATAGTAGCGACCGTTCCGCGCTGCCGAGGTGCCAGATTGTGCAGTCCGCGAATGACCCTCATGAAAGCAAACACATCGTAGAAATACGCGCTGCAGGTACTCCTTCTTCCCCAGGGCTGGCGTGTATGATTTTCTTTTCAATCAACAAGCTGTTCCCAGCTTCCAGCCACCAATCGTCCCCAATGTAAGATAACCTGTGTTTACTGACAACTCATCCATCTTGAATGAGGCTGCGGTTGTCATTCTCCGATTGATAAATTAAAATTGAGCATAGAAAAACTATCCGATAGCTTTGATTTCGACTTACCTCCTATCTTGCTTTGATCCGCAGATTACGCAGATTCTCACCGATGAAAAACGGAAGAATCTGCGGAAATCTGCGTAATCTGCGGATAGAAACGCAGCGGTACGTGCCGAACCGGACCCACTTTCCTGAGGTAGAGATATCAGCAGGATTTATATGCGTTCACCCTGGGAAAAATGCCGGGTCCGGATGCCGAAGGCCAGCAATGACAAGGCATAGGCCACTCCCCCTGCCAGGATCCAGCCCACCAGCTTCAGGACCCGCTCCCAGCCCACCATCGCGAGCCACAGGGCCGTTTCCCCGCTGCCCCACCAGATTACGAGGCCCATGACGATGCCGGCGCACAGGCCGCGTAGCAGGAGCACACGCCAGCCGCTCCCGGGCCGATAAATACCCTCCCGCAGCAGACCTCGCAACAGGAGGCCAGCGTTGACGACGGCGGAGAGCGTGGTCGCAAGCGCGAGGCCCGTGTGTCCCAGGGGAAACATCAGCAGCAGACTGAAGGCCACGTTGATGAACATCGCGATCACGGCGATTCTCACGGGCGTCTTCATATCCTGGCGCGCGTAAAAACCCGGCGCCAGGACCTTGATGCCCATGAAAGCGGTCAACCCCAAGGCATAGGCCATGAGCGCCCGTGCGGCCATAATCACATCTTCACCGGTGAACTCGCCGGAGTGGAACAAGGTGGCCATCATGGGACCGGCCAGTACCAGCAGCCCGATCGCGGAGGGCACCCCCAACAGCAGCACCCAGCGCAGGGCCCAGTCCAGGGTCCACGAGAACGCCTCGGGTGACTGCTTGGCGTGTTTTTGAGACAGCTTGGGCAGGATCACGGTCCCCAATCCTACGCCCAGGATACCCAGGGGGAACTCCATGAGCCGATCGCCGTAGTAGAGCCAGGTGATACTCCCGGTCACCAGGAAGGAGGCCAACAGGGTGTTCAACAGCAGGCCGATCTGGGTCACCGAGACCCCGAACAGGGCCGGAACCATGAGCTTGATGACACGCCGTACTCCAGGGTCCCGAAAATCGACGCGCGGTCGCGGCAGCATCCCGATTCGCCACAAAAACGGTAGCTGGAAGACGAGCTGTGCGATCCCCGCGATGAAGACCCCCCAGGCTAGCGCGAAGATGGGTCGCTCCATTTCCGAGGCCAGCCAGAGAGCGCAGAGGATCAGGGAAACATTGAGCAGGACCGGCGTGAAGGCGGGCACACCGAACCGCTCGTAGGTATTGAGGATCCCCCCGGCGAACGCCGTCAGGGAGATGAACATCAGATAGGGAAAGGTCAGGCGCAGCATCTCCACGGCCATCGCTTGTTTATCCGCCTCGTCCGAGAAGCCTGGCGCGAAGATCAGGATCAGCACGGGGGCCCCGAGCACACCGAGGAAGGTCACGCCCAACAGGACCGCACCGAAGGTCCCCGCCATACCATCCACGAAGCCCTTGAGCTCCGAGGTGCCGTGCTTGGTTTTATACGCATTGAGCACAGGCACGAAGGCCACGGAGAAGACCCCCTCGGCGAACAGCCGGCGCATGAAGTTGGGGATCTTGAAGGCGACGAAGAAGGCGTCGGTCCCGGCGTCGGCACCAAAGACCCGGGCCACCACCAGGTCGCGGACGAAGCCCGCGATGCGGGACAGAAAGGTGTTGCCGCCGACCTTGGCGATGGATTCGGTGAGAGAGGGCAAGGTTCTGCTCCGGGTTGTGGTCGAGTGGAAACGGGTACTTTAGCCCCGTTGGGCCGGGTTAACGATGCCCAGCCCGGTGTTGCTGCTTTCAGCAGGGGGTTGTAGGCAAGTTTCAAATGGGAACCGATTCGATCCCCTCTCCCCAACCCCCCTCGCTGCGTTCGGCCCAGGCTCTCTCCCGGGTAATGCAGGCGTCCCGCTTGCACTCCCAAATGATGAATGAGGAATGATGAATTCAGCCGCAGCCGGAGGTCTCGTTCCGGCGCGCATGACGACGAGGAAGCCTGCTGATTCTGACCGAGCCGGACCGAAGCGGGCACCTGACCGGGACTCGGAAGGGATGCCTCAAGCAGCAGCTCAAACAACGCGGCCACAGCCTCTTCCTGCGTGGCTACCGGGAGCTGTGCCGGGGCCGCGCCACATCGCCCCGCGAGCAGTTCCGGTGACGAAGTTTGAGTGATGGATGATGAGTTGCATTCATCATTTCGCATTCATCACTCATCATTTCATAGTGCAGGCGTCCCCCTGCCATTTATCGGTGCATCTGCCGGCGTCCGTTTGCAGGCGGGACGACACCTGCGCTACGAGGGAAGAGAGGAGGATGGGCCGTACCCAAGGCGAGCGCGTATAATGGAAGGTTATCGAAGCACTCCACCGACAAGAAGGCAGATCCCGAACATGACTACTATCCGCCAAGAAGATTTTATCCGGAGCATCGCCGACGGCTTTCAGTACATCTCCTACTACCACCCGCGAGACTACATCCGGGCCCTGGCCGCGGCCTACCAGGCCGAGGAGTCCCCCGCAGCGAAAGACGCCATGGCCCAGATCCTGGTCAACTCCAGGATGTGTGCCGAGGGCCATCGTCCCATCTGTCAGGATACCGGCATGGCGGTGGTCTTCCTCCGGGTCGGTATGGGTGTGCGCTGGGAAGCAGAGCTGAGTATCCAGGAGATGGTGGACGAAGGCGTGCGCCGGGCATACGCGCACCCGGACAATGTGCTGCGCGCGTCGATCGTTTCTCCACCGATCGGGGAACGTAAGAACACCCGTGACAACACCCCCGCGGTAGTCCATATGGAGCTAGTGCCGGGAGACCGGGTGGAAGTGAAGTTGGCGGCCAAAGGCGGCGGCTCGGAGAATAAGACCAAATTCACCATCCTGAATCCCAGCGATAGCCTGGTGGATTGGGTGCTGAAGGTCGTCCCCATGATGGGTGCCGGCTGGTGTCCGCCGGGGATGCTGGGGGTCGGCATCGGCAGCTCCGCGGAGAAGGCCATGCTGTTGGCCAAGCAGGCCCTGATGGAGCACATCGATATCCATGAGCTCAGGACCCGAGGACCGGCGAACTTCATCGAGGAGTTGCGGCTGGAGCTGTTCGAAAAGGTCAATGCCCTGGGAATCGGCGCCCAGGGGCTCGGGGGGCTGACCACGGTCCTGGACGTAAAGATCAGGACCTATCCGACTCACGCCGCCTCGTTGCCGGTCGCCGTCATCCCCAACTGTGCTGCCACGCGCCACCTGGAGCTCACCCTGGACGGCAGCGGACTGGCCAGGCTCGAGCCCCCGCGGCTGGAGGATTGGCCGGACATCACCTGGGAAGCCGGTGCGAACGCTAGGCGAGTCGACCTGGATCGCGTCACGCCGGAGGAGATCGCTACCTGGAAGCCCGGTGACCGGATCCTGCTCTCCGGCAAGCTCCTCACCGGACGCGACGCGGCCCACAAACGCATCGCCGACATGCTGGAACGGGGCGAATCTCTCCCCGAGGGAGTTGATTTCACCAATCGCTTCATCTACTACGTGGGCCCGGTGGACCCGGTGCGGGACGAGATCGTCGGCCCCGCCGGCCCCACCACCGCCACCCGCATGGACAAGTTCATCGAGCAGATGCTTGCCGAGACCGGGCTCATCGGCATGGTGGGCAAGGCCGAGCGCGGACCTGCCGCTATCGAGGCCATCAAGAAACATCAGGCGGTCTATCTGATGGCCGTCGGCGGGGCCGCCTATCTGGTGGCGAAGGCGATCAAAGGCTCGCGCATGATCGCCTTCGAGGACCTGGGGATGGAGGCGATCCGCGAATTCGAGGTCCGGGACATGCCGGTAGTTGTCGCCGTGGACTCCCGCGGCGAGTCGGTGCACCGGACAGGTCCCATGGAATGGCGGGAGCGGATTGGCAAGCTGCCGCTGGAATAACCGGTCAGTTCTCTGACTGCGGCATCGAAAAGGCGGGGCTTGCCCCGCCCTGAGCGGGCTTCCGGCCACCGATCGCTGTGGCGCTGATCCGCCTGCGTGGCGGCCACCCATGCAGCGCGGCGGGAAATTCATGCGAATGGAGCGGAAGATGAACAGGATCGGCTTCGTGGGATGGCGCGGTATTGTGGGTTCGGTGCTCATGGATCGGATGCGCGAGGAACGGGATTTCGCGGACATCGAGGAGCCGGTCTTCTTCACCACCTCCCAGGTCGGTCAGGCCGGCCCGGACGTGGGCCGGGGCAGTGCTCCCCTGCGGGACGCCCAGGATCTCGACGCCCTGGCCGCCATGGATCTGGTGCTCACCTGCCAGGGCGGCGGCTACACGCAAGCGATCTACCCCGGTCTGCGGGACCAGGGCTGGCAGGGCTACTGGATCGACGCCGCCTCGACCCTCCGCATGGCACCCACCAGTATCATCGTGCTCGACCCGGTCAATCGCGAGGTCATCGACACGGCCCTCACCGCAGGCAAGCAGGACTTCATCGGCGGCAACTGCACGGTCAGCCTGATGCTGATGGCCCTGGGGGGGCTGTTCCGACACGGCCTGGTGGAATGGGTCAGCGCCATGACCTATCAGGCCGCCTCCGGCGCCGGCGCTCGGCACATGCGCGAGCTCCTCGCCCAGATGGGTGCTATCCACGACAGCGTGGCCAAACTGCTGGCGGATCCTGCCTCTGCCATCCTGGAAATCGACCGGCTGGTGACCGAGACCATGCGGGGGGCGCAATTTCCGACGTCCCAGTTCGGTGTCCCCCTGGCGGGGAGTCTGATCCCCTGGATCGATACCCGGCTTCCAAACGGCCAGAGCCGGGAGGAATGGAAGGGCATGGCGGAGACCAACAAGATCCTCGGGCGTGAAGAACGGCCGATCCCCATCGACGGCACCTGCGTGCGGGTCGGGGCCATGCGTTGTCACAGCCAGGGGTTGACCGTCAAGCTTAGCGGCAACATCCCGCTGGATGAGATCGAGGACATAATTGTCTCCGCCAACGACTGGGTAACGCTGGTCCCCAACGAGCGGGAGGCCACGGTGCAGACGCTCGCGCCGGCGGCGGTCACCGGCACCCTACGGATACCGGTGGGGCGATTGCACAAGATGAACCTGGGAGAAGAGTACCTTTCGGCCTTCACCGTCGGCGATCAGCTCCTGTGGGGAGCGACCGAGCCTTTGCGTCGGGTGCTGCGTTTGCTGCTCGAACGCTAGCGAGGCTTCGGCACATTCCACGAACCGATGCTACTCAAAGAAGGAGAACATCATGTCTTACCAAAAACCGGAATTCAAAAATCAGTACGAAAACTATATTGGGGGAGAATGGTTACCTCCGGTTGACGGTGAATATTTTGACGATATATCGCCTGTTGACGGAAGTGTTATTGCAAAAGTAACAAAATCCAACTGTAAGGATATCGACCTTGCCGTCAAAGCGGCCTGGAAGGCGACCGGGACTTGGGGAAAAACTTCGGTAATCGAACGTAGCCCTCTCTTCTGGAAGAATACGCTTGGTCTGAACGATTGCGTTCATTTATAATGAATTCTTTCTTTATCTTCCGTCGCGCGTTCTTTGCGCGCAAGTACGCCCTAGGCGCCACAGGCTTTACAGTGATATTGCGAGCTACCGGACGCATTTGTGCCATTTTTAACGAGACCTTCGCTCTGACATTTAAACGTTCCTTTTACACCTCAAGGAATGTGAATTCAGATTTAATCACCGAGCGGAAGATCTCTCTGATAGAATACTTACTCTACTGAAAGAAAATCCACTCTAAAGTTATCTAGACCCTGCCGGGTTATTTCCGATTGTTGGCTAGATATCACTTCAAACTCGAGCTCATCAAAAATAGGCTGGAGAATTTCCCACTCTTCATCAATGAGGTCGCTCGGGTACCTGATAGGAGCTTGAGTCTTTTCAGGAGTCATATTGGAATCCGAAGTAGAAATGCTCACACTTATTATACCACCAGAAGATCTGTTTTTTTATCATTTAAAAATC
>Ga0126333_1000214_pt1 | contig 11687 bp, 12 predicted proteins | sample InaspJWI54metaG_FD_94488 | JGI IMG/M metagenome (GOLD analysis project Ga0126333, IMG submission 94488) | Marine gutless worms symbiont microbial communities from Oahu, Hawaii - Inanidrilus sp. 2 OAHU.JWI-54 metaG | ecosystem: Host-associated > Annelida > Digestive system > Unclassified | place...
CCTCTTCCTTCGAAAAGCACGCAAAATTATTACTGACAGTGGCGGTCGAGTGGGACGATGAGGGGATGCACCCCCCACCGACATACACCTAATTTTGACCGGGAAAGACACCGCCAGTCACTAGCGTAGTTAATTTACTTACTGGTTATATGGGCGTCGGTATAATAACTACGTTTGGCAAATATTTGCAACCATAAGCGATTTTTTTTACAAAAAAATGCACAAAAAACGTTTGGCGACTCGGCTTCGCCCGGCCCGCAGGAAGAACTTGTGCAGCGCTCCCTCAGACACCCCAGACAGACACCATAGCTGGATCTATTGGGGCCGCTTCGCGACAGGGAAGGACAGTGAAGGGAGGGCAGGGAAAAGACAAAGAGGGAGAGAGAAGAGGGATCACCCCCTACACCAATTCCTGATTACTGATGCGTTACAAAAACTGCCAGATTTATATTCAAAAATCACGTTCAATCAATAGTCACACGTGATTGACCTATAACACTTTAATTTGAGGGGCAGGTAAAAAAGCCCTCTCTCAAATGCATTAGGATCGACCGAGCATAGGCTAGTGGATATGCGGTCTAAGACGGTGATTGTATGTCTATGATTCCAGTTACCAGGCGAGCTGGAAGACGGTCTCCGGTCGTCCCTCTGTCTCGGAGCGGCAGTGCACGAGCTCCCAGATGCAGCGTCCATCAGATGTCTGCGTGTCTCGGTCATCAGAGAATGCTACGCGCGCACACATCTCGTCTGCTGGGATGAGCACTGATGCGGTGAACAGCCTACCACAGTCGCTGCTGTTGCTCAGTAGATCGCCCTGAGATGTCGCCATCACCGGCAGCCGCACCTGCGGCATCGACACTTGCTGATTGCTACTTGGTAGTCCGGCTACATGACGTCGAGGCGCGCGACGAATTGACCGTGTGATGAAACGAACTGTTAACGAAACTAAAGCAATGAAATCATAATACTTGCAGTCTCGCGTAAACCATAAACAGTAGGCTTAATGGGCAACTGGGCGTAGGTTCAACGACGTTTGTTAAATGATGAAAAGTGTCGAGTCGACCATGTAATTGTAACGACTTGATCGTGTGACGAATTGACTGGTAGCCGTGTTTACGGCGCTCAGAAGTAATGTCAACCATGCGTGTTCGAGAGGGCACAGTAATGGTCGCGATAGGACGCAACTCCGTCATCACACGTGACACAGATCGATTCATCGTATTCACCAGGAATACTTGGTTCTACGGAGTATGGACCCACACGAGTTTTGTCCGAACACGGCATCGACGTCGGTTCAGCTGTTTTGTACGGCTCACCGGTGTGCCCAACAGACGCACACCGACAGACACACACACCACGCCACTCCTTCCGTACCAACAAACCGCATCTATGCATGCGATGCGGTCTAATAACAACGAATTGCTACAACAGACTGGTAGCCAAAGGCCGCATCGCCGCTGCGAATAACGATGAGAACACTGACCTTGGGCAAGTCCAGGCATGCCCAAATATTTTCCTCCCTCAAATGTGTCATTTCCCGGGGGGGATCTCGACCCACCCTACCTAATACATGGTTCCTTGGGCCACCCTGCGCCTCTGTAGTTAAGGCCTTATGGCGATATACAAATATGTTTATTATTATTATTTTTTTTAATTTTTTTACCCCAGGTAGTAAAGATATTATTATTATTATTATTACCATCACTGTACACCCCAAAAGGCATCTCGATCGATTCATCCGTTTTACATGGATCACGGTCGAGCAACAAACAGACAAACACACACAGACAGATCACGCTATATGTGTGCATAGCATAGCGATGCGGCGTAATATCTATGATAAAAGACAACTGAGGATACATATCCGACTTCGCCCCCTCCCCGACCTGCATGAGGTGTAGACAAATCGCCGTGTTACCTTGTTCTTCTTCCTATCTGCAGCGGGTTGTCGTACGACGAGGACGACGCACGACGTGAAGACGAAAACGACGGCGATGCGGCCTGCTGGTCGATGTGCAGTAACTGCGCGACTGATGGCGGTGGTGACGCAGTGTCCGCGGTCTGACTGTGATGTGGCGTTGAGCCACGTCACTTGGCCGTGACGGCGCAACTCACGTACACACACCTCCACGCCACGCTACAATAGTGCGTGATTCGACGTGATACAAGCACAGAATTACACCTGCCGAATTACTACACACGTGTCAGCCCACGTTTCTATCTGCGCCAGCCGCGCGACGCTGTGACAGCGCGGCATTAGCTGTCGCATCTATCACAAGTAACAGCAGTCGTTAATTGACCCGCGCGACAAAATCGTGCTGTAGACAGAGCTTGACGATCTGTGCGATAAACTACAGTGGTCAAGCGTCGGAGCTCGGAAGTATTATCAACTTAGTTGACCGACGACGGCCCAGTTTATCACGCTGTGAGCGTCCACCTTTCTCGAGCTAAGTTGATAATACGCTTCCACGATCGATATGCTGTGGCGAAATTTTCTAAGTCCAGAGTTTGGAGCAAAGTTCCAGAGAGAAGTACCCTTATTATTAAAGGTACCTTAATTTCCTTATAACACAGTGTAGGATAGGTGGAAAGAGACTCCCGCGCCAAAACCAGCCCCATTCGTTCATCCGTTTCGATAGAAGACCGACTTGTGACATACACAGACAGAAAGACAGATACAGGGCCGTGGCTAGTACCCGTGCTAGCATAGCGTCGCGCGGGTAAGAACGGCAAAACGAATACAGCTGGTTTTTAGCATGGAAGCTTCTTCCAACCCATCGTACACTGTTTGCAAGGAGATTCGGGTACCATACTTCCAAAAATTAGGTTACTTCCCCCTGGAACTCTAGAAATTTTCGCCACGGCACGTCGTGATAGGTCTAAATGATGGCTGTCGTCGGTCGAACTAAGTTGACAATACTTACGACGGTTTACATTCGATTTGTTGTACAACTTGCTGCAGTTGTAAAACAAATTCACAACAAACGGCAGTAATAGAGTTTGAGCATTATCACGCTGAGCGTCCACCAATGTGTACATCACTATGTGTGTGATGCAACTTTTCGCACGGGTCCATCTGCGACAACTGATAAATGTCGAATATCTGATTTCAACAGTCTTCCATATAGTCCACTGACGTTAGTTTCGATGACAGAAACCTGTGCCTCTTATCCCCAAAAGTTCTCCTCCAAAGCAGGCAAAGGAAAAAAATTGAGCGGGTACCCAGATAACCCTGCAGGTTAAAACCAGCAAGATGTTAGTTGCTTCAACAGCAGTAGCAGTATCAACAATGCTCCGTAACCATCTGATGACAAAGTACATCCGGTTAGACTTCTGCGTCTGTCTTCCAATGACCAAGTCTTCAACGCTAGAAAATTTACAACACCGACTGTTGAAAGTCTGTTTTGAAGCATGCTAGATCATGCCTTTGCCAATAACTCAAATGTATGGTGTGTTTTCGAAATTTCCTAAGATTATCTTAGGATAAAGTGAAATTGTTGTGAAAATCGGGCCTCTGATCGGCATAAAACCGGTACCGGATGTACATGATTGGTTATGAGAGGAGGTGGAAACAAGTTTCTAGTTTCTGATGGTGAGCAGGCACTATGGTAGAATGGTATAGAGGTCACGTAGGCAACCGACCGCGGCGTGAGTGTGTCTGAGTTCGTCGAAGATCTGTCCATACTCGTCGTGGATTCGCTGCATCTCGTTGATGTGTTCAGCCACGCCTTCCATGCTGTGCAGTGCCGCTACATTCAACGCATCCAAATACGCCATCACTGACCACTTTAGTGGTTAACGTAGAGCAGTCAGTATTGTGTTTGTGTCGATTTGGACAATCAATGACCTTTTAGCTAGAAATACGGCACGCCGGTTCGTCTTGGTATTAACTAGGCCTACGTCAAGTTCAAAGGTCAGAGTCATAGAGTAAAACGGTGCGACCTCCACCGAGGTTTTGTTATCTAACGTAAAGAGCAGAGAGTGATGGTGTTCAAAACAGCTACTGACAGACTTCACTTACTTCGACTTACAATTCATGTTGCATAATGAGTCAGTATTCGGGCACACATTCAGTATGGACAACGACTGAATGGTGATAGTTACAGAGATGGAATTCTGTGATCATTATTTTCGTGCGGAGAGCTCCGTTCGGTAATGAAACTGGTAAGTTTTTATGCGTTGTTTCTTTTAGATGTTTAAAGCTGTTTTATAGCAGCTGACGTAATGAGATCTGCACTTCATGTGAACTCTATTTCTGGCAGTCGTGTACACCAATTTACATTTAAAATAGAACATAGTTTACGAGCAGAACGCTGGAACCTTGTAGTTGGTTTTGTTCGTCAGTAAAGTCAGCCGTGAGCTGGACGAGTTGACTGAGTAGTAGCGGATACTTGAGTACTCGTTGTATCGGTTTGATAAGGAATGATTCGAGCGTCGACGAATGCTGACGTTTGGGGTTGCGCAGTCGCAGAAACTCTTGCAACTCGCTGTTATCTGCATTGAATACGATACGCGCGTGACCACTGTCTCATCGTGTCTTGTAACGCTCAACCACAGAAGCCATATTATGTGCTGCTAGAGTCAAACGCACGGAGCAAATATTGTGAAACACAATCGATACGACCAAGCTGGTGTTCAGCTCTACTGCGTGACGCTAGCTCGGTACAGGTTACAGTTAAGTCAAAGGAAATTGTACCAAATATAGTGGTAGTACAGCAAAAACCTAACGTACTGGCTATACCTAGGGCCGGATTAGGCCTATAGAACTGTTCAAACTGTTTGGCCAAATAGGTTCTCCACAACTTTAGCGGTCTTCACATTCCCATTATATTTTGCAAGATATCCATCAAAGGGCATTGTCAATCAGCGAAAAGTGAAAGCATAAGTCCCAGCTTCCTGTTTCTGTCGTACAGGGCCCCACGATTTTGTCAATCTGGCACTGGCTACAGCCTCTTGCCGTACAACAAGACAGTGGGTTGTAATTGTATGATAACGATTCGTTGACAGAATAGAACTGAACTAGTTGACCCAGTTACATTCAAGCGTTATTGGTCGTGTGCGCAATCCAGCGCGTCAGCGTCACGACCTAATTTGACTGGCTACAGACATTGCAGCGAACTAGGTCGCTCAGTTCTGAATGCGTACATTCCAATGGGACTGTTCACACTGCAGTTCAGTTTAGTTCATGTGCTGTGGACGAGTCAATACGTCCTACCTGAAGCAAGTAGTTTCTGCGCTTGTGAACGGCTGGCGCAGAACGCGCTGTACAGCTTGAACCGACGAGAGTGTTGCTGAAACAGCTGACTCACGGCCAGTAAACGCACCTGCCAGACAGGTGTACAAGTAAGTAAAGCATGCGACAAGGCGAAAACGATCTAGTCAGAACAACTAACAAGCATTTCAGTGTTACCGCCAAAGAACAGTGGACAAAATGAGAACCATAATACTATATTAGATGCAGTTAAAAACTGGAAAGCCCTCACACGAGTTCACGCCGACTATTTTGTCAATATTTTATGTGACTGCGAAGTTTGACGTGTTAAGATGAAACAGCATGCTAAAGACGAGTATATAAGTAAAATGCCATTTTGTTGTCTCCTTTTCCGGACACATAACACACTAATGAAGTCAGTAATCATAATTATACATAATTTTAGACAATGTACCTTGACGTCGTCATTGCGGCACAATGAGTTCTCAAGTTGGTCGAGGAACTGTTTCTGGAAGCGAATGATGTCCTGGATGTTACCAAACAGCTGCTGCATGTTGTCATCGGATAAAAACGATTCCTCTCTCAGCGGCTCCAAGTACCTCGTCGACAGGCAGTTGAGGTCCTGTAACGACGTTCATTGTATAACTCGACGATCAGATTTGCTAAGATATGTTTGGGCCTAACAATTAAAGAATGCACACATTTCCATCAACTTAGTGATATATGATAACACACAACGTGGGGAACACAAGATAATTTCTGGCTTACAAGATAAAACTAGAGAGATTGCAGTGGATCTGGGGACTCACTCGAAGAGGGCGAGTAATTACTCTTGCGAGTAATTACTAAACCTAACACATAAAAAACCGTCGGGCGTTCTCAGTATATCCACACATCCACGTTTTAGAATTCCAACAACACAGCAATAAAGTTTACTTACTCGTCCTACTTATCCACAATCCACTGTCATACAGTATTTTTCTACTTCCGAAAATAAGCGAAAATGCTGTTGTGCTTACAACGAATGCCCTTTATTTGGGGGTCGCAGTGCCCAAACCGTTTATACCCCATCAAAACTCACGCACTAAAGGCACATCCTTGGGATGTCGACTAGGCTCCGTAATGATTCCTGTCTCCTGAAATTGTGCAGTTTGAGCTGTACGCTCGTAAGAAGCACCCAACCCAAAATACCGTTCCCTGCGCAGTTTTTTGGGGAGCTTGCAGAACCCCTACGCAGAAATTCGGAAATTTCTCACGGGTGTACGCTCCGGCACACCGATTCACGTCTGGTTGTTTCAAATACGGTCGAAATCGGTGAAAGATGAGTGTCCGAAAGGCCGTGTTGTATTGATGACAGAAAAAAACACGTTTTGGCGCCAACCCCTGGGGCGATTTCCCCAACCAAAAAAATTATACAGTGAACACTGTGGTCCCACATTTATATTCCAGGGTTCATGTAAATCCGTTCAGGTTTGGGGAGTTATAAGCGAAAAACCCTTCCACGACCCCCCACAGTGGGTGCAATATAGGCTCCTCGGGCCTATATAATAAGCATAATTTCACTATCATCAACGAAAGCAATGATTTTACAACAAACAGCAAATAACTAGAGAAAACAGCCGCAATCGATCGAATGATAGGCACTTGATGCTGTATTGTAAATATCACGGATGAAGAATAGGGTTGGTGACGAGCAGTTAGGCCGAGAACAGCCGACAGGCCGATGTCGTGTCGTCAGTCTCACCGACCTTGACGTAGTGTTGTTCAGTGAAGACGAGTTCGTCGAGCACTTTGTTCAGTCGCTGCGTGTTCAACGTCTCTGATGGGCTGCACGTGTCTTGTTGATAAGCACTGATGAGTGAATGGTCATCAGGCGCTGCGGCGTCGTCAACGTGTAGCGAGTGACAGAGCTGCGTCACTTGATCGGCTCTCTGAGCCACCCACACAGCCACAGCTCGCAACAGTTCTTGATACTGATCGCACAGTATGCGGATCGAGCAGTGTCTATGAAATTGCGGGCGTCTATCTGTCTCTCTCTCTGTCTGTCTGTCTGTCTGTCTGTCTGTCTGTCCCATCTTGCGCCACAGCCGCGGCGTCACGCGTGCGGCGGGTTTGCTGCCGTGGCACCGCGGGCAGGCGATATCGATCGACTGCTGCAGGACACGTATGCACTCTACAGCAGCAGCCGGCGCGGCCGCCTTTCGATCTATTTACACAGCAGCACGGCGGTCAGCAGCAAATGCGATCAGTGTCATGGTTACAGCGACGTATAAAGCTGAACACAGACTTCTTTTAGCCGCATTCGCGTCTAGCGAAAGCGGCTGATAGGATACATGTACTTCGTGGCGTTGTTCTGCTGCTGACGCTGCTTGTTCCACTTAGACCTAGAGCCGCTATGGAACACTAATAGGAAGTCCTACCTTGCAAATCGATTGATACCATCGGCGTGCTGCTCCGATGACCGGAACTGCCCGAAATCGTCTTTTGGTACCTTTTGAATTCGGCACTTGACGTTGTTGATTTATTGTTTTTTTATTTATTTCAGAGAACACAAAGGACCCGAAAAAGTCCCGAATGTCACTAACACGTCACGTGGAAATTAGTACATTGAACAAAGGTAGGCCAGTGAGATATACGGGGCCTACGTCTGTTTTTGCCTATGCCTTGCAGGTTGTTCACCACTAGTGATCAAGTGAACAGCCTCAGAATGTGCTCGTCTACGTAAGCCTAACAAAATCGCGAGACGCAAAATGGCTGATAAGTCATGACCAACTAGATTCTGGGTCACAAATAAGGGGTCAGTGCAACAATAAACTGAGTAACAGGTTTTTCAAGCACAGTGTGTTATTCATGCGTGATGCGTCGTATACTCATACGCATGCGTATCGCAAACTGTGCTTGACAAAAACTGTTACTTACTTCACTGTTGCACTGGCCCCCTCAAATGTAATCTGAACTGAGTACGACAAAAAAGCGGACAAGAGACAACACATCTGACACAATACTAATGCGTTGATTACACCAGAGTGACTGATTGCATTATGAAAAAGCAACAGTGTGCATCGTGTAAACACGACTCACCGAAAGCAGTTTTTCAATCTGCGGCACAGAGCAGTTGTCTGTCGAGCGTACTGGCGATATGTCGCAGTCATAGACGTTAACCTCCGCCACTCCACGTCTAAACTGATTCTCTGTGACATGCACACACAGCGGCACTTCAATTTTCCGCCATCGTCATTCGTCGCATCTGCGTTACTAGGTCGCGCCCTGCACCGTATCTGTCCGAGCACTGCATCCCGGTCTCCAGTGCTGACACGCGGAGGCATCTGCGTTCCGCCAACCGTCACCTACTTGCCGTACCGCGTTTCCGGCTTAACACTTACAGCCGTCGGGCGTTCTCAGTTGCTGACCCGATGGCCTGGAACTCTCTTCCGGATTTTATCCGGGATCCAACGAGCAGCACAGCCTGTTTTAGGCGTCTACTTAAAACGTACTTGTTCGCGCGATACTAGTGCATCCAGCGCATTAGGGGTTCTTAGCGATTATGCGCTATACAAATCCACACACTCACTCAGTCAGTCACTCACTCGCATCGCATGAGTCGCACATCTGCAGCCTATTGCTACAGGTGTCTGACAAGAAACTCTGCTACCGCAGACGGGCCGCGCGACGCACTATGTCAGTCAGAATCGTGTCAACAGTAGAAACCAATTGCACAACAAATCCACAACAAATCGCAGTAATGGAGTTAGAGAGTTACAATTGATCGACTTGTACTAAACAGCCACGACTCGTCGATTGTCGTATAGGTGTCGTCAACAAACACGACCGTCGACAATGACGACGAGTGTTGTTGACAACGCGATCGACTTGCCGTGGCGAAATTATCTAAGTCCAGAGTTTGAGACAAAGTCCCACAGGGAAGTACCGTAATTTTTGGAGATACCCACATTTCCTTATACCACAGTGTGAGATAGGTGGAAAGAATTTCCATGCCAAAAACCATCTCGATTCGTCCAGTCGTTTCGACACAATACCGGCTTGTGACAGACAGACGGACGGACAGACGGACGCGCGACGACAGCATATACCGCGTCACGCGGTAAAACTCTGTGTTCTGTCAGTATCAGTGCGTTGAGCACACGGGTAAGCTGTGCCTTGCTGCACAAAACGGTTGTTTCTACATGGCTCACTCGTGTGCCAAAGAGACATACAAACACACAAGCCACAAAGCGTGCAACATTTGTAGAAACAGCCCGCATATACCGTAACAGTTTGCGCACTGCTGGCGGTGCGCGCTAAAACGCGAGTCTTGAGGAGACGCTTGAAGGTCGCAGCGTTGTCCGCTGATCTCGAGAGTCTGGGAGTCGGAGTCTGGCCACAGCGAAACATTATCGCCAGATTTTATCATAGAATGTTTGATTACTGGCACTGTCGGCATAGTATGCGGAGCAGGGTCTATGTAACGGTACGGTGTCCGTCCGACTGTCTGTCCCATCCGCTCGCTGCTGCAACGTGCGACGGGTTTGCTGCTGTGGGCCCGGCGGGTAGGAGATATCGATCGATTGCTGCACGGCCGGCAGCAAACGTGGGTAGTGCCACGTTTACAGCTGACTTAGCACAGACTTGTCGGTTTAATGTGATAAGATGCTAGAATAGGGGCAGAATGCTACTCGAGTGACCGCTGCAGCTGAGTTGCGGCGACGGAATGGTGAGTTGGCCGAGTGCTCGGTCGTCAATCCAGTGTTGTGACGGCGGTGGCGGACAAACCAGCTCGTCGATGTACGAGTGGTCACGTGACGCCATCGCACCTGCACATCGTGACGTCACGGGGCTATCAGGCAACGAAGACCGGAGTTAGAGCTTTGAGAAATTAACGTCAAGCCTTTATTAATATCACAATATCCAGTTGTCATCTATTATGTATAACTGTTTTATGTGCACGAGGCAGTAACACGTTTTGCCAAAGTAATCTGGGAACAGGCTGTATCACAGGGGAGGCGGATTTTTCAGGGGAAAATATGTGGCATCGGCCAGTCGGGAGAATTGCTGCCAGCGAAAACAGTGGTGAATTTTACTGTGCAGCAGGAAGTTGCCATTTTTTCAATGGGTTGAAAATCCAAAAATTGTCCCATCCTGTGTGGAGATCTGGAGCCCCATGTAATACACAATTCCTTGGGCCGGGCCCACCCGAGTCTACGTGCCAAACGGCATCTCGATCTGTTCCGCCGTTTCTGCACGACTCACCGGTGTGCCCCAACACACAGACAGACAAGCAGATCACGCTACAGCGTCTATAGCAATAGCCCGCGTCTAGCACTGTGTGCGGGCGGCGATGCGGAGTAACAATGTAGCCTATGTACGAGGTGAGATGTACCGGTAGTGGTCGGCTGGTGATGGCGGGAGACACAGGTGCGTACAGTGAGACAGAGCGAGGTGCGATCTCGCAATACTGACTCTATGTAGCTAATGTCTCGTTCAGCGACCACGTCGCCGTCAATCACCAGTATCTCGTCGCCGTCACGCACGCCTGCAGTTCACCAACAGCCAGCGTTGTACCAACTACCAAGGTCTTGAAACTCGACGGCACTCCAGTTCATTTAGCAAAGGTCTCAGATGCGGTCTGGGTCTCAAGATTAACATCGATGCGAGCTAAAAATTAGACGGAGAATGAGTTAGAGAGGCGACGTCCGTGAGGCTGACCGGAGCGATGCGCGGGTCCGCGTGGATCGACGTCCGTGACGAAGACACGCAGCTCGTCATCGCGGTCGCCAGACAGCTCCGCCTCGACCACACAACCGACTCCTTCCTCGACGCCAGTCCTCGACAGCACCAGCTGACGAAGACTCTTGACGCACACTTCCACTGACTGGAATCTCTGTATCGACAGACAAAAACTAACGCCCATTTAACGGCATCTTTCCAGGACAACCTGCAGGGTAAGTCACTACACCAGAAAGGAAAAACACTATTTTAGATTTTTATGAAGCAACTAGACCGTTTTGGCAATGGAAGTGGATCGGCCAAACCTTACGCAAACAACGCACCTCGCTCCAGACAGACAATCACGCCATCAGCCCGTCACTCAATTTTTATGGGCCGGATGCCCTTCATGACGCCGAACCAACAGTGTCAAATCATTCACTTATGTCAGTAATGATGATACTACGAACAGCTAGAGCGCACCTGGCCTTTTCAATGTGTGTGGTTGTACATACACCGTGTCCCAAAAAACGTCCACCTTTTATTTTTTTAATAACTCTGTCAAAAAGTAACCGATTTTAATGATTTTTGGCAAGTTAAATCCTGAGAAAATTTGACATGAAAATCTTACAGATTTGTCCACCTCGCCGTCAGATGTAGCCACTGTACCTTGGGAAATCCAAAAGAAGTCATTTTCAACAGGATTATTCATATATAATTCTGATTATTTATGTTATCTCAGAAGAAAACAAACTGCAATCCACTTGCCCAC